>JGI24158J21664_10003674_pt1 | contig 19382 bp, 13 predicted proteins | sample Ectturendosymbi3_FD_21664 | JGI IMG/M metagenome (IMG submission 21664) | reverse complement strand
CCTCTCGGGGGGGGGGGTCGAAAACCACTGCCCTAACGTCACCACGTCAGATTCCGGAATATTTTCATATTCGCTACCTCCAGACAATTCTCAAGGCCAATCTACACTGAGGACGTGCAAGGAGTTGCCAGGCGTGATCCTTTGTTTGTTTTGTTGCGTCGGGTAATTCTGCGCTCGTGCACGGCTCGGCACGGCAACTCCTGGGCGCAGAAAAGCAAACAAAGAATCGCGCGCGGCTACTCCTGGCAACTTCTCAGTGTAGAATGGCCTTCAATCTCCATTGATGGAAGAAAATCCTGCACACTGAAACACTGCAGCAATCCACCTTCTTGGAAATATACTGATACGACGGCAACTCAGGAGGATCGGTCATGTTAAAAGGATGCCATCCATCAGGTGGTCCAAGACTTTGCTCAACAGCAGAGATGCACTTTTTCGCGATTGCCCGGCGCATTATGTTCATTTTTATGAATTACGGCTGCCAGTGAGTTGAAGATATTTATCTTTTTTGCACTGCTTTTGTTCTGCTTCCACACACTCAGTCTGGTCTACTTCCATACGTCACTTTGGCCGTTTTTTTGCAAAGTATCTTTATACCTCGTACAGTAGACAAAGAGTTTTCATTAATGCATGGCCGTCATAACTTACATTTTAAAGTACACGTTCACGGCCGCATAAAGCTTTGTGGAAGGCCGCATGCGCCCGTACGGCCGCAGGTTGTGCACCCCTACAGTGAACTACGCCATGGAACTTGATCTACTGGCGAACAAAAGAAGCGTTACAAAGATTACATACTATAATTAAGATGTCGTTGGCGAAGTGCGACATACCCCCATCCAATTTGGAAAACCTGGCCATTGGCAGAGATAAGTGGAGAACAGCTTGCAATGAGGGTTTGCTTCATTCAACCCTAACCGTAAATGCACTGAAGCGACAGACCCTCGTCGTGCCGGCAAACACCAAGCTCGTGCTCGTCCTACTGATTAAGACAGTAGCCTACCGGCAACCGTGTCTGCGCTCCTGCTCTGGGGCCCATAAGTCACGCTCGAGGGCACAGAAAGCTAATGATTCAAAAACTGATGATTGTGTTGTGCAGCGTCATCGTTGTTTTCGTCGGACTATTGCTAATATGTTTTTTACATTGTTGTGGCTTTTGTTACAATGTCGTGATTGTTTAACAAAGGCTCCCCTCGCAAAAATGTCTCGTTTGACGCAAATATGCAGAGCTGAACAAAAACGATATGCAACTTGACAAAAGTAATGCTGTGTACAATTTTTTAGTCTTTTTTATCCCAGCTTCAGCTAGCAACAAAGTTGAGCTGGCCTAACAATAATTTAATCGTTACTTATTTAAAAAAAACATTTCTCAATGCACTCCCAGGGTGTATTTCCTTTCCACTTTTACAGTAAATCAAGTGTTTTCACGCCCCAGCTCACATTCATCCACAGGCAATACTGATTGGACAACATGCGTCCGAATGACATTTTCTACGATACGAGTGTAGTGGCCGAAGTATACACAAAAATTGCGTTCACTTCTTGCCCCAATCGTTGCAGCACAAATGTTCATTTCAAGTTCCCTGAAATAAACTCGACGTGACTCGCGGTTCACGACCCGCTGTTACTCGCGACCACTCGACGTACGCTGTCCATGCTTTTTTCGAGATTGTCACCACTGACTCGCGGTTATTCAACCTGCCTGCTTTTTACAGATTGCCGCCATGATTCAAGTACTTGAACAAAACCGGTGGGAGTTCGTTTCGTTTATTTACGAAGACGATGATTACGGTATGAGTGCTTGGATTGATGCCAGCATGCTTTTGTCTTTTTAAATGAAACATAAAGGTTTAAATGTCATTTTATTAGCTATTCTGCACAGCTACTTATCAGTTTTAAATAATCGTCCATTGTTTCAAACAGTGATCTATTGTTTCATCAGTTTTTGAACAATCGATGAAAAGGTCGCGGAAGTTGGATTTTGAAAAACAAAAATTATTTCACTCATACTTATCGTCATCGCAAAAAACTAATTTATGCCCTTGGGAAACTTTTTTTCTGGTTTCCATGAGAAATACTGTAATGTTTTAAAGTCCGTGAGGTTCGCGAGTCTCACCGGCGTTTGAATGACAACAGAAAAACCTTTTCCATTCACTTTTGATTAAACACAAAGAACAAATAGGCGGGTCCTTCGTTCGTTATTACCTGCACGCCGCCTGACTCCAACAAAAATCCATTGACTTTTCTGCGCCATGCTTGTTCAAGAGGCACACAAGCTCTATGACCGCAGGGAAACAAAACTATCCGGACCAACAAAATATAGCTCAAGTTTTTTCCAATTTCAGCCCAAGTTATTTTCGACACGACATATAGGACTGGTCATTTGCTGCTCTGCGCTCTTGTTAAAATTGTATGTGGAACAGCGCTACGTCGGCAGCATACGCCCACTTTACCCGCTTTGAATGAGAGTTCATCGGCGCGGTTGTTGCAGTAATACCGGGATACTTCAGCGAATACAATTACGGATGCGGGATGAATGACTCGCCTCTTAGTTTAACCTCGATTGTTTGAACAACTACTTTATTGGCGCGCTCTGTTTAAGTACTCAGGTCAAACTTAGTTGTTCCAACAACAAGTCCTAGTAAACTTCGCTGTCGCGCCGTTACCTTAAAGCAAATAAACAAAAGAAAGGTCGAAATGCCAAGTTTTGTTTCGGTGCGTGGAGACCAGAGGTTGTACGCCCGCTGTGTCCACAGCAGCCGACGTTTGTCGAAGCGTAAAATTGGGACGTAAAATCATTTAATAAATCAATTACGTCGTTCGGCAAACCTTTCCCGGCAGAAATAACGCGTGATAGATGAACACAACCATTGCACGCAGGAACTCACGCGTTTGACGAGTTCAAGAGACAGACCGAGTCCAATCCCAGCATATCCGTTTGTCTGGCTGTCGCGGTGAAATTGCCGAGAACGACGGGCGAAGAAGCCATTGCCGAAGTTGTGCGAAAACTTGCCGAAGAAGAGCGTGCCAGAGGTGCAGAGCATTTCGACGGAATTTGCTTGACTTAAAAATCAGTGCTTCCCCCGAAATTTTTTGAAAGCGAATATCATGTTTGAAATTCACAATGCTACATTTTGTGCCAATAAATCGTTGAAAGTGCTGATTTCCAATATGCAGCTTTCCTATTACTGCAAGGTATGAAAAGTGGTAAAGCACCTGGCGAGGCGTCACCAAAAGTTGCAGTTGCCGATGCAAACTGTGCAAAACGGGTTACTTGCTTTATTGAAAACCAAAAAACCTGGCGAATTGTACTTAACTCTTGATTCTAATCGAAAACAGTTTCGGGAAAACTTAATAAAATCCCGATAATAAATTAGTGGTGCAGTGAACCTTTGTTGTTTACTTATTTGTTCTGCCATTTACTTTCGCAGTTGTCATTGTCTTTGTGACGGAGTACAATCTTGCCTTGATTCTGAAAAAGGTAGTCGATCTGGATTTGACGGAAAAGTTTCAGTGGATAGGTTCGGATACATGGAACGGAATACAAGTGAATGATATCACTGGATTTTTGAAAAAGTGCGTATACACGGTTATTCGAGTAACAGGGTTTTTTCACATCTCCTGGATTTTCGAAGTTTGTGCTGTGCTATGCAACTGAGGCCCGCCACAATTCGATAGGCTGGTTGCTGCCGAATGCAAGTAGATGCGTCGACCACCACCAGGAGCAATGGGGTACGCAGAAAATTTTCATGGGGGGGAGTCATTCAGTGGCATATGGTGGTCATTTGTATTTGATGTTCGCTCTTTGTGACGTCACAATTTGGCGTCATATTCATGTTTCCAAACCAACGTTTTGGTGAAGTTTTTTGACATAATATGCATATTCTTCTACACGCACTCCCCTTATTTTATGTGTCATTGCACTGATGATAAACTGTCAGCGCTCCAAGTTACGATGTCGGAGGAAAATAAACTCAACATTACGACACAGCAGTTCATAACTGCAAAAATGTCAGGCTGTGCGTTAAAACAGGCGAGTAAAACACACTCATCACTGCGTCAGAACTATTTACAACGGCAAAATCACGCTGCGCTAATGTCTTGTCGAATACGAGCAGTCGAGCATAGAAAGTGCACGGCTGGACTCGCTGGCGTACACCCCGGTTTGCAAGATCGAATCTTGCTAAGCTACATAAGAATTGAGAATGCGCATAAAGTAGCCTACACAAGAAAACTTTCAATTTTTTGTTAAGTATAGAAGTCCAACAAACTTTCAGTTATCTTTTTTCCCTGCTGAGACATTACCAAATGCCTGAATGCTTCTATGTTAAAATTGCTGTTTTTGAGCTCTTGCAACAGTTTTATTATGCTACAGAGATTAGTAATGTGGTCAGCGCTTGCGGTCACCAGCCTTAGCAGACAATATAAACGCAATGGTTTCGGATAAAGTGCACCATCGCGGAACACAATCTTAAACATGCGTTGTGGGCGAAAGGTCTGCAAAAAGTGGAGAGATGGTTTCTGGACGCATACGACAAACCAGATTCCCACCAAAACCTAATTATTACTTTTTGGCTCATTTACAATGTTCTTTGAAATTTGCATGCAAATGTATTCCGTGGTATTTGCATTAGGTCGACAAATTAACAAGCAAGAAATATGCGAAAACAATTAATCTCCTTTGCGAAGGTAATACATTTTTGTGAAATATCACGCCCTTGACCGGAAGTTTCCATTTACAGATTGTTTTAATTGCTGTTGGCAATGGTTTTTTCCAGCGTTGTGTTGGGCCAAACGTTACGTACATTTTTCCTTGCAATCCTACTTGTCAGGGAAAGGTCCTGTGTTAGACGCCCTATTTTTAATTGCCCAAAAGTATTTTAATTGAAGCAAAAGCAATAAAGTTTCGAATATTTTTATGATTTTACGTTTTGCTGCACGTTGGAACCCTGGGTTTGGAAAGATTTTAAAACCACACATATTATGTGGTTTTGCATCAAACATGTGAAAATATTTATTTGGATTTCGCCTGTGTCGTCATCAATACGCATGACTATAAATGGTAAATGAAATTTCCTTGTACGATTTCAGACGCTTTTGTATATCCAGATCGATAGCAACTCAAAAATGGCAATTTAACTAGTGGTATTGGGATTAATTGAAGAAGACTTTGGAGACCTAAATTCTAGAGAAAACAACGCTGGCGTAAACCCACGGTATCAGGCAAAGAAGATCGTTGGCAAAATATACAAGTGTAGCAGTGGCATGTTATAAAACAAATTAAAAAGAGCCTAAGAAACCTTCGCCGTGTAACGGAGGGCTTTGGTGGCTTAGCCCCCCAAACAAAATTCCAAGCCCCCAATTGAAATATGAAACAGTCTAAATCACTGGGGTTTTTATCAAATTTTAGAATGTCAAGCTCCCCTATTGAAGACTTTCTGGCGACGGTTCTGCATTGTTGTTTATTTTGTTTTGGCAAAAATTGTTTCTGTTAAATGAAAGTCACTTTGTCTCTCCGCGGGTGACTCTGCGTTTTTTTTTGTTCGCAGCGAATCCTATGCACAGGCGCTTGGTTTGGCCATGAACGGCGCACTGTCTCTAACAGTGCACAGCTTACCGGATAATAATTTTGAAGAATATATCCGCTCGAGGACGCCAGAGAACACAAAGAATCCTTATTTTGCGGAATACCTGTCTCATCTGCATAAGTGTCAATTGAAGGTGGGCGCAAATTTGGTGTATTGTTTCAGTTACTATGCATCTTTAAAATTTAATCAATTTCGCTGCCAGAAGGTATAAAGTTTCAAACCGAAAAAAGTCCTCACCTTGTTACTACGCAACTTTAAAAATATGCGCGGTTGATGGCCAGATTATGCTTTAAAAGTACAATTTTGGTAAATCAATATCATTGTGTTAAATGCATAAAATATCATTTTCAAAAGTAAACAAATCATCGTTTTAGTAAATACAGTATGAATGAAAACCTTAAACGTGAACATCTAAATGTTAATGTTGTTACGTTTCCATGGTGATCCACACATTTATGCAAGAAATGCGAATTTTCCAAAATAAAAAATAACATTACTGTGAAAACAACAACTTTGGTTTGGATTTCTCACGAGACAGCCTAGTTTCAGCAATTGAACCAAAGCTTTTCAATAAAAATGAATTGTTTTAAAGAATATCTCTTTACAATTTCGCAAACAAGTAATTGCGGAGGATAAGCAGCATACAAACATGTCATTTGTGAACATTGTCACGGTTTCCACATTTCAGGGGGTGAAAAAACAAAACTTAAGTTTCATTTTCCACGTTTTAAAAACTTTAAAATATTCCATTTTTAAGGTAATTTTTTATCTAGAACAGTAATAACAGGGCAGCAGTGTCAACCTCACGTGGTAGCAAGACAGAGCCAAAACCTGGTGTTGAAGGTCGCTTTACCTTGGTGCTTTATGGCCTTTGATTTTCGGACAAGCGGCCAAATATCACAGGCTGTGAAAAAATGATTCATTCAAACTGGACATGTGGCAGGAAGATTCGTCAAAGGGTCAAAGTTCAATGTGCTTTCAGACATCAACCAATGGCGCGTCGAGCACTGCGGCGCCACCTTGTCCACCCCACTTGACTTTACCTGACGATCAGGGTCTGGTACTGATGCTGGAGACAGCGGCCGACGCGGTCCTGGCCTATGCGCATGCGCTCTACAATGCGCAGAAGACGCTTTGTGCCGAGTCATCCGTGACGGTTTGTGATGAGGCAAGTTGTTTGAATTTAAATATTTGCTAAAAGATGTCATTAAACTGAAATAAAGCGAAATACCACGGGAAAGTGTACTGTCTATACATACACAACGCTTATATAACGAATTTCATATTTTTGCAAGCGGCGTTATTTTTCACCAAGTGAATTTAAACGCTGTCAGTGGAATGAGCCAAACTTGTGTCTTACATTGGTTCCTGTCATCGCTTTTCGGTGAATGCAAACCACTAAAATTTTTATAGAAAAATCAGAAACATCTTGAGTCTTCTTTGATTCTTCGTCGCTTCATCATCCAAACTTTTAGCGCCAAGACATTTGTCTGTTCAATGACACCACTCGAAATGACGTGTTTAAACGCACAGCCTGCGAAGTATGAACATTTAACGCACCTGTGAACCTGTAAAATCTATCAAGCACTGGGTTATATGGTAGATAAAGACACTGAAGTCACTTCATACCTCCAACTCAACGGTGAAGGCGTTTTGTATTCGGTTAAAAACAGTTTTAAATCTTCTAGGCCAGTATGGTGGGCAAACTGTTGTCGCGAGCCACATGCGACTCGCCGACGGGTGTTGTGCGGGTCTTTTGACTGAATAATAATATCTGAAATTGATAGCGAGTTGTTTCTTCATATTTAATTCATTTATCAACAGGGCTGTAATGGGGCGGCAACGCGTTGGAACGGCGTTCCCACACATAGGCGTACCCAGAGCGGGGCCAGAGGGGCTATACCCCTCCAATTTTTGGAATACATAGTCATTTTGTGCTTTGAAAGGAGTTTTTACAAACAAAATAGTATTATTCGCCTAAAATCAAACGTTTTGCCCTCCCCCAAATTTTCTGCCCCCTTCAAATTGTTGGGCTGGCTTCGCCACTGTTCCCACATCTTTTTCACGTTTTGCTTTAAAATGAGTTTGAAGCCGTTTCAAAATATGGCTATTTTTATGGATGCGTTCTTACACCTTTTTTCTTAGCACTGCATCTCTGTTTATCAGTGTGTTTACACGAGTTCGTAAGCTTAATTACTAAAGAGCCTAGGCGATATGATAACAAAGACATCGTTACTTAAGTTTCCAGAACAAAACCAAATTTTTCTAAGAGACATATTGTCAAAAACATTCTGTCATTTCCCTAATGCTAGGAAGAGAACGACTGCTTTACAGAAAAGAGACAATTGCAGACCACAAAGTAGAAGAATGCAAAAATACGTTGCAAGAGTACAACTGGAGGCGTTCCTAGCCAGATTTGATCACTTACAGGAGTACAAACCAAGCTTTGCATCCCTTGTAGAAACATTCAAAGTTAATGTAGTCGGTGATGGCAGTCCAATTCGCCAACCGTTTGTCACAAAATTGTCTGGTGCAGAAATGAAACTGACCGAATTGCAAGAAGATCTGGCTCCAAAAAATTTCAGTCAATGTTCCAAAAAGTAAATAGCCAGAACTTAAAAGACCGATGTACGACTCATTTCTGTATTCAGCATGACATTCCTGTGAATTTTTATTTTCTGTAATGAAGTTCGTAAAATCAAAACATCACACAACCCTAACAAACGAACACTAGGGAAAATTAATTAGCTCAACCTTAACAACGTTATGTCCTGATTTTCGGAGACTAACAAATCAAACAAAAACCTACTGTTGATAAATAATGAGTTTGTTAAGTTGCAATTACTGCAGATGATTTTATGCATAACTTGGATTTTCTACCGTATTTATATTGATACTACAAAGTGATTTGGCGGCTCGCTGGTGTTTTTGTTTTTCTGCAAATGATTCTTCCGTTGAACAAGTTTAATCAACCTTTTTCTAGGCTGTTCTGAATTTTCTTTACCAGGTAGACCTAAATCCTGCAAAGACTGTTTTGAAACGTTTTTTGCACAGTTTTCCAGGTTGTCAGGAAAAGATCTGCGGGCCTACCTGCAAAATGTTACTTTTACTGACCCACGCGGAAATCTGTTTGCATTCGACGAGCACCAAGACGGGCCTGCTCTTTACGACATCTGGCGGTTCGAAGGAATCGAAGACATGGCTTGGAAGCGCACGGGAAGTTATGCGGATGGCGCAGGTGCTTTAAGCTGAAGCATGATTGCTTCGTACAATGCAATCAAGTCGTAAGCCCGCTCTTTGCATTCTCCTATTTTTAAAAGTTTTCAGACCGTTAGTTGCCGGAAAAAGCAGCTGTTTTTGAAATTGCCATACTCGGCCATCGACACGAAATGCGTTTTAACGTATGTTCAGGAAAGCGTTCATGCGATTCCCGCGCCTTATATGGATTTGTGTGCGAAACGAGGCTGCGTGTACGCCGCAGTTTTCACGATCAATGTGCTACTTCAAGAGCTCGCCCATCTCTGATGACTTTATGACGTGAAAATAATGTGCGTGCCTTTTCAAGTTAAAAGACTCCTCCCTGACGTTTAACACAACCATGTACAGTTCCGATTTTAAGCCAAACGAATCGGAGTTCATTCAAGGCTTTAAAGATAGTCGACTCCAGCCAAGTTGTTTGAAGTGTTGATTAATATTTAAGAAATAACCAATGCACATAATAAACAGGTCGCCACAACCTTTGTAATTAGTCCTGACTTGGGGTCGGTCGCAATTAAATAGTCATGGGGAAGAAGTCGAACAGTTGTGACCCGGTGGTTCATGAGTTAGATTTTAATGTAACTTGACGCCGTAAAACCTAAATTAACACAAAGCCGTGGGAAAAAGCAAAATCGCATATTTGTTCGGGTGAAGGGAGAAAAAGTATTTCAAATGAAACTTTTGACAAAAATTTGCAGAAAAGTATGTGTGTTTTTTTCACATGTATTTTTCCTCATTACTTGCAAAACATCGATAACTGGTTTAAATGCCGTGTCTGAATGTTTATACTTTAAAACAGATTACGCAATATTTATTTGTATCATGGTGAACGCAGTAGGGTAGCCAGCCCAAACTTTTTGGGGCCAAGAATTTTGGGGGACCAAAATACTTGACTTTAGATGAGCAACGGTATTATTGTTCGGGACTCGACTTTTCAAAGTACAAAATGACTTCATATGCTAAATATTTGGGGAAAGACATGGCCCCCTGGTGCCCCACTGGCTACGCCTATGGGTGAATGGGCTATCAAAACACATATGCGTAGCCAGGGGAGCAAAAGGGTTATGACCCCCAAATTTGTAGAAAATAGAGTCATTTTCTGCTTTGAGAGGCCTTTTTCTAGACAAAATAGTGTTATTCGCCTAAAATCAAACATTTTAGCCCCCAAATTTATTCGCTCCCCCCCAAATTTTTGGGTTGGCTACGCCACTGTTAAAACATACGATGTTGCTTAGCAAAGATTTCGACAATTCCAAATATTTGTCCTGAATTCTTGACATCAAGAAGTTGCAGCTTCTATTTCGTGAACCCCTGGCATTTTTTCCAGTTAAATTCAGCAATGGCGGCGCTTCCGGTCGAGGAAATGTGGTTTCCACGTGTGGAAAAGAATGTGCCAAGGATGAATACCAGCTCTTTCGAGAGGTAGATGTTAACTGAAAGTTATTTGCACCGAAGCTTGACTACGTTGTTGGCTTTAATGCTGAAAAACGTGCAAACTGCGAAACTGCCACGAACATACTTTGCCTAATGACTGCTGCAGTAGCGACAACGTCAAGTCCAAAGAGGCTGCTTATACAGCGCATGTGATTGTTGTTTCAAAGGTTCAAACCTGCTGCTGGGTGTGCCTGAAATGCAGTGAAAACAGCGTTGTCGTGAAGAACTCGACGGACAGCGGTTGCCTGTCTTGTGGCGAAGAACATTTTGTAGACTTTGAAAAGTGAGTACTGAAACGCTTTTATCAATAAACAGTTGCTTCGGTAATTTTCAATGCTTTTTCAAAATGTTTTGATGAATACATGCGAATTGCTTAGAAGGTTTAGTGGAACTTTCCTTTTAATGTGTATTCTCGATTTTTGTGAGAAAAAAGCAGTGAGACATGTGAGAGTCCTTTGACCTTTAAAGTCAGACCACGGTTTACTAAAATCCGTTGATCGACACCGAACTCAGCTTCTTTAATTTAAATTTGATACGTGGATACATGCAGTTTTACTTGTTAGAAACAGTCGTGTTTTCTTTGGAGTTTTTTAATCACGAATCATTCTTGTTTTGTTGTAGTGTCTTCATCTTTGCAAATAGAACATGTGCAGCTTGTTACAAGTTCAGAATTAGATCACCCGTAAAGCTCACGATGTCAAGGCATTCACTTGTAAATTGTGGAAAAGTCTTGAGAAACAGACTAGTTTTCGTCAAACAGACGAACAACACTCGTCAAGCAGACTAGAAATCTTGAATATTATGTTCAGTACCGTACGAGGAAGCTATCAGTAGCACAGCACACTGAATGCTCTGCGAGAGCTTACCACACCTTCGGCTGCCACGAGTAAAATTGCATCTCACTGCGTCTTGTATTTTTCAGTCAGACATGCATTCCAGTCCCGGTCTCCTATCTGTCCTATGAGAAGTCATGGGCGTGGCCTGTAACTGCAGCAGCGCTGTTTGGATTGGTCCTCACGCTCCTCACCGCCATTACGTATATATTCTCGTGGGACACCGCTCTCACCCGGGCATCAGGGAGAGAATTGTCGTCCATCATCCTGAGTGGACTCACCTTCGGCTTCGCTTCGTCCTTCTTTTTTTGTTTTCGTCCGACGGTTGGACTGTGCGGCATGAGGTAATCAAACTGGGCAACACAAGAAGAGCAAACTGCGGACCCCTCTGCCGGGTCCTGTACGGCCCGCGGAAACCTACAGCAGATTAGAAAAACAATCAATTATGTGCTTGTTTTTATTAATCTTGCTGTCTGTATGCATGGGCGTCGGAAGGATTTTTTCGAGGGGGCCAACAGAGGGAATTTCCAGAAGTAGCTGAAACGATTTTTCCAGGGGGAAGTCAAAAGTGGTGAAATTTCATTTTTCCCACTCGAAACTGAGAAAACAACCTTTTTGCAAAAATCGTGATAGGAATGTCAAATTTCGAAATCCAGGAAGTTTTGTTCTCCCTGCCCTCCTTTCGATGCCCATGTCTATGTGTTGCGTTGACGTAAACCCCACCACCCAATATTAAAATGTGCTGCTCTCTCACGTTTGCTCACCACATGACTGACTCGCAGCAAAAACGCTATTTGACGGGCTGTCTAAACTTCTTGAAATGCCGTCTATTACAGACAAAGTGGCGCTTTTTCTATTTTCCCAGGCGAGTCGCTGCTGGTTTGAGTTTCACTTTGGTCTATTCAGCACTTTTGGTCAAGACGGTTCGCATTTCTCTTATTTTCAACACATTGGGGAAGCGACTAGACAGAGATTTCAAGCGTCTCCTTCGGCCCGCACCGCAGGTAACAAATTTTGATTTTGAAACCTTTGTTACGTAAACACGCTCTGTCGTGCTTACTGGTCGCCATTTCTGACCCCCGAGTTACAAATTTTGTGCCTGGTTTTCTTTGATATTGCTTCCTTTGAAAACATTTTAAAGGGGAACTGCTTGCTACATCAAGTAAAGCGACTTCATGGACATGCGCAGAAAATTGTTATTTAACTGGTTTTGAGCAACTTTGATTTGTCTTTTTTTGCAGCTAGATTTGTTGCTTTCTTCTTTCATTTCGGAATCCTTTTTTTGTCAACTTGCTTTTTGTTAAATTGAAAATAACTTCCAGTTGCTTCTAAACGACCCAAACGATCATTGTTTTGTCTAGAACTTTTAAAATGTCTCTCACAAAAAGAAATATTTTGCTGCTGCTATACAACCTGCGATCCTTTGCTGGTGACATAATGCGGTTTATTTCCGAAGATCGTCATCACTCTGCTGCTGACTTCTGTCGAACTGTTTCTACTTGGAATCTGGATTGTTCTACAACCGCCTCGTGTGACTAAAACCAGATCAACAGCAACTGGTAGCGAGGTAACTTTGACTCTGTTTCTGTTCCGCTTGAGATTCACAGTGCTTTGCAATTAAAAAATTAACTGATTGTATGGGACGAGCAAAGCAATTGTGTCTGTTGATCTCAATACCTCCAGGGTCTCACTTCGTCTCAACTAACTCGCGCTTCATGTTGTAGCCTATTTCTCAACCAACAACCATCTTTTGCGAAGCACTGAGTCTCATCTACGGTGTTTCAGTGTTCTGTGCCGTCCCGTCGCCACAGGGGAGGGGCTTTTGCGGGCTTAGCTTCCCCAAACAATGCTCCAATCCCACCAAAAGTGAAATATGGAATACTATAAGTTAGTGGAATTTTGTCAAATTTGAATGTCAAGCCCCCTGTACAAACGTAAATCCCCCCCGCACAAACGTAAAGACCCCTATTGACGACTTTCTGGCGACGGTTCTGGTTTTATAGCCGAGTATGCCCTGAGATGAAACCTTCCACGCACCTGCGAAATACTCATCCAGACGAACCTTTCACAAAAATATTCCAATTGCTACTCACCCTTCGTACTACTTATTATTGCTATAAATTTGCATGAAGAGATGAAACTACTGTACTTGCAAACTTCAGAAGTGTTTTTTCAGGACCTTCCGGTCGATTTTTTGGATTGCGAAGGGCTTCGAAGCCATGCTTTGTTGATCGGGTTGTCTTTTCCTATTTTCCTACTTCTGGTTTGTTCCGTCTATGCTTTTCGAATTAGAAAAGTGCCTCAAGGCTTCAACGAAGCAAAGCACATTGGATTTGCCGTCTACACGACCCTCGTCATATGGCTGGCGCAGGTGACAAGCTTGTTCGATAATCATGAAGTTGTGTGAATCGCCAAAATGCATTTGGCAAAGTCTCGCTGAGCTGCACGTAGAAGATACTCTCTGCTTCTGGTACTTTTTTCGTTATGTAAATGTTCAACGGTTTGTAAAATTGATTCTGGTGTTGTGGAAATAATTTATGAGCTTATACGTTGGCGTCTGCTGCTGGGCAAGGTTGTGCATGTGTGTTTGAGAAAGAGGCAAAAACCTGTGCACATTTTCAAAAAGAACAGCTTTTAACCACGACATTCATCACTTGCAGGTGTCGACGTATGTGGCCAACGCATCGACGAACATAGTGCTCCGCGATGCCATCTACTGTCTGGGACTTTCCCTCAACGGCCTTGTTATTTTATTTGCCATGTTTGGGCCGAAAGTCTACATTGTTATTTTTAGATCTGAGAAGAACAATCAAAGGATGGTCATGGGTCCTCAAAGTAAGCGAACGGTTGCTAATTGTTACGTAGCTGCTTTGACCTTGTGTCATGCTGTCCGGTGTCGTTTTATGAGGAAAAGAAACGCCTCATTTTGACTGAACTCTGTTCATGAATGTGAAAGCTGCAGACCTTCTGTTGAAAAGAGTTAGGCTACAGCCCGGATGCATTATTTGTGTAGAAAATCAAATTTTATCTTTTTTACCTTTCCGTGCCACCTAGTAGGCGAAATATATACACCAATACAGGTTTTTTAAGGAAAATGTTATGTACCCCGTATGGACCTGTAGGGACCCGATTTCTCTGATTCTAGGGACCTGATTTTCTCTGATTCTAGAGACCCGATGATAACTTCCCCTGATTTTAGGGACCCGATTTTCAGTTCTAGGGACCCGAATCGGGTCCCTAAAACACCTTAAAAATAACTTGCTCTAATAAGATTTTATAGTGTCTGTTTTTTGGCTGTGCAAGAATTCTTTTCGATAGACAGTAATTTATAGTTACCTACACTTGTAGAGTCATCATTCAGACGTTCAGTAATCACTGCCACCATCATCAACAAGGTGAATATATTTTTACGTTAGCTTTGGTAACACGACGTACAAGGCTGATAGTGACGTAAAGGTTACACATGGCAAAATTATGGCGCTATGAATCGCAAATTGCATTCAGGTAAAGTATTTTTGAAAAGATGACTCTTTTTCAATTTGTGTATGAAAATAATAAATCGCCTATGCGAAAGTATAAACTCTTTGCTAACCACCGAGCTGTTTGGATTACACAGCCACAAAACACAAGCTAACTCAGTGAAAGAAATTTTCGTGCGTGTGGACATAATCCTACATTAATTTTAAACTTTTTTATTTTTGCCAATTATTTACACGAAATAGCAGTTGTTACGTAAACATCTTACGATGAACAAAAACAATAAATTTAATCATTGTACAGAATAAGTCCTCTCATTATTGCAAAAAGAAAGTTGTCAACCTCACAGGCCATAAAGGAGCAGTTTCCCTGTTGCTCAAAACGCTGGTGTTTTTGGTTACCTGCTGCCAAAGCTGGGCCTAAACAACATGCCTAAACATTTGCAAAACTGATGTAAACTTTTGTTCCGCAGCAAAGGCTATTTCTATGTTTGCAGATTTTATTTACATTCTCATGTGTTATATAAAAGTTCGTTGTGTGGCATACATGGATGCTCCATCACAATGATCCTCCTCTTCCCACAATGAGACCCTCGTTTCCTGAAAAAATGTGAGAACAATTGTAAGAAACTGTGGGAACAACTGAAAAAAGTTACGAGAAAATTGAAAAAAATAACAATGAAAAACAACCATTTCTGGCACATAACAATGTTTCAACAAAATGCAATTCTTGTGGTATTCAGGGTTTCTTTGCCAGGGGGCACCTGGTTGTAGGGTCCACGTGGCGTTTGGCCGTTTGCAAGTCAGCAAATGCAACCTTATTTTTGCAATTGGTAGGCGAGACATTCGTAACATGAAATTGTGTGTTTTTCTCGCAAGCTTTGCCGCTGGCACTACCTGGCCACGAAATTATGAGAAAAGCCTACTGCTGCTTTTCAGGCAGCAGGGTCCGCTCACCCAATTCGCAAAGCAACTCGCAGCCTGCGTCACCAGGTCCTGCGAACAGGGCGCGGCCTTCATGCGCGGAAACAACCATCTCAATGCAGCAAACGTTCACGCAGCTGAAGCTACCCACCATGAACGGCGATCATAAGTTCCCGCGAAAGAAGATCAAGGACAAGCGGACGGGGGAGGGGAAAGGAGAAAATGGTCACGTTGGCGATAGCGATGGGGTAAAAGCCTTTCTATGCTGAGTGTTATGTCAAAAAATGGCGTAAAAGTGATGTATAAGCATTGCTAAGTCCCACCATTACTTGTAAGTGGTCTTTCAAAAATCGAGGAAGTTCTGTGCTTACTGATAACGGAAAGATAGAGCTTTGACTCAATTGTTTCGTGGGTATTAAGTTACTCCAATTATTTTGACCTTACAATAAGTGGTGGCTTAAAAAATTATCTTTCGATTCTTTCCTCGTTGTGCATTTGCTGTCAAAGCCCGAAACTTTTGAATGGTCAGCGTGTGCTGGTCTGTTACCTTGCACTTTCTGCTCATCGTGTCGGTACCTCGTGCTTTGCGTATAACGGTCTACACCTGTGCATACGTGCCTCATTTCCATGGTGGGATTGTACAGTTTAAGACCTAGATTTGTTGACAAAATGCCTGTATGTTCTTGGGAAAGCTTTCAGAGGAAGCCCTTTTTGTTCAGGGGTGCATGCAGGCCCGTCGCCATGATTTAGCAGCAGGGGGGTCAAAAACCAGAAAGAGGGTCCAAAAACCAGAAGGAGGGGGACACATTTTTAAATACTGTATAAGATGTATGCAGCAACCAGGGGGCCAAACATGTAATGAGGGCACAGATTTCAAATGGGGGGCCGGGCACCACTGCCCCCCCCGCTGGCGACGGCCCTGGGTGCATGGTCACAAGGCTGATAAAGAACCGATTGCTTTTTGGTCCTCATCGCAGGGCAACCATAATTTTAACTAACCGACTGCTTTTGGTCCTCATCGCAGGGCAACCGTCTTGCTTTGGCCCAACCCTACGCCATAGATGTATCGGATTTCAACGCAAATTTTGAAAACTGTGATGATGACGTGTCTGCACCTGCAACGGTCGCTTGCGACACTGCTTCGGTGACGTCAAGAGGAAGCGAAAACTGGGAGAGAAACGTCTTAGATAGTTTCGAAAAAATAAAGAAGAACATCAACAGCGCATCAAAAATCGTTCATGCCGTGGATGAACCCGCGAAATCTGACAATTCAAAAAAGATCAACGGTAAAGCAAGTGAAGGGAGACATTTTCATGATGGAATATCGGATGCTGCGAATGAAGTATGTACAGAAAGAGGATATTGCAATCCGGCGTTCCAGGCGGACCGGTTACTATGCAGAGTGCAAAGTCTGCCGAGTACTACAAATGATTTTCATTCGCGCGATGTGTTGCGTCAAAGTAACGGATCACTCCGGACACCAAAGATCAGACGAATTTTCAGCTGATCTGTTTACTGTCTTTTTTCTTTGTTTATTTTTTGAGATGTATTACCTCATTGCTCTTTCCTTCTTTCTATGCAATGTTACCTTCGAGATTAGATATACAACCAGTTTTGTTGTTTTTCTTCGTGAACCTACAGGTTGATCACGTTAAAACGCTAACATTGAAACATTAGTGAGTTATCACAGCAAAGTTTCGTTTGGGTTTTTGTAATGTTTGAAGTGCTGCCTTGTGACAAGCAAAGTGCTGCCTACTACGATGTGCTGCCTTCCATCACGTGCCCCAACGAAGTAAACGCGTATAACAAGCAAATGTACACTCCTATAAATATTTGTCAAACTTCTGCGTGTCATCAATTATTTGATTTCATAACAACTTTTCAATGAAGCAGAATAATTCTCTCACCAGCGCGAAATACAGTATGTTTGGGTTTCATTGAATCTTATTTGCACTCCGTGAATGATTTTTAAACAACGAGAAAGTTTTCCTTATAAACAAGTTATTGCCAACAGTTGCGGCTTTCCAGCATATTAAAAGCCTTTGGAAAACGTCCAGTGTGCGAAACACGCCATACTGAATTTGCAGAAGTTAACAACTTTCCTGTGTGAGAAGCACAAGCTCCATCATGCTGTGACGTACAACTGCTGTGCAAATTTTTTCCGTAAGCGAGTTGGACACATGCGTGTTGGTGAGCAGAGGTGGCCGGAGTCACTTTTTCAGACTCCAACTCCGCTTCTGTACCAAACTTTTTGAATTCGGGTCTGGAAATTTTTTTAATTTGAGAATCCGACTCCTGTTCAGACTCCAGCTACCATCGGTCCAACGGGAATTTACCCATGTTTTTATTGATGGCTAGAGCAAGTTTTTATAGACTTAAAAACTAAAAAAAATTTACTTAAATATTAAAAGAAAATTGGCTTTATTGATCTGACAAAATTTAGACTGAATAAAGGATATTTCTTAACGAACACTTATTTAACGAAAACACGCAAATTCTCAACGATACTTGCGACACAAGTCTATGTGCTATTACGAAATAAGTCAGTCACCAGGTGGACGAATTGAAGTGTATAATCATATGATGTTGTACATTTTCGGCCTTAAAGGTTCTGTCCTTGGCCAAGAGTTATTAGTAATAACTAATAATTATAAAAAATTGACTTCATTGCCCTATAAAAAGAATACTGACCTAACGGTAAAAAATTGACTTTTTATCGACTTACCAAATTAAGAATACGCAACTTACTATTTCTATCCAGAGTTCTTGCAAAAAATCACGTCATTCAAGCTTACTACCATAAAATTGACTTTATTGAAAAAACTTGCCCTACTGATGACCAAGCAGATTCCTGCTACTGAGAAATTTAAAAGTGACTCCGGGTCCGGGCCCTAAAGGAAAAGGCTGAATCCTGCTGGAGTCGACTCCGGCACTCCGGATCCATGGCCACCTCTGTTGGCGAGTGGATTCATGCGTGTTGGGAAGTAGATTCGTATGCGTCGTCGAATGCGTTTCTGGTGTCCTAGTAGTCCATGCAACACACAACGTGAAAAAGGGGTCTTTTCTCTGAGGTTTTTGCAAGAGATGCGTTTCGATTTTCCATTATGCTGGGCGTGCCTCCCGTTGCATGTAGGCCTAGACAGTGCCAGGACTAGCTTCTAATGCTTGTTGCATTGGGTGGACAAAACAGCTCAATGTGATATGTACAAACATATTTACGCAATGTACGTTACCAACTTCTCTGGTATATGCACGCTTTGCAGGCACCAGTCCAGATCTGTACGCCTGAGAGCTTTCAATCTTGTCGTGGGGATTCGTCAAGGTTCAATGTCAGATTCGAGCTTTTACGATCTGTTTCAGGTGTATTTCAGCTATCTGCCAAGTGTATTTCAGCTATCTGCAAACTGTTAGCAATTGCTCGTTGGACGTTCTGCATCCTTTTCTTTACTTCAATACAAACAGTGTCAGCGAGTAAATCCCATCACCGCTCTTTCCCAACCGTAAGCAGTGAGTCTGATACGACAATATAGAAACAGGTTCTACTCGAACGCAGACCACACCAGACGCATCAGAAAAGGACGTGACGTTACGAAATCAGACGCATGCGCCTAAAAACGCACAAGACGCATGCCGTGTGCACACAGCTATAAAATCTGTTTCAAATAGCGGCAGGTGCAGGGCCGCAACCAGCTGATATTTTTGGGGAGCACAATGATTGTAACTGGATGACGTACCTCAGCCCCCTCGCCACGGGGGTTTTGGTGGGCTTAGCTCCCCCAAACAAACCTCCAAGCCTCCCCAAATTGAAACACGAAACACTATAAATTAGTGGAATTTTTGTCAAGTTTGAATGCCAACCCCCCCTGCTCGAA
>JGI24158J21664_10003671_pt1 | contig 19384 bp, 10 predicted proteins | sample Ectturendosymbi3_FD_21664 | JGI IMG/M metagenome (IMG submission 21664) | reverse complement strand
CCCATTGGGACAGCGCCCAGGGCCAGGCAAAGATGGCCAAAATAACACAAAAACACCCCTACTTGTGACGTTCCCCCCAGAAAACCTCAAACCCAAAGCAAAAAACTTTTTTTTTTGATGTCAACTAGAAGACTTGCTGAATCCGTAGAGGGTTTGAACAGCTCTCTAGCTATAGCGGCTGGTGATTTATGGCCAAAAAAGGGCGCGCCAATATCTTGATGCGCGCGGTCGTTAAAGGGTTGGGAGGTTCGCTGCCAGTGTACGAATATATTGGACCTAGATATCCCACATAAGGCACTATTTTTGCACCACTTTGCAACTCCATAACTTGCTAGTTGATTGTGGTAGAGAGCTGTTGAAACCCTCAAAGGATGTGGCAAGTCTTCGAGACTGCTCTGAAAAAAATATTTGGTTTTTGGTTTCGGGTTTTTGTGTGAGTGATGTCATAAATAAGATAGGTTTTTGGCCATTTTGGCTCATGTTAACAGGCCTAGGGCCCAACAGAAGTGTTTTTCTGAAGTTTTCATTGGAAACTAGGCTAGAATCTGAGTCTTTTGAGCCTTTAAACAACTTTCTAGTGTTTCTGGTTCAAAAATTATGATCTAAGAACAACAAATTAATTAATTATATAATTAGGGGATTAATTACTTATTTTGTTGTTTTTAAGTCATAAATTTTGAACCCGAAACCCCAGCAAGTCATCCAAAGTTTCAATAGAATCAGATTTTAGCCTAGTTTCCAACAAAAACTTGAGCGAAATACTAACATCTAGTGGTTTGGGCCCAGGGCCAGATGAAGTGGGCCAAGAAGGTATAAAACTATTCCACTTCTGAAGTCACTCACAAAAAAACTGAAACCCAAAACCCAAAAAAATTTTCATTGCAGACTAGAAGACTTGCTGAATCTTTTAAAGGTTTGAACAGCTCTCTAGTGCAATCGGTGGAGGAGTTATGCAGTAGCAAAGACACGTGCAAACTGCTTGATTTAGGCTGAAACATACTGCCTCTGAATATTTGAAGAGATGGGTGCAGGGGAAAGGTTCATGTTTGGTGCTGTCATTGACTTGCCACCAATGCGGCCTTCATTCATTATGAGATTAACCATGTAGTCTTGGTGCAAGGTGCATTTAATGACAACCTACTTTCCTATTTTACATTATTTAATTTGACTTTGTATGCCATGTGAACCACCCATTTAAGCTCATGTAGCAGGTGAAGCAATTTTTCTCTAACTTCATCTAAATTCCATGTAGTGTATGAAAGAAATAGTATGTGCATGTTCAGTAAAATTTGTTTTTTACAGATCATATTGGGAACCCAATGAATATCCTGCAACAATACAACGAATGCAAGAATGGTCTCCAGATGAATGTATTCCAGAGTTTTTTACTGATCCTTCAATTTTCATATCAACTCACAATGATATGGCTGATCTTGGAATCCCACAGTGGAGTTCATCACCTCGTGACTTTGTGGAAACACATATGTATGACAAACTTTTTGAAATTTGTGCAAAAGCTGTTGGATATAATTCAATGGCTTTGTGGAATAATAGGTCATTTGTTTAGGAAATATAATAAACATCAGTGTGATCAGTTAGAAACTACTAGTTTATGTTTAACTTTGCTAATGCAACAATTTCTAATCTTGTTAGATGGAACGCAACTGCCTACAGACCATTTTCATAGTTAAAAAAAATTTTATGCTGCATATGATGATCAACAATCACAGTCTCACATCTTTGTCTTATTTGCATCAATGCCAGCACATTTTTGTGTTTCGTATGTTTTCCAAGCACTGTTTACTGAACCACTCAATTAATGGTGCAAAATTATTTATTGTTTCAATTTGTGAATTATTTCAAAACTGATTATCTACTGAAAGGAACCCTTTGAACTTCTCAACTTTTGGCAGTGTGTTGTAGTACGCTTGTACCATGCACTGACTTGGGTTTCTGGGAGAAAAAATGCACGTCGGTCTGCTTAGGGCAAATTTTATTCCAGCGTGATTGCAAGCATCTGTAAATTGTTCAAGTGCATTTGGAAGGCTTGGTTTTATCAGATGGCAGCAGCAGTAAATCAACTCAAAGAAGCTGACAGTTGATACTGCAGCAAACAATCACGAGACCCTTGTGACTGACTACCTAAATCATGTAGACTATGAACAGGAATGGTGACAACACACACACACACCCTTGTTGGAGATCAACATTTTAGATCAGCTGTGTCTAACCCAAATGGCTTACTGAGCCAAAAATTGTGTCAGTTATTTAACCAGGGCTGCACATTGAATGACATATTAACACTTTGCTGTCCAGCCAGTTTCGGGGATTTTCACTTAAAAAAAAACAACCGGATTGCACGTGGCTTTGCGCACACGTAACTCGGGCGCTGAAAGTGGTAGAGAGCTGTTCAAAGGCTCAAAAGACGTGGCAAATCTTCTAGTATGCACTCGAAAAAAAATTTTTGGTTGGGGGTTGCAGATTTTTTGTGAGTGATGTCACAAGTGGAGGACTTTAGGCCACCTTGGCCCACTTCACCTGGCCCTGGGCTCAAACCGTTAGATGGTATTATTTTGCTGAAGTTTTTATTGGAAACTAGGCTACAATCCAAATCTTTTGATACTTTGGAAGACCTGCTGGGGTTTCGGGTTCAAAAGTCATGATCTAAAGTAATAAAAAATATTTGACTAATTAGTTAATTAGATAATTAATTTGTTTATTTTAGATCATAACTTTTGATCCAGAAACGCTAGAAAGTTGATCAAAGGTTCAAAAGACTCAGACTCGAGCCTAGTTTCTAATAAAAACTTCAGCAAAATGCTTTGGCCTAGTGGTTGGGCCCTAGGCCAGGTAACATGAGCCAAAATGGCAAAAAACTACTTCACTTATGACGTCACTCACAAAAAATCCGCAACCCCCAACTAAAAAATATTTTTTCGAGTGCAGACTAGAAGACTGGCCAATCCATTTGAGCCATTGAACAGCTCTCTAGCGCAATCGGCGGAGGAGCTATGGCATTGGTAAGGCAACCGAAAACTGCTGGTTTTAGGCTGAAATCTAGGTACGATATATTTGTACGCTGGCTCTCAAAGTGGTAATGAGGGCCACACATTGAATGGCTTACTTTGATTTTAGCAAACTAAATATAGTTTGTGCTAATCTACTGAAATCGTTCGAATCCTAACAGCCAAATGTGATAAAGTGGCACTGGTAACAGATGTGATAAAGTGGCACTGAAGACCACCTTCACCAAAGATGTCAAATTCGAGATTATTAAAATAGGGGCAGGTTGTCAGTATGTAGGCTACCTTTACTATAGGGAAAACATAACTGGGCTGCATGAAACCTTTGACTAGGCCACTTGCAGCCCACAGGTTGTACAAAGCTGTTCTAGGGTGAACAGTTATGACAAAACACTGCTGACGTGGACAAAACGTTTTATCAGGATTACAGTTACTTGATGACCAGTAACAGACAGCTGTCAACATCTCACTTCTGCAAAATGTTTTGTCCACGTCAGCAGTGTTTTGCTTTCTCTTGAAGGATCCAGTCGCCTTTTTTAAAATTGCCGAAAAGTAAGACGTGGTTCTAAAGTTATTTTTCAGTAGTTAGACATTATAAAGTGTGTAGCATATATTTCAGTCCGCATCAGTGCATTGGCAGATAAGCTTCTTGCTTATGATGTAGAAAGTTATAAAGCATTATTAAAGACTTTAAACTCACATTTTATTCCCTCTTTGAACAGTATGCAGAACAAATCGTTTGTGCTTTATTTTCATTTGCACACTTACAAAGAAAGTGCTGTTTTTCAACACTTTACTTAATGAGTGGCCTGTCATGCACTAAGTGCAAGTAAAGGATATCACATACAGAATACTGGTTAGTTGGAATTAATGTTCAATGCGTTTGTTTTAGGTCCTATTTAAATCACAGTTTACCTTTGTTTCATTGTTTTTACTCTGTTTACATTTTGAAAATTATCCCAACTTATGTTGGCTAAATACAGTTTGTAAAACCTCAATTGCTATTGAAAATGTGCAGAAGTTAGGCACAGTTTTTTTTAAGTAAAGTACTCTGTTATTTTCACAATTGTGGTACAACACTTGCATTGTATTTTTATGTTTGGTTTGGGATTTTGAAAAAGTTTATTTTTTCTTGTGACAAATATTTGCTTTTGAAAGTTCTCAGGCTAGCAAAATGATGTATTAGTTGATTTTCTTTTTGGCATAAATTGACCTAAGTGTTAAGCAATAAGCATCCATGCTGTTGGTCTTTGAAGCCAATCAGTGGATAATGTTGCACTGGCCCAGGGTTTAGCTNTTACAGAAGTAGAAATAATGGCCCCAGCTCTAGCCAAATGTGAGGACCCAGTTATTCACTATCTGCCACCCTAGCAGCTGGTATATACATTCCCGGAACATCTTCCAAGAATCATTTCCTGAAAATTGGTTTAGCATTTTTGCACCAGTGCATGCCTTTCATCGCAAAAGATAGCTTCAAATTTTGTACAGAATTCAGAAATAGCTTGTTCATAATAATTCTTTTGCTTTAATGCTAAAATTAAATAATTTTCAATCACACTAATTGCAAGTGCAGTAGAATATACTTTGTTTTGAGGTTATAGCATGCCACTGTGTTCCTGCCAACTTTGAAGCATGTCTATATATAGTTTTTTTTTGGTAACCCCATATAGCCTATAACAATTTTGCTCTTGAAGATGTTAGTGCTCAGCAGCATTTTGTCATGACTTTACGAAAAAACTCATATACATTTCTTTGACAATGCACAGACTTCATTTCTATTTGTGTCTGCTTACTTGTAGTCATTAAGTGAATAGTGTATGATGATGCAATTCTTATGTATGCATTTTTAACACTTTTGGAGTCAGGTGGATGTACCTTAAGACCTATGTGAACCATTTTTTACCATCACTTTACAGCTCCATAACTTGGCAGGCAATTGTGCTAGAGAGCTGTTCAAATGCTCTAGCTTAGATTTTGAAAAATTAGAAAGTTTTAGGTTTCAGTTTTTTTGTGGATGACGTCATAAGTAGGATAGATTCAGGCACTTTTAGCCCAGGTTATCGGCCTTTGGGCCCCAACCACAAGAGCCAATTTTTTGACTCACGTTTTTATTGGAAACTAGGCTAAAATCAAGTCTTTTGAGCCTTTGATTGATCTTCTAGCATTTCTGGTTCAAGAGCTATGGCCTAAAAACAACAAATCAATCAATTAATCCCCTAAATAATTCATCAATTATCAATTTTCTGGCCATAACTTTTGAACCAGAAATGCTTGAAAGTCAATCAAAGGCTCTAAAAACTCGTTTATAGCCTAGTGTCCAACAAAAACTTGAGTCAAAAGATTGGCTCTTGTGGTTGGGGTCCAGGGCCCAGTAACCTGAACCAAAAATGCCCTAACCTACCCTACTTATAACATCACCCACAAAAAAACAAATTCCAAAACTTTCCTATTTTTTCATGATGCAAACTAGAAGACTTGTTACATCTTTTGAGGGTTTAAACAGCTCTCTTGCTCAATCGCTTGGTGAGTTATGGAGTTGCGAAGTGGCGCTATGATAATGACTAATGTGGGATTTCAAAGTATGAGTATATCGTACACCACCTCCCAACGTGTTAAGAATTTGTTCCTTTGCAGTATCACTTCTCTGTAAATACTCACTCAACCACACAAATGCTTACCAGTCTGTGACGCTCCATTTGCTAGTGCTTATCGTATTTTTTGTGTACTGCTTCCAACCCATGTGTTGTTCTGTTCTGATATGTTCAAATTAATAAAAAAATGAAATCAATAAAAGTTAATTATCAGCATGTAATTGTATTTGTTCGGTTCAGACACATGGTCCACACCACAGAGGTTATTCAAAGAACACAATGTGCCATTAAAAGCATTTGAAATTTGAGAATACTAGAAACTGCTGGCAATTAAGCTTATTCACAAGACAATTCATAACATGCCATGTGTTTTTTCTACTCTTGTTTTAGTTTCAACATTTTCTTTGGTTTTACAAAGGCAGTAAGGTTTTCTTACTGCTGTTGCAGGATTGAAGATATGTTTAAACACACAAAACTTGTATCCCTATGAAATAAAGTGCAAATGGGTCACTCCTGTGGCTTGCAGTTGAAACATTTCACCAGAGTGAATAATTTGCCATCTGGCAAAATACATTTTTGACCCTATGTTTCAAACTAATTACAGGATGATGTTGGAAAGTGATGAAGTGTCTTCTCAACTGCATGAATGGATTGACATCACATTTGGATTCAAACTGTCGGGATCACATGCTGTGCAGTCATTGAATGTTTGTCGCCAGCTTGTTGACCAACACAAAAATCTTGTCACCCATGGCATAGTTCAGCTATTTCAAGCTCCACATCCATCAAAGCAAGTCAAGTGTGAGTCAGTACCAAAGCAGGTTAGATGTTTCTCTGTGGTGAGTTGGTAAGCTTTTGATAGTCTTATTTCATATAGTTGCCTGGCAGTAGCACTTCATCCATTACAAGACTATTTTGAAACTTTTGCCATTTTAAACGAACCCAATATGCTGCTCCGAAGCTTCTTTGCAAAACCCAAGTAGCTTTATCCTATTTTCTCCTTGGGTTATAAGCCTGAGCATAAGATGGCAAAAAGTCACTTTAAAGGGGATATAGAAATAATTTGCCTTAAAAGGAGGTCATTTTCCATATTTCTGACATAGGATGTTTTTAATGTTTTCCTGGAAGGTGTATGTTGATCGCCTGCTATTTGATGAAACTATTGTAATTTTGCCTTAACTGAAAAGCAAGAAAAAAATTATGAATTTTTCCATGAAGCACAAATATCAAGATGTGTCAGCAACTCACCAATTTTCAAGGTCATCTAGCATTCTTTCTGAATTTCTGCATTTTATTCCACAACTGTTCTTATCCTTAACGCTTCCACTTTGTGCCTTGAGTATTATTGAGCACTATTTCTAATTTGCTTGATTTGACAAACTTCTCAGCACTAAAAGGTGCCTGCACCCCGGGCCATTCATCCTGTACATCTCTGAGTGTTCGTCCAACAAGTAATGAAACATGAAAATATTTGAAGATGTCAGAAAATTGTTCAAATATGATGATATATTGTAATTTTGTTTATGATTATCGTCAAGTATGGCTAAAGATATCTGTCCATAAATCTCAAACTGTTATGTTGTACTTCAATAACTCAGTAATTGTTGCATGAGTAGATCATTTGAACTAGTGCATTTCAATTAACAATTGAATTATTCAAACAGGCTTCTGTTTCAGCTCAATCCAAGTATCCTGTTCAGCTCAAAATTGCTGCTTTTATTGACCTTTGCCATCATTTGCTAATTTATCTCCAGCATGTGTTTTAATGTCAAAAATGCATGGTGTTACATTTTCATTTCATAGTAACAAGAGTTGTATTTAACTTGTGTTTCTGGCCATGTTTGAAACGAAATCTATTTCTTAGCAATCACATTTTGAAATTATTCAAGTACTGATTGTACAAAACATCTAAAGGCAGTACAAAACTGGATTAGATCTATAAATGTATCATCATGCTCACAGTCATTTATAAGGTATGCTGTACACAACTTTTCCTGACTTATTAACTGCTTGACAACATTTTTTGACAACGAACAGCAATACTGGCATGAACTTTGCACCCTATCGTAGCTGTGTTGGAAAAGAAAAAGCCTTCAAGCAATCTTTAATCCACAACAAACCAGCAATCTTTAATCCACAACAAACCAGCAATCTTTAATCCACAACAAACCAGCAATCTTTAACCCACAACAAACCAGCAATCTTTAATCCACAACAAACCAGCAATCTTTAATCCACAACAAACCAGCAATCTCTCTCAAATAATCTGCTTTTTTCACTCCAAGGTCAATATATGTAAGTTTTGTACCTGCAAAAGAAAAAGATTACAGATGGTACCCAAATGAAAAGAAAATTGGCTAAACATACAGTGGTATGTACAGATTTTTTTAAGGTTTGACAGGTGGAAAAAAGTACGCATACCAGATGAAACAAACCATTTTCAATCAGTTTCATACCCTTATATCAGTATCAAATAGACTACATGGGATCCGGTGCAGTGAACCATGCAGCTGTGTGCAAAAGCCAGATGGTTGCACATACAACAACCAGTTGCATAAACAAATTACAAACAGTTACATAAACAATTGAAAGATTTGTAGTTGGATGGACGATGTATTAGGTTTTGGTTCAAAAGCTGATCAAAGAAACTAATGAAACCAAGTTTAAAACTGATTGTTTACATTTCTTGGTTGCCATATGCATACAAATGAAAAAAATGAATTCCATTGTAGGAAGGAGTTGCTACCAACTGTGTATTTCAGATCTCATTGCAGCTGAAGATCTCACGAAATATCATAGTTCAATAACAAATGTGGTCTTACATTTTCCCCATCTTGTGCCTGAACATCAGCTGGATTTTTTGGGTGATGAATAGAGGCTATTTTGGCAGCTGAAAGATTTCACCCTGTCCACTAAATCTATTTCTAATTTCTGGTGTTCTCTACATAATATTAAAGACGGCTTAGATAACACAAATTTTGGAATACTTTCTGATTTTATGACCAAACTTAATGGTTTTGCCACACTCTTCTGCATCAGTAGAAACAATATTTTCACTTGTTAATCAAAACTCGCTAAAACAGACACTGTTAAGGAAAGCTTGTTGGCAAAACAAGCATTATTGAGGATGCAGGAAAACCCATTATAGATGGATCTGTAATGTGAATTAGTAGATATCAACAATGGAATATGTCAGCAGCATTATAAAAAACGTGTTGAGCAACAGAAAAGTTATCCAAATGTTCACGTTGCAGAAAAATGTTTAAAAGAGCAACTACAGTATAATTAAATTAGTATTTTAATCATCATTTCAACTCATATAATTTCTCCAACATGTCTTTTTGCAAAGTAAAATTTCTGTTTTTTTAATTAGAAATCACTGAATAGGATCCCTGATTAGGTTCTCTCAGTTCGGTAGCTTTACAGTTTGTGGGTTTTATTAATTCTATTTTACACTTCATGCACTTCACAGAGCTGATGATGCCTACCTAGTAGGCAAAATATATACTCCGTTAAGATCAAAGCATTTGATTCTTAGCTGCGAAGGAATATAATGTATAATTTAGAAAAATATAATTTTTATTACAAAAAATGTGGTCCTTCTTTACCACATAAAAATGAGACAGAGAGTTTTGCATTTCATGGAAATCTGAAATCCATCTCAGCAAGCTTTAAACCAGCATAATGTAGGCTGCTGACAAGTGTGGTTCCTTGGCTGGAACTTCCATCACTGAAGCACTACAGTAGCTAAAACTACCACTTACACTGACAGTTAGTGAAGGAAGTGGATGCAAGTTTAGATGAAACACTGAAATACACGTTAAAACAAATTAAGTCTAGAAACTCATTAGCTAGCTAGTCTAGCCTTCCCTAAAAAGGGTTAGGGTAGCATAATGGCCAGTTAGTGTTTGCTATATGGGTTTCCTACAGCACATTTCTATTCATTTTTTACTAGCAGATGGTGCAGTGTAAAAGTTGAAACATGTTCAACTCGAAATCAGACTTCACCACTCACAATGAAGCAGCAAGTAACATCATGAAAACAGACCCGCTAAGCTGAAAAACTCACTACCAGGCGCAATCCATCTGCATTAGGCTAACTATGAAGTTTCTGATGTACTGTGGAAGTTTGTTTTGAGAGACCGTTTCAATCCCTCAAAATTTGTGTCGAGGTACATAGACTGGTACCAAAAATGTTAAATGAAGCAGGCTTGATATTTGAAAAGCAACTGTCTTCATCAGCAGCAGAATCTTTTGAATCATGGCATGCATGGCAATTGCATCACACAGTTTTCATTATTAAATGCTTTTTGGATTGTTGAAAATGTTCATTGTTAGTGGTTTTGAGGTTGTTTCAGTGTTAGGTTTTATGTTTTTGTTTAATCTTTTGCGTACAAACTTTTGTTAATTTGACTTGTATTGCAGTGATTATATGAATATATACTATGAATATGATATATTCATGATGTGGCTGATGTTCTTAGGTCTTGAAAATATATTTTTTTGTTTTTATCGGTGGCAGCTGCAATGCATGTTTTGTTGACAATTAGATTTTCTGGCATATTGTTTAGACAAGTTGAACTAGAGAAAAGTAAACTCACGAAGTTCCAGATTTTGTGTGTTTTAGGCCTGCCAAATGGTAGAAGAGGTTACATTATTACAGTTTAATATGGTCAATTGTTTTAGGTGTTTGCTTTCCCTACTGCTCAATGTGTTGGAGTTGTTGATGATTTGGAGAATAGTGATCTGCAGAATGGGGTAAGAGTATACATTTGAAGTTAATGAAAGAAATCTGTGGTGTGAGAAATTTTGTTTTTGGGCATCACTGAGCAAAACTTAGTTCAGTGTTTTCTGTACAAGTACCATCAAGATACTATCATCATGTCAGTAGAGCACTTCAAGTGCATACTATATGAATGACAAAATATTGTGTGCTTTGGTACATGAAAAACTGAAGTATTGAATAGCTTGAAGTTAATAATTATGGCCAAAATGAATGAACTCAAACATCTACAAAGCATCTTCAACTTCATGTGCTTTGGCTGTAAATTGTATCATAAGGCATGCTGTTTTTCAAAACAGACATCATCTTGTCATCAGAGTCTTGTAGTTGCTGTTCAGAAAAATTAGTGACATGAAAGCAAAGGCATATGTTTCACAAGCTGCTTAGAAACAGTAATAGCCAAATTAGAAATGTTTGTGTATAGTCTTTATCTGCATTTTTATCATTTTCTAGCTTGAAGTTGTTGAGAAAGAGGATGGTGATTGTCCAGTGATTGTGGAACCTGTGAAACCCGACGATGTGTTACAACTTCCTGATGACTTTCTTCCTTTACATTCACTGGATATGGTAGAAAAACTACTCAAGTTCAAAATACGTGAAACAAACAGGTAAGCATCAAAGTCATTCACAAAGGATTTTAATGGTGCTCTGCTTTTTTATTGCTTTTTCATTTTTTCCATAATTGTAGCTGCTTTGTTTACTCAGCTACAATTCCTCACTTCATGTAGATTTGAATTTCTTTCTGCATCTAATGAGTCAGTCCTTTCAATCCGCTGCTTGGTTGTGCTAGATCTTGGCACAGATGTTGAGCAGCCATTCGATTGTCTCGTCATCCAGAACCGTCAGACCATGCAGTCCATGGGGAGGTCAATGGATTGGACATTGGCGGACAACATGGTCAACGGTCTGTTCTTCTGCGCCACACTCACAAGCCATAGAAGAGGCAATACCCCATTTGTGGAAGCACGAGCGGAAACGTCTGGCACCGGTGCGGAAGCGGTTAAGTCGGACCCAGGCTCTTCTTGGAAGGGCCATTCTAGGGGGTGGGTGCTGATGTCAGGGATGAAAGTGTGGAGTCTCGTAGTGTTCTCCTACCACTCCACACTCCATCGGTGATCCGCCCAGAGCGCCGCACGTTTGTTGATGTCAGATGAACTGATGAGTTGTTATGTGGTGGGTACAAATGGGTGTGTCGATTTGAGATGCTGTGCATTTGCACTCGATGGACACGTGAGAGCTGAGTGGAGCAGATGTCCGGGCTCCATGGCACGGCATGCTACAGACAGTGTGGCCTCTTTACAATGAAGCTCAGCAGGTTGGATGCCGGCAAGGTTTGGAAGGTTGTCTGCTGGTGTAGGACGCAGGCATCCAGTCACAATTTGCAAGGCGTCGTTGATGGCGGGGTCAATGAGGCATGTATGAGCACTGCGGCACCAGACAGGAGCGCAGTACTCTGCAGTTGAATGGACCAGGGCTAAGGTGGCTGTTCGCCAGAGTTATTGCCCCAGCACCCCAGCCAGAGCCATCAAACTACCTCAAGAGTGCGATGCGTGATACCAGCTTTTTGCGAAGTTTCTCAAGGTGTCGGCGATACGTGAGCGAACCTGTCCAACGTTACTCCAAGGTATTTGGGCTCTGAGCAAAAGGGCAGGGTTTTGTTTTTGTAGTTAATTTCAGCTCACGTTTAGCTTCCTTATTGTTGAGATGGAAGACTACTGGCTGACATTGTTTTTGTAGTGCTGAGCTTTAACTTCAAGGTCTGTAACCATGTTGACCCATGGTTGCCATGTCTTTGCTTAGCACCCCTTCCATTGATTGCCAATCTCCATCACCATGCATGATTGCTAGATCGTTCCTGCATGCATACTTTTTGGAGACAGTGGTTGTCAAGTCAGAAATGTAGATGTTGAAGAGAAGGGGAGCCAGGGCGGATCCCTGTGGGATGCCATTTTCGAGGCGTTGTAACCTGCTCCGTTTGCTGTTACTGGTAGCAGGGGTGAATCTGTGATTACCAACCAGCTCCATGATCATGCAGACCAGTGCCTGTCAGGTAGCAATCGCAGTAGCTTGCAAGTGAGGCCACGATGCCATGCAGCAGGGGTAGCCAACCAGTCAGAGATCAAGAGCCACACTTTTTACTGTGTTACAGGAAAGAGCCACTTCATGCACATGGGCACACATGAACATCACCCTATCTCTTCCTCACTCACACACATACCAACATGATAATGACAGAAATTTACCAGGCATTTTATTGTTTGCATGTTGCTTAGTGGGACTTCTGGCTTTCCTTGTCTTGAACAATTCTCTTCAAATCTGCAAGTCGCACCCCGACTTTCAAGGTGAACAACTGGTATGAAATTTTGCAACTTATGCATGAATAACTACAGTATTTACGTGAGAGCAGCATGAAACCAGGCAAGTACCAAGCAGCTGGTCCTCAACACAACTATACCTATCTCCAAGAATGAAGGAGACCCAGCAGTCTGTTCTAACTACCGTGCCGTAGGTTTGTTATCACGCACAATGAAGATTTTTGAAAGAATCATTGAACATCATCACATTGAGCACCAACCAATGTGTATTCATGAAGGGATGTGGCACCATTGGAGCAATCCATGCAGCTAGGTTACTGCTTGAAAAATATTGTGAGAAAAGGAAATCACTGCATGTTGCCTTCCTGGACCTTGAGAAAGCTTTTGACTGTGTTCCACACCAGCCAATCTGGTATGCACCACAAGAACACTAAGTACAAGAACAGTTGATAAACTGGAATATATCATCGCCAGCAGCCATGTTCGCTGCCCTGCCGAAGCATCAGACAACTTTCCAATTAGTGTAGGGGTACATCAAGGGTCTGCCCTATCTCCTTTCCTCTTCATTGTTGTCATGGACACCATAACGTGTGATCTTCAACAACCAATGTATTTAATAGCATCGCATGAAATGTATTTAACAGCATCCTCTGACGACGTTTAGACTGCTGTAATTATGCATGTTGGTAATAAAATATCTGTACTTCAATAAAATCAATTGTCTTACATTATTATTACCTTTGTGTTGAATATAAACTATGAACTTTTAAGTGATCTTAGATTTATTGTTATCATATATACCTGTTGCAATAAAGGAGAAAGGACACCTTCACATTTTCATCAAGTAAATAACTTGTGCTTGCAGTAGCACTAACATTGTCGTGTCTAGTATCTTTTTTGTCTGTGTTTGGTTTTTGTGTCTCTGTTGTGTATTGCTTCTTTTTTACGAAGTGTAATGTTAGATTTTTTTCGGGTATCAATGTCAGTGAGTTTAAAACAGCAGAATTGCAGTAATGATGCAGTTGGACCAGGTGCTCGCAAGATCTTTTGCTGTGCCATTGCCAAGAAAATGGTCATTTCTCAAATGTTCTGAATCTTTTGAATGTTGTTTTTCTTTGGCCGATAAGTTGTCATATAGCTGCGAAACAATACAATACAATCCCATGGACACTTCTCTATGCTGATGATGTGTTATGCTTGCCGACACCACATGAGAAAGACTACAAGAGCAGGTCCTACTCTGGAAAAGCCACCTCAGCCAATACGGCCTGCGCCTGAACTTAAACAAAACTGAATATTTGGAAACCAACCTGACCACGCACACCATTGAAGTGGATGGAAGCAAACTCAATAAAACCAATGCTCCATATACCTTGGATCACGCCTGAGCAGTGATGGTGGAATGGAAAACGAAATAAGAGCAAGATAAAGGCAGCCTGGATGAGATGGAAAGAAGTAACTGGCATCCTCTGCGATAAAAGGATACTGATCCACCTAAAGTCACTAATTTACAAGACTATTGTGCTACCAGTTGCCCGGGATGGCACTGAATGTTGGCCAACAACAAAATCTACATGATGGAAATTAGACTGCTGCGCTGGACCCTTGATTTTGCCTCCTTGGACTGAACCAGGAATACATTAATACGACAACAGGGAATTACAGCCATTACAGAGAAGATGACTGAGCTTGTACAGACACGTAGTGCGTGCAAACCCATCCACAGTTGCCAGCTTGGTCTATAACATGCACGTGGATGGACGCAGGACGCAATAAATAATAACCTCAAGACAACTGGTTTGCAACCATCCAATGCTAACGACAGACACCCATGTTGATCATACTCCAACCGAGCGGACCCCACACCAGTGGGACAAATGCCAGGATGAAGTAGAAGAAGCCGCATGAACCCAGGCAGAGAGACGCATGCAGCTTGGCCAGGCCTGCCATACATTGTTGTAGGCTGCTGTGAGGTCAACAGACAAAGCTCCAGCCTTCTCAGCTGAAAAGCTTTCCTCAATTTCTGGCATCAGTAAGGTGAAATTTAAGATTGTCCAAATAAAGACAGGTTGTCAGTGTGTAGGCTACTTATACTACAGCAAAAACCTTAACTGGGCTACGCAAAACCTTCAACTGGGCCACATGCGGGCCGTGGCTTGGAGATTGCTGGTCTTGTAAGTTTATTGAGTTATCACTGTATATGCTGATGTGTGTCATCATTCATCATTGCTCATGAGCTTGTGGCTGTTATGTAAGCTAGTGTGTGCTATCTTTATTGGCTCTGTTGAGAAATAATTTAAATTACTTATCAGTGATAGCCATGTACTGGTGTCAATTTTTTTAATTAATTTGAAAAAGAAATATAATTTTTGAAAGCTGGCAATGTTTACTTTGATCATTTGCAGATCATTCTTTCCTGAAAGTTTGGAGCAAAACCAGAAAATCGGAAGTGAATTATTTTTTGATGGAGAATTTGAGGAGGTGATATTGACATACAATCTCTTGTCATTCTTTTGTCTCACTGTGGAACTTTATTTTGCTGCCCAACTTCATTCAAATTGTTGTCAGCTTAGTTTTTCTGAGAGATTTTCTGCAGCTTCAAACTGCTATCAAGCCAATAGAAGTTCACTGCCTGTGTCCATCAAAACTCTTCTCACATGCTTGCTGGAATCTTGTGCACAATCTATGGAAAAGTAAGTCCTATGTCATGTTTCCATACACCTACTTGCTACCATTATCATCCACGGAAGTTTTTTCAGGGGGCTCAAAATGAAGCTACACTAACATAAAATACTCAAAACATGCTTTCACTCATGCTTTTAGCACTTAAGATCTTGTCATTCGTTTTGCCTTCTTTGAAATAACTATGAAAGCTGAAGTAATGTACTTCTAAAATAGTTTATACACTATTTGGGCTATCACTTAAGTTTAGCCACTCCTGATTTTGCAATGGGGAGGCACATGCCCAGTCTGTCCAGCTTCACAACTGCTTTTCATGGATATGCTTTGTGTTCTTGTATGTGTACTGAAAACTGTAATGTGTTTGCTATGATAGTACATACTGCAATTCATCGTCACATTTCGCTAACGGGTTCAGACTTTCTATAAAGAAACAGTTACTTGACACTATAGGTAAATAATTGAGTCAACTATTTACTTTCAAATTAAGCTCACGTATATGTTCACATCCACCCACAGCCAGATTTAATGGGGAATATGGATGTGTGCCATTCTAAAACTAAATGTAAGTATTCCTTAGAAACATGTCCAAAGGCCTTGTGTTAGTGAAACTTTTACATGTACAGATGTGGTGTGTGACCTTGCAGCAGAGTCGTCACCAACAGGGGAGCAGTGGCCCTGGGCTCCGGCCCCATTTGCAGTCGGTGCCTCTAGTGCCGGATTAGGGTGGTGCAGGGCCCGTAGCATATTAACAGCGCGGGGCCCTAAGTTCAATATACTCTTGAACAAGTGAACCAGTGTTATACAGCAACAACCGGAAGTGTAGAAACATGTGCAGCAACAAAGGAAGTACAGAAACATGTACAAACACAAACAGAAATACAGAAACGTGCAGCAATAAGCGGAAGTGCAGAAACATGTACAGCAACAAGCAGAAGTACAGAAACACGTACACTAACAAACAAGTACAGAGACATGTACAGCAACAAACGGAAGTACAGAAACATGTCCAGCAATAAGCAGAAGTACAGAAACATGTACATTAACAAACAAGTACAGAGACATGTACAGCAACAAACGGAAGTACAGAAACATGTCCAGCAATAAGCAGAAGTACAGAAACATGTACAGCAACAAACAGAAGTACAGAAACATGTACAGCTTTCAATTTCTGTACTTGTCAACCTGATTTGCGACGTGTGTACATTTTCTATTCACTTACTCTTTTTCAATGCTGAAAATGCTTTCAATGCTGTAATAAAATATAACCTATAGCAGGGGTGGGCAAGTAGTGGCCCGCTACATCATTTTCAGTGGCCTACCCTACAGAACCATACAAGAAAAATCTTCAAATCTGCAATTTTGTTCAACTTGTCTCTGCACTAAAGTTAACCGGGACTTGCTTCTATTTCCATTAGAAGACCATTCGCTACACATGGCATTCTCAAAGTGGCCCATCGAGACAAATTAATCGCCCGCCACTGACCTGTAGCATTAAATGTAGAAACGTTTGCGAATAAAGGTGTTGCATAGTTCCAAAACAGTTTTGCTTTTTCTTCTGATAAAGAGAGTATGCCATTTAAACGTAATTGCTGGCAGCGCTTTCGAGAAATCACGTGTACGACGTTGCTGCGAATACCTATTTATTTAGAAAGTGTTGACCGATCGCATGTTTTGCACCAAATATAATTAATGCAACTCGTGCAGTATCTGTTGAAGCGAAACTTTCCACAGATATGAATAACACACTGTGATGTTTACTGGTTATATAATTCCCCTGCTAAGCACACATCTTCAACTCTCCTTTATCTGTTATTGTTAAAAACAGTGGTTTGATAAATTGACTTTTAGAACCATAAAAAGCTCCAAGTTTGCTGCAAGCTTTTGAGGAATCAGTCGAATTGCTCTGCATCATCTTTTTGCAATGATTGAAACTTACACATATCTCTATTCAAACAACTAGTCTCCACACAGGTGAAGTGTTTGAATCCATCAGCAAATTTTTAATAGGAAATCGATTTCATGTAACACTACGCATCCTCAGTCCTACAACATTCCATTTGATTAAGTAGGACTGAAAATGTTTTAAATTCTAAACAAATGCTATTACACAATACAGTAAAAGTTTAAATACCGGAAATAATTTTCTCTTAGAAAGCTTTAAACGTTATTTGAATTTTTTTAGTTCCAGTCCTGCTTTTGAGAAATTAGATGTGGAACTGCTCAAGCATGTGACGACTTCCAGGCCACGCTCGTCTCAACTGGACAGCGCCACCGACCCTGTGTTGTTGCTCACACCAGCTCAGCTCTTGTGTCCAGAGATGCACTTAGTTGACTTTCCTTCCTACTTCAGTGACTTGTATATGTTTGTTCAGCAACTAATGGTAATGATAAGATTCCTCATGGTAGTAAAATCAAATATCTAATCCATGATTGTGTTTTTGTTAGTGTTGGAACATCCCAAGGAAATGCTTTTTCATATTGTCCGCGTCAAGCGCAACCCTGTACTGTGAAGGGTCCAGACCAAGTGTTTTAGGGGGTTCTGAAAACAAGGAGGTCAAAATAATTGATGCCATTACTTATTCAGCCTGCAGAACTAACACAATATTTTCCAAATCATGTAGCTTTTCAAAAAGTAAAGCGCAAAAAAGATCAATTTATGTTCTGAACTCGAATTCACTATCACCAAAGCTTGCCATGTTTTCACCTTGGTTTCTCTCATGCTCATTTGCAGTAGGACGTCGCTTCATAGTGGCGCCGTGGTTGTTGAAGTTACTTCTTATCCACGCCCTCCTCGTTCCCCCCCGAATTCACTACTGGCTCGTACAGTGCTGTTCTTCCGGACCAGGACTAATTTTCCATCGTGTTTGCTGATTTATAGCATAAAAAATTGATGCTATTTCTTTTCCGACACCACTTCAATTCATACCGTTTTGTGTGCAGTCGCTGCCGGAGGATGTACAACTTGACAAGGAATTCGATCTTGGTCGCTTTGATCACTTGCTCGACCAGTTGCATTCCAGTACAGAAGGAGTCGACCTTTTAATCCCGCACATAGTCTTCATGTTAAACAAATCAGCTCCATTCTCAGCGAAGTTCCTCGTCTTGGTGTTTGACCGTGTGGCTCAGGTCCTAGGTATGATTTAGCGGTCATGAATCTGAACGTCTGATTATCCCAAACCTTCCGTACCTGACCTCCGAAAAACTCTCTCCTAAATGCAGACTTTTTGCCTTTTTATTTTTTTAGGTATTTCAAAGACCTGCACATTTATGCTTGACCCTGTCAAGACACTTTACACCAGAGTTAATTCTTTATTGGAGTCATCTTGTGGACAAAATATTGTTGATGATCCGATTGAGTGTGATTACGATGATGAAGATACCGATGATGAAAAGTGTTTCTATGCTGTGGAACTTCTGTATGAGAAATCTTTCTTAATTCAATTATGTGTACGTTTCGGGATGGACAGTTTTTTGGAAAACTTTCCCCATCTTGTTATTGGATGTTTAACTACTGCGAGAAACAAACGCGGTGAGTGGTCTCAGTACCAATCCAATTCAACGCTTGTTGATGATTTGCGTAAAAACATGTCAGTGTTGAATGCGAGTAAAAAATTTACAGAAGTTGGAAAGTATCCCCGTGTGGCCATGCGTCAAACTGTAGGTCAGTCTCGCATCAAACCAGGGGCCAACCTATGGTGCATTGGGGCCAACCTATGGTGCATAGCTGGGTCTTTTTTTTCGGTCATGGACCGAAACGCTTTTGAAATGACGGAAAAAGATTAAGTCATTTCGGTCAGAATGTTTGAAAGTAGAGGCTAAAAAACACTATTCTGGCGAGTTTTAATACAGCTGTGAGACAAATGACCAGGCTTGTCCATGGGAATGGGATTCCTATGGGAATCCCATGGGAAACGTCCCATGGGATGGGACGGGACAGGCACAAATTGCTATGGGATGGGAATGGGACAGATAAATTTGTCCCATGGACAA
>JGI24158J21664_10003669_pt1 | contig 19396 bp, 14 predicted proteins | sample Ectturendosymbi3_FD_21664 | JGI IMG/M metagenome (IMG submission 21664) | reverse complement strand
AAAAACAGAGTTGCCCTGGAATTTTTCACTGTATTGAATATACTTTTTACATTCAGGAGTTTTGAGCAACTTGCGCTTGCCCTGAAAAACACAGTTGCCCTAAATTCACTGTATTGAATATACATTTTATCTTTCAGGATTTTTGAGCAACTTGCGCTTGCCCTGAAAAACACAGTTGCCCTGGAATTGTTCACTGTATTGAATACACTTTTTGCATTCAGGAGTTTTGAGCAACTTGTACTTGTACTGAAAAACGGAGGGTGCCCTGAAAATTTTCACTGTATTGAAAATGTATTTTTTATCATTCAGGATTTTTGAGCAATTTGCGCTTTCCCTGAAAAACAGAGTTGCCCTGATTTCACTATATTGAATGTACTTTTTACATTCAGGATTTTTGAGCGACTCGCGCTTGCCGTGAAAAACAAAGTGTGCCCTGAAAATTTTCACTGTGTTGAATATACGTTTTATGATTCAGGATTTTTGAGCAACTTGCGCTTGCCCTGAAAAACAGAGTTGCCCAGAAATTTTTCACTGCATGGAATATACTTTTCACATTCAGGATTGAGCAACTTGCGCTTGCCCTGAAAAACAGAGTTGCCCTGGAATTGTTCACTGTATTGAAAATGTATTTTTTATCATTCAGGATTTTTGAGCAGCATGAGCTTTCTCTGAAAAACAGAGCTGCCCTGAATTCACTGCATTGAATATATCTTTGCCTTCAGGATTTTTAAGCAACTTGCGCTTGCCCTGAAAAGCAGAGGGAGCCCTGAAAATTTTCACCGTATTGAATATATATTTTATCATTCAGGATTTTTGAGCAAGTAGCGCTTGCCCTGAAAAACAGAGTTGCCCAGAAAATTTTCACTGCACTGAATGTACTTTTTACATTCAGGATTTTTGAGTAACTTGCGCTTGACCTGAATTCACTGTACTGAATATGTATTTTTTATTATTCACGATTTTTGAGCAACTTGCGCTTGCCCTGAACAAGAGTTGCCCTGGAATTTTTCACTGTATTTAAATATTTTTTTATCATTCAGGATTTTTGAGCAAGTAGCGTTTGCCCTGAAAAAAGAGTTTGCCCTGAAATTTTTCAAGCCCGGGGGGGCTGCCGACCCCCCGCCTCGTACGCCTATGTAAATACAGTGGATGTAGGCTACCATGTAAAATTATGTGCTTTTCATCTTGTCGGTTGTTATGTGAACACCTTAATGTTGCAGTTAATGGCTGGGGCTGAGCGACAATAGCATTTCTTTGAATGGGGTCGTGAGCTTATGTCATATTTTCAAATGGTGTCGCGAGATGAAAAAGGTTGGGAACCACTGTGTTAAAACGATCATACACTCAAAACTAACTTTAATTTTTGAAACCATTAAAATTGGTAAGAAATATCAAATCCCATAATTTCCTTACGTGAAATTTGTTAAAGGTATCACCACATATTTCAGAAACACAAACACACATCGTCAGATCCACGCTGTTGGTGTTGGAAACAAAGAAACAGACCTTTTTGAACTGTTGATACGTAAATAGGAGTATGCCGCCAATGAACCTGTTCCCATGATACTGTGGATGGTATTCCGGTGATGACATGTGGTAAGGACCCTAGAGAAAAAGATAGACAAATATTGTGGATTAATCTTAACATGCTGCATTCTTCAGTATCACAAACCAATATGGCACCAAACTTACGCAGGCAGGTTCAAAACTGCTCTGTGTTTTTGACGCGAAATTGATTACCCAGCAAAGCAATTTGTGATCAGATTCGGCTGTGTCACCCTTGTGGCGTCTTGATGTTGGAACAAGTGTATACAATCATTCATCCCGGTTGTTCAACGTGGGGTGTAACCTGTCGCTTAAGCTATCCGTTGCTGGGTAAGGTATGTTTTTAGTACAAAGTTCCGAAAGATTTTTTAATCATCACATGTTTGCGGTCCACAATAACCAGACTGGACTAAACAATTTGAATGTTGTAAAATTCTCCACAAAAAGTTTCAAGATCTGACAAACCTTGTTATGTTTCTGCATTGAGCTTCAGGCAGCAAAAATTTTCGTTCAAAATCCACCATAGCCGTACGATACTGGGGACGCTACCCTTGTAGCATATTTGTCAGAAACAGTCAAATGAGGGCAATGTTCATGAATTTTTTGGGTAAAAACGTCTTTCTGACAAAATAAAATTCCGGGAAAATAGGGTACCGCCAGTTATGAATTGAATGTGCGAAATCGGACTTAATGTGATGATAGTCGTCGTCAGAATTTGAAGCAATGATAAATTTTTCAGGGCAAAAAGTTTTCGTATCTCTGAAGCAGGAGAGGATCCAGCCAATAAATTTAGGGGGGCGATTTCTGTAATAACTGGTAGTCAAGTCTCACAATAGCTTTGCTACTGAGAGAGATGAAGTGTACTCCACAAAACTGCAGTGACAAAACAATGGACGACAAAATGGCCTTATATCGCGAATGTTGTTTTCCGAATTGTACAAAATTATGGCGAATAAAGTCACTTTCTTAGGTTTTAGGGGGCGCGATCGCCCCAATCTCCCACCCCCTGTATCCGCTCCTGCTCTGAAGAAGCATTTTTGTGAACCTTTTGTCCGCTAATTGGATGCTGTCCAAGTTGCAGGTATGGCTAATGTCACTACTGGTGAAAAAAGACATGACCACATTAAAGTTTGAGCTTTGCAGGATATGTCATGCAAGATAGAAATATTTCGCCCTTCCCGAAGTTTTCACCATCTTCGCGCATGTTATATTAACGAAGATGAAATTTGTCCAAACGCTTTGAAAGCAGTTTGGCATGGCTATTAAATGTTTTTCTGTGCAGAATACATTTCGAACAGACTACATTCTCAACAGAATACATTTCAAAAGCAGTTTCACTCTTGCCCTCCTAAAACTTTCTTTTCTTTTGAGAAAAGATTTGCGAGCGTATTATAGCCACTAGCAATAAGCCGGCAGTGGATCAGAAAAAATATTGCACCACCAAGTAATTTCACAACTTACTTTTTCAGGATAACTGTAATTCAGTCGAGGGTTTACAGGAAGAATATCAATATCATGTATAGCGAAGTAACCAAAGTTTCCTTCTGTGAGTAAGTATCCGATGTTCATCAAGGCGCCCTTATTAAAGCTGCAATAATATTTTCTGTCAAATAAGAACGTGTTGCTCTCTTTTTTCAGGAAGGATGCTGACCATTCACATTTAACTTACCGAAAATTGTCAACTTGATGGACGACAACTATTTCATGACGAACTTTGCGCTCCTTAATGAAGTGATGGACGTGTGGAGCAAACACCAGTAATTCTTCGAAAGCATTTCTGTAAGGTACTATAATTGCCAATTTGTGCGGGCCCCATTCGCTGATGTCACTTTCACTATTTTCCGTCCTAAAATCTTTGCATTCTTTAGTTTTGGTCGAGCAAACTGTGCACATCTCACCATTGTTTGCAGAAAGATTTTTATGCGAAAGTCTTGGGTTTTGCCTCATCGTTGCAGCATTCTCTTTCCAAGAGTCATTCCAAACCATCACAATAACCAACAGCATTGCAAAGAAACCCAAGCAAGCTACAAGCAGACTTGCTTGGTTTTTGCAGAGCATTGTTTTTTGGTGAAACGCTCAAAGCATTTGTGATAGTTTGAGGGCTGCACAGGTTACTGCATGGTATCAACTTTGCTAGATCGTATGCTTACTCAGTGTAGTGCATGGAAATCCTGTGGTAAAAAACAAGCAGCTAAGAATAGTATTTATGTCTCATGCTAATTGATTTTCCGTACTCTGACGAAATATAAATTGCCAGAGAATTTTCAAAAAATAACAATTCAAAATTAACACATCCGTGGTTGAGCAGAGTGAAAATTAATCATTTCTGAAAGCTACAAAATGTACACCGAAGCCCTGGAATAAACCAAATTAAAACAAGACTGACAAGAGTAAAAACATTAAAATGTAAAACTTTGCACATATTGAGTAAGTACGCTTAACCCTGCTCAGGTAACCTCTAAACAAAAACATCGTTGTTGTCCTTGCCCAAAATGGGCAGATTTTGTTTATTCGCTTATACTGGACAAACTGATCGGTTTAAACGCGCACGCGTGGTTTTGTACAACTAAGCAAGTCTTCTCAAGCTCATCCGATCAGAAAAAAACGTGTTGATTTTGGAAAAATTTTTGTATGATGAACAACAAAAGCAATTTTCCAAACAAAAATGTGGGAGGTGCTCTTAACAAATGAACGAAAAAGTAAAGAAAAATCCAAAAATTCCGCCAGTAGACGTCATTGGTGATCGGTTTAAGGTTTAAAGAAAACCTCATTTCGAGATTGCCGTCCTCTGCAATAAAAGTAAATTAGGTTGAGACATGAAACTTTTCTATTTTCATGCAATTTTCAGCCACATTAATTAACCTTGCCCAAAATGGGCAAAATTTTTAGGACAATCAGGCACATAAGGCAAACTTGCCCAAAATGGGCAAATGCTTTACGATATTTGTTGGGTGGATTGCGGCACTGCTATCAGGCCCGTAACCACGGGGGGCGAAGCCCCCCTAGAAAATTTTTTCCCCCTTTGGAAAAATGTGTTGGATATAGTTTGAAACTATTGGACACAGTTCAAATAATTTGGGCCTCTCACAGAAAACTCTTCGCCCCTCCTGATGTTCCAAGCTGGTTACGGGCCTGACTGATATTGCCTTTCATGTCTCACATACGGCGAGTCCCGTCGCCACAGGGGGGATTTGGTGGGCTAAGTCGCCCCAAACAATGCACCAAGCACCCCCACATTGAAATATGAAAACCATAAATTAGTGGAGTTATGTCAATATTTGCAATGTCAAGGCATCAACAGGGAAACCAAAAACTCGTTCTAACCATAACGCCTGGTGATTTTCACCCCAAACTCACAGTACTCACGCTAACCATTACGTCGGGTTACTTTCACCCGAACTCGCACTAACCATAACGTCAGGTGATTTTCGCCCGAACTCACAATCAACCATAATGTCGGGTGATTTTCACCAGGGACCACGTGGCCACCACTACTGTCCGGGTGGAAATCACTTGAGGTTAGTATTCCAGGGGTGTGAGTAATCGTTGCAGAAAACTTGAAAATGATCAATGCAGAAAAGTGCTCCCCATCGTTGGAAGTTGGCACGTGAACCTCGTTTTGTTCTGTTTTGATGGTGGACGGGTTCCGCAGCGTTGTCTCATCTCAAAGTTCATGTACTCAATAAAATGCTTTGGCCTTTTGTCACAAGTGCACGCACAACTAGAAGCAAGCCTTTTTAGGCTAGGCCAAAGGCCAAAGTTATAGAAACTTCACTTAGGAAAAGAGATGCACAAGGTTCATCATGTCCTCAATAAAATGCTTTGTCCTTTCACCACAAGTTTACACACCACAAGGTGGAGGCCCTTTCTGGCTCCAATTTCTTTCCTCTGATGAAGAAGGCGTCATACATTCTCCTGCCTGTTTCTCAATGAAAACCACGAGCTGAGCAGGAGCCATTCGCGCCAAATTGATTTGTGTCGTTAGGGCTTGCACTCGTGTGACCTACTCCCGTGCTGGCTTCGGACAAAGGTTGCTGGCGTGACTTAATAGAGAACCTACATGCACCAACTCCTTTTGCCGAAATTGCTCAAGGTTACCTTAGAAGGGATCTTTGTGTAAGAATTTTGTTACACCTCAGGTAACCATGGGTCATTTTGGGCAAATTTTTGTTCCCCATCGAAAACTACAAAACTTGTACAGATTTCGATAGGACTGTCCGAAAGAGCGTCTAAAAAATGCAGCTACTAACCGAACCAGCTTTCTACGTGAAGGTTAACTAATTTTTAATTTAAGTAGAACAACCGTTTGCCCAAATTGGGCCGAGGTTACCTGAGCAGGGTTATGCGAAGAATGACCTCATCTATGTTTCACTGTCGCATGACAACAAGAATAATATGCCGTACTTATATTTTCAGATATGTTTAGATGCCATTTTGGAGACTCAAAATTTGTCACTGATCAATTTAGAGATGGTCTAAAACTTAATTGATTCGGTTTTGTCAGAAAAACAGATGACTCAAAGAAGTAAAAAACACCTACAGCAAAAGTTTAAGTGATATCCTTCTAAACCTGAAGTTCTGTGCTACTGCTTTGAAGAAAATCGATGTATGGCATTTGTTATTAATTCAAGTTCAACCAACTTTTGCACAAAATTTGGTCTATCGGTAAAAGAACAATGCCTTCTTCTATTTTAATATCAACACTTGCACCTACTACTACTAGCACGTTATCGTTTTGCTGCGATTTTTTAAAGTGAAGAAAAACACGTTTCGTTTCTAAGGAAATTGTTTATTTATTTTAACGCCTGCTCGGTCAAATATTTCAAAGTTTCCTTCACGCGTTTCTTCCTTTCATTCTTTTCACGTCAGTGTTCACGTGATGCGCACACCGTCAGTTCTGTGTGTTCGAAACATGAAGATTCACATTACATTAGTGCTTCGGAGAACTTCAAAAGAACCATTTTGTCATTGCTTTTGAAAGCTTGCATAGCCGGCAAACCTGCAGTCAACTGATGGAAAAACGCGCAATTGTTTTCATCGTTAAAATTATCTTTTTCGCGCACGAGAGCAGAAGTGGTAACTTACGTTAAAGTTGTCTTCATTGAGTAAGCTAAACATCTGAAAAAAGAGTGTTTATCAGTCATAATTTTCTCACTGGTAAATGGTACGTAGGTTAGCAGTGATTTGCATATTTTTTGTAATATGTTCCCATCATGACTTAGCGTGAAGTATTTGTTTTGATCTTCCGAATCAATGTATAATAAACTACTTTATTGACGTTGGAAACTAGACCCAGTTTGGTTTAGCAAACTAGCGTTTTGTGTATCACTGTTTAAATAGGCGCATGGTTATATTGTGTGAAGACGCTAACGCACATCTGTTGTTTTTTATGACCGCTGGCGGAGTACTGCAATATTGCTGTCACCAGTAGTGACATCGGCCATACCTGTTTTTGTGACACTGTAACTTCGATAAGATCGATTTACTCTGTAACCATGGGCGTTGGAAGGATTTTTCCAGGTGAGGATCAATACTGGATTTTTTCAGAGGTGGCCAAAATGATTTTTCCAGAGGGGAAAATGGTTAAATATTTTTCCCTCTACGAACTAGGAAAACAACCTGTTTTTGCTAAAAATGTAATAGGAAAATGTAAAATTTCGTAATCCAGGGGAGCCAAACCCCCTTTCCCCTTCCTGACGCCCACGCCTGTGACAGCATTACTTCATTATGATATACAGTAAAAACTCTGTTCATCTGAAGGTTGAATTGTCTACCATCTTCTGGGCGCTCGTTGCCTCGAGCTTCTCCCTCAGTTTCAAACAAGATGCAGCCGCGGTTCCCTCTATTACGAAGACAAAGTGTATCAACACCTTCTGCGTCGGTTGGTTTTACCTTTAAGACCCCGTGAGCCACTTCTTTACTTTCACTTTGCAACTTCCATAACTCGTCCGCTACTTGCGCTAGAGAGCTGTTCAAACCCTCGAAAGATGCGGCAAGTCTTCTAGTTTGCATTGAAAAAAATTTGAAAGTTTTGGATTTTGTTTTTTTTGTGGGTGACGTCATAATTGGGGCAGATTTTAGGCCATTTTGGCTCCCTCTTGGGCCAAGTGCCTGCCCCATAAAAACTTGAGTCAAAAAATTCCCTGGCCCAAGAGGGAATTTTTTGACTCAAGTTTTTATCAGAAACTAGGCTATAATCCGAGTCTTTAGAGCCCTTGATTGGCTTTCTAGCGTTTCTTGTTCAAACGTTACGGCCTAAAAACAACAAAATGATTGATTAATCCTCTAATTAAATAATTATTAATTTTTTGTGTATCAAGTACCGAAAATAACGAGTGTATCAAATAACGAAAAGAACAAGCAAGTTTTCCGTAAACTACTAGTAAACACTCCGACGTATTTCGTATTTTGGTGATACTTCGGTTCACAAAACAAATCTTTTATGCTTTTTATATTTTTCAGTGAAAAATAACAAGTACATCACCTTGAATCTGCGTATCGTTTTTTGACTAGCAAATTGCTGAACTTGAGGTTTTTGAAATTCAACTTCCCCCCGATATAAAATCCTGGTAACACCACAGCTTCTAATTCTAGCCCTATACCCTGGATCACGGGTGGCGGAAGTGGGGGGGCACAAGTGCAGGTCAAAAAATTATAGCAAAATTTTTTGGTTTGAATTGGCAACTGTGACGTCACAAGCATTGAAATATGACGTCATAACATATACACCATATGAAGGTCTAAAATCTAAATTACACTATTTTAGACAAAACTACACCACCACTATGAAAACGTATCGGTGAACCACCTGAAATTCAAATAGGCTGTTACGGGGGCGACCCAGGTCATCAGCGTCACTCGGGCTCATACGATTTATTCTGACTGAATAAAACCGTTCGACGCTTGCGTCACTGAAATTTCCATTTGCTTTCATTCTGGCTGACATTATAGTTGCCCTGTCTGTGACGTTATGTTATGCAACAATAAATGAGAAGTTCTCATGATAACTTCTCCACTGTTGAGTAACGTACGTCACAGAGCAATGATAACGCCAGTAAGCCCTCCGCTTACTGCGCTCATTCATATTAGCCGAGTTGTTGGACAATTTATCGTTCGTTTGAAATTAATCTCGAAATGGGAACTGTCCATTGGATTGAACTTCAACTTCAATGTTCTATACAAATCCATTGCTTAAAAAAATATTCAGTCCGATATAAATTATGTTTCAAAAATACTTTACTGCATAGCACAGCTCGGACTCTAATGGATGAGCCCGAGTAAAGCGGGAGCGAACGAAGTCGTGAGAACGCCTACTACGAATGACATTGTTTTATTCAGGTCACCTACAACATGATCGCGAAAGGCCAGACATGGAACGAAAATATATGAACAGTGACAAGGCTCAAACAAAAGAGCCCGAGTTAACAACTTAGTGAAGTGGGACCGTGGGTGGTGGCCAGAGCCGGATTAAAGGGTAGGGGGGCCCGGGCCAATTTTTACTGGAGGGCCCCTATGACGTAATTCATGACGTCATCGTTTGTAAAAGTTATGTTTTCGCTGATTCGCAAGGTATCCGTTTGTTTTTTTCCGGTAGCCGAGAATGTCCTTACTCAAATGCACATACAGTGAGGTGCGAGAAGAGAATTTATGATATGAATACTATGGCAGCACTTCTCAACCGGTGGGCCGCAACTTCCTTTCTGGGATAAATAACTGATTGTTTCATCGCCATAATTGCGCCCAGGCACGAAGCCAGAAATTTTGATAGGAGGGGCAAACAACAACAACCAATTCTCAACATTCAAATATTTAATGTCCCTTGGTTTTAAAGCATCATCCACAAAACGTACATTTTTCTGGCGCTTTTTTCTGAAGTTCAGATTTAAGCCGCAAATATAGTCTATATTTTTTTAGTTTTAAAAGTTTGTTTTTAGTAAAGTTCTTAGCTTCTATTCTGCATCAAAGCAACCATTTGCTCGTAAAACTTCCTTGCAAAAGCGCATGTGAAAATCTCGATGCCACAAGTGCAAGATCTGCAGCAGGCTTTTTGCAGCCAATATTGCAGTTGAGCAAGACGTCATCGTGCCCGGCGTTATGATTGCGCTTTTTATATTTGCACGTTTTTGATGTACACCAGCACAAGTTCAATCGCAGCCGAGTAGCTACTTTGTTCTAAGACATTAACTCCCGAAGTAGGTCTACAAGACTTGCGCGCATATAAGACGTGGATACTGTTGTCGTCCAATTCTTCAGCGACCAGTTGGCGTATGGAGCTTATAACGTAAAGGCTAGAGCCCCTCAAAGCGTTTGAAAAATATTTTGATCTTATGTCATTAAACGCTATGAAATGCGAATGCGGCAACATTTTTGTACGCTACTTGCACTATAAGGTTGCTTCCCAAATACGATTAGTATATAGCTAGTTATTTAGAGTTAACAATATAATTTACAAATATGATAAAGACCATATCGTAAGTTACCCATGTTCTCTAAACAAACTTGCATATGCTTGACCCACTCTACACAAAGTGTGAAAAAGGTTGGGCATTTGCGAAAAGGAAGCCACAATCGATCATCACCACGGCTCTGCTCTAAAGTTACGAAATACGTGTCGCCAAAGTTAACACGACGGTTGGTTAGTTTATCTAGCCTAGTGGTTTCCAAAGTATGGGTCGAAACCCAAACAAGGGTGGCGAAGGGTCAAAAAAGGCTCGCGCCGAGGCGATCCAAACCTGAGTTGTATACTGTATTTTCAACGTTACCGCACTGCTTGTCTGTCTATAATGTAGGTACGTGAGAAAAGAGTAGATCGCTGGTATTAAAAATGAACTCAGTCGCGAGGTGTTCACCAAACTCAGATTTGGGTCATGCTCAAAAAAGTTTGGAAACCGCTGTTCTCGCCATTCTAGGGTAAGCGATTGAAAGCCATTTTTTAAATCCTAACAAAATCCAATCAACTGGGAACAAATTTGCTTTAGTTCAGGGATGGGCAAACTACGGCGAGAATGGCAGCCACACGTACATACTGCAGATAGTGCATAGCGTATTTCGAGATCAGATTAGAATTCTCGAGATTTTATTTCACACGTTTCATTCGAAACTGCATTTTTACTCAACCGAAAGTTACTATCGTTACCTTTATTTTGTGCTAGCTGATGTAAAAAGTTTCTGTTCAAGCTTTTTAAAGCGATCATAAATGTAATATATGCGGCCCTAGTAGGTGCAAAGTTTTCAATGTGGCCCTCCGTAGAAAATGTTTGCCCACCCCTGCTTTAGTTTCGTTTAAGCCACGTGCACTTTATCAAGAAAACAGGTTCAAGCTATCTGTAAGTTATGGCAGTAACAATGTAAGTTATGGCAGTGTCGTTTTTGCCCTCAGCATTTTCAAAATAAAAAGAATCTTCCTACTTGATTTCAAATTTGCTGTATGATAGGGTGGCAATTAACATCTGATGAAAATCGAAACACTTTCAGACTATGTACAGGTCGGGCTCCGATTAGGCCTATACTTGAAAAAACTGTTGTTTTACTTTCCGGCAAGGTACGTGAAATCATTGATGAAAACGTTAAGGCTCCACATATTTGTGATTGAACCGTCACACCGTACAAGTTTAGTCATCACAAATGAATATCAAGAATGAATGCTATTGCTACCAACCACTGTCTATGGTTTTATTGCGTAAAAAAATTACTTTGAAATTGGATTGCTTCTTAACCAACGTTTGAGCTTCAAGGCATATAAAACGTACATCACCGCCATAGTTTTAAAACTATACAAAAACAAAAATCTACGATGTTCATTTAAGGCTACAGCTGATGCTCCAGAAAAGGGTGAGTTATACAGTACTTGTAGCCAGAGACATCAGGGAGGAGTTTTTGCGATGGTCTTGAAATGAAGTTTCCATCACCATCAGATGGGTTACAGCAAACTGGTGCGCCAGAAACAACTGCGAAAAGCGTTACTCCTTGTTTTTGCTTGCGGTTAGTAACCACAAGCGCTTTGATACAACTTTGTACAGTATTTCATTATCACCAGCTTCCACACGGAGCTAAAAATCTCAGGCAAAGGTCAGCCATGATATAAATTGTCCAGCATTTACGCTATACAGAACGTTTGATTAATCATGAACAATTGGCAAACCATGCTGCTTTGATCAGGTTCCACTAAAACAGGGTGGGAAACCAATTTACTATCACGGGCCGCAAATAACAACTGGTTGCGCCCTTAAATTATATCTTTATCTTACTATGAGGGATGGAGGCTTCTTATTACATCCTACCTTAAGTACATGCTTATCATGGAGTTTCGTGGCTTCGTTTTGACGCGGTGCAGTGCTCTAAATTGGGTAACGGAAATGGTGATGCGGGTCATATCAAATGCTGCCGCGGACCGCATTTGGCCCGCGGGCCGCAGGATCCCCAACCCCGCAGTAAAAGCTGAGTAGGATATGTTCCTTAAGGAGATTCGCTGATTTGCACTTTCACTGAAGTATTTATTCAGCTTACACATCAAAAACTTGATTAAACTAAAAAAATTTTGGTTCAACTTTCTGATTGGGGGGGGAAATTGCCCCCATTGTCCCCCCTGGCTACGTGCCTGGGCAAGGCCCCCCCTTCCGACGACCATGTCAAAGAATAGTCAAGTATAAAAAGGTAATTGTGAAAAAGCCAATTTTTAGATTCGGGTCAATTGCTGATTTTTGAACTGAGGTGACAATTAGCGAGATTAGAGCACGTGTTGCTTGCAGCTTTTTTTGCTAGCATTTGGGTGTTTTCGAAGTCCTTGCATTAATACCTTGAAATCTTCAATTTTTTTTGTGATTGTTAGTAACCTCTAATGACAGATCTGCCCCAGAGATTGCTTCAACCGTACTATGTTCAATATTAAATACGCTGATCTTGTTTGAATGTGAATAGACATTGTTTTCTTGAGAATCAAATAGATCACTAAAATGTCGGCGCGCAATGACAAATACGATTGTTACGAGTTGAGCTGCTATGCAACTTAACTTGCATGCCTGAACATCTCGACGTCAAACCAGCATTGAAATGATGGTACCAGTGTGTGACTGTAGGTAGCAGGAGGGATTTTGCGTGGGGGCTTTTCCCAAAATTCCAACTGCTGGCTGCGGACCTGCTCTTCCCCGAAAAAAATTATGTAAAAGTCGTCGTTCACGACGAAATAAAATAACAAAAGTTACAGTTTTCCACCTTCGTCGCTTTCGAGCGGTTTAGCTGGCACTTCTACAAGCACTGGCCCTCCGCCTTGCACGTAAAGAACATCGTCATTCCTCACATCAAGAGACAAATTAAGATCGTGCAACGCTTGCTCGTGGTCCACAGAATCATCTGCCATAAATCATAATCGCCAGAGTAAACAAAACAATAGCACCGACGCTACTGGTAACAACAGGAGCTAAGAGAAACAGTGAAAACGAAAGCTTGAGGAAGAGTTTTGAGTGAGGCGACATCAAAGTATCACATAATCAAAACATCTTCTGAAAATGGCAGAAATGACTTTCTATACATTTTGCGAACTCATCAAGCCTAAAATGTCAAAAGTGCGATTTTCGAAGCAATAGAAAATGTATCTCCAATCAGAAATGTCCTTTTTAAGGAAAGCTACCACAAAATTTTACGCTGGAAAAAGATATGCAAAGTCTTCAGTTGCAACTTTTACTGTTCGAAATGATGGTGCGCATCAAAGCCCAATCTGTAATGAGTAAGTCTGTATCCTTTACATTCTGTTTTTCAAAAAAATAGCAAACGCGATCAGCATACTAATTTCAATTCGTCATAGTGAGGTTATTAGGAAAAAAGAAACACACAGCTATATATTCTGTTGTTGCTGAAACAGAACGATGAAAACCGAGCGTGACGCAAACACTCAGAATTCAGAGATGTCATTCATAAAGTACCATCATCCAGAACCATGGCAATAGGAGAAGATGTTTCACTGAGAGAACTGGTTCCATGCATGGCATGAGATGATTTCCGCATCAAAATTGTAGAAACATCCGGAATTCCTGCATTTCAACAAAGTTGTACAGGAAACATAAGATATTCACAGAACATACTGCCTTTGAATATTCAAAGCTTTGTCATAAAGTGCCTCCTACGTACGTTACTATTTCACGCATAGAACAGAAGGTACACCAAAACATACCAGTTGGTGCTGAGATCTGGCTTGCCAGAGTTGAAACTGTGTCACTTATGTCAACATCTACTATAATTTCTTCTTCATTAAAAGACCTCTCTGAGACATTGGCATCTAAATTCACAAGTCGATTTAAATTGTTTTCTTGATCTTCTTCTAGTTGTTTGTCATCGTTTGTTTGATTGTTCTAGAACAATTTAAATACACAAATTACAGCTAACACCTGTCAAAAGTGAGACACAAGTATTTTTTGTGGTTTGGTTTAATACCCTAAATCCCAGAAATGAAGAACTTGCTTTTGGCTAAGCAAAAAAGGCATGTTGTGTGATCTTGCAAATCAATCCACACAAAACAGCTTTTAGATGTCTATTACCTGAAGTATAGCTGGATTACGCCTTACTTGGCCAAAACGTAAAATATAAAAAACACAAGCTGAAACAGTTGTTTTCCGCTTAAAAAAAGCTTGCAAAAAGCTATGCAGAAAGCACCAAAAGAACAAGAGAGGCATTTCAGGATTCAGTGCATTTGAGCAGGAACTGCTGATGTTGCTGAAGTCACTATGCAAAATGATTTTGTAAAGGCAAGAAGTGGAATTTTCGATAAAAATGTTAGGAGCACCACCTTGTACACAAAAGCCAGTCACCTGGTTCATCCACTGTTCAGCATGTGTCATTACTTGTTGGAGAATTTCATCAATCTTCATATCAGAAACTGATTTTTGAACTTCAGTTGAATGACGAGAAGACCGCAGTGTTTGAATCATATCATCAATAGATCTGTGATATAATCTAATTACAAATCTTTTTCTTGTAAAAACCCAACATTGCGTCAAACACAGCAGCAACCTATACCAAAACTTCAACAGTACTACAATGATTGTATGTCTAAGTCAGTGATTTTTCATGCGTACATAAAGCTTCATTGTGCACATACAGGGTTACAAAAAACCCGTTTAAAAAAAAACAACTGGGTTTTTTCTTTGCAAAAAAAAACAAAAACACAAGAACCCGATTCTGAGCATGAGGCAATACAAACGAATCCAGTTCACCGCATAGCCAATTTGCCGAGCTTTTTATGCGTTCAACCGGAATATGTGATTATCTGTATCAGACAAATATCCGCAATTTTACCACCTTACTCCACTTCTGTCCACACACTTGCTTGGGTATTTATTTTGTAGCTTGACACCGAACACAGATTTCTAGAACTGAGGGATGTAAAAGTGCTTCTAGATGTTTTAAAAATCCCTTGGTCCTGATATCTTAAATTTTGCAATCCTCCAGTCAGTGGCGTAGCAAAGGGGGCCCCGGGCGGAAATTTTTGATTAAAAATTAGTGTTTGAAAGTAGTTCAAAATTTGCAACTCTTCTTTATTTTAGAATAAAATTTTAAGTTCCAACTTATTTCTGTTTTTGTGTTTAGAAGCCCTCGACTGGTAGGCTAGCTAAATAACTAGGAAATGTGGTTGTGGAGTGAGCAAAGTGATAAATGTTTACTCAAAAGTCTGGGTCAAATCCAGTGTGCTAAAGTACCCCAGTGTTTGTCTTGAAACTAGGGCTTTTTTAACATATTTACGTTGGGTGGCAAGAGTCGCCCAGTCCATACGCTTTCCTCTACAGCCAAAACCATTTCCCTTCCACAGTCAAAAATCCTTTGAACCAGTGGTTCTCAAACGGAAGCCACTTGGCTCACTAAGGGAGGAATTTTTAATCTCTGGAGAATTGGGAGGAAAAGCTGCAGAAAAAAAACCTTAAGTTTTTATTCCTCTCAGGTTTAAGTTTTATTCCTATTAGTTTATTCAACACATCAAAAAGCTGCACAGTGAGGTTGGTTTACATTGGAATGTCTACAGTACACAAGCACAAGCTGCTTCATCATCATAGTTTGAGCTAGTTCGTTCAGTCCACTGCCTGGTCGCACTAGATTTCAGAGCAGGTGTTGAGCAGCCAGTCGATTGTCTCATCATCTAGAACCGCCAGGCCATGCAATGCACTGGGAGGTTGATGGATTGGACATTGGAAGACAACATGGTCAACTGTTTGATCTTCTGCACCACACTCACAAGTCGCAGAAGCGGCCATACCCTATTTGTGCAAACAACAGTAGAAACGTCCAACACCTGCGGGGAGGCGGTTGAGCTGGACCCACACTGTCAGTTGCGCAGCCAGGAATTTTTATTCAGGGTAGATCAATCACCTGTCTTCCGTTTATCTCCGAACAATTGAAAATTGGTGAAAAGCGCCAGTAAAAATCTTAGCAAGTTTGTTTCGGAGAGGGTCATGACCTCTTCGGCCTCATTCCGGCTGAGCTACTGCACGCTGTTCTTGACAGTGCCATTCCAAGAGGGTGGGTCAGGGAGGAAAGTGCGGAGTTTTGTAGTATACTCCAACTTGTCTGCATTCCACCCACTTTTGTTTCTGTCGTCAGATGAACTGATGAGTTGTTGAGCAGCGGGTATGAAATGGGTATCTTGATTTGAGATGCCGTGCATTCCCACTCGATGGACAGGTGATCCCTGAGTGGAGCAGATGACAAGGCTCCATGTGGTGGCGTGCTAGAGACACTATGGCTCCATTGCGACGAAGTTCTCTAGGTTGGATGCCTGCGAGGATAGGAAGATTGTCCGCTGGTTGAGGACGCAGGAATCCAGTCACAGTTCACAAGGCGTCGTCGATGGCAGGGTCAATTAGGCAGATGTGAGCACTGCTGCACCAGACAGGAGCGCAGCAATATGCTGTTGAATGAACCAGCGTAAGGTGGCTGTTCGCAACGTTGTTGCTCAAGCATGCCAGCCAGAGCCAGCAAGTTGCCTCAAGAGTGCAATTCATGATGTCAACTTTTTGCGAAGTGACTCGAGGTACTGGCAGTACGTGAGCGATCTGTCCAACATTGCTCCGTGGTATCTGGGCTCGGAGCAACAGGACAGGGTTTCGTTGTTGTGGTTGACTTTCAGCTCAAGTTTATCTTCCTTGTTGTTGAGGTGATGACTGCCAACACTGTTTTTGTAGCACTAAGCTTTAGCTTCCACGTCTGGAGGTATTCACCTACGGTTCCCATGCCTTTGCTTTGCACCTCTTCTACTGTTTGTCAGTTTCCATCAGCATGCATGATTGCTTGGTTGTTTGTGCATGCATACTATGCATAGCCTACTTTCTCGAGACGGTATTTGGCAAGTCAGAGATGCAGCTGTTGAAAAGAAGGGGTGCCAGGAGCCCAGGACGTATCCATGTTGGACGCTGTTCTTGAGGCATCGTAACGTTTGCCAGTGTGACGGTGAAGCTGCGATTACCATCCAGCTCCATGATCCAGTGGACCATCCATGTGTCATGTAGCAATTGCAATAACTTGCAGCTACAAACTGCTTTATATGCAGTGACTGATATTATAAGAGTCTGTTTGGTTCATAATCGTCTATTGTTTCTTCACAGTAGGTAGTGTGAAACTTTTGCAGTTATCATTTGTGATCTTTGTTGGGAGGAATTGACAGAGTTTGGGTTTGTAAGGGAGGAATGTGAAAAAAACTTTGAGAACCACTGCTTTGAACAAAGGATAGAGATGACATTCGACCGCAGACTAGCAAACGTTACTGGTCTGATAGCTCGAAGTTTATATTGCCCATACACTCAAAAATCCGACAAAAAAAACTGCATGAAATCACGGTAAATAGTCAAGGCTAGCTTAAGCCTTTTTCTTCTACCGTTCGATCCTTAGCGCCCCCCCCAACGGCACACCATTACATCACCTGACACTTAGGCAATGGCGACGAACATTTCTTGGCACGTTTCGTGCTAATTTTAAATGTTCAGTGGGATATTTTGAATAATTGCCAAAAGCTGTAGCCTAGTGATTATGTGGGCTTATCTACATTAAGTTTTGGCGGTCGAAGTTAAGAACTCTGCGAAGGTAACGTTGCTCAGTTTCAACAGAACTGCTGTTTTTCTGCATAGCGTAATGCCAATGGTGTCGGAAGATCACGTTCTTGAAGCGAAATAGTGCAGTTGGTGTGTTTGCGTGGGTAATTTAGAGCTCACTCAGGTTGTAGACTTTGAGCTGCAAGTAGAGTGCATCGGAACCAACGGATAGGCAACGTAGGTTTCGTGGAGAGCTTCACTCTTTCTTCAACGGTACACTTAACATTTTCAGTCATAGAAAAAGTCATTTCTTGCAACAATAAAAGCTCACAAAAGGTGTTGCACTCATTTTGATGAATTTAGAGGGATGAACCTTGGTCTGAAAACCCAACGCAAGAACAAACGATAGGTTTGGGTATCATTGTGGTAAAAGCTTTTATTAACACAGTTGCAGAACTTCGCAATGGCTGCACTGAATTAAGTTGTTCAGAGCGATTCCCATCGAAACTAAGATGTTGCTATCCCTGCTGATAATTAAAAAGGCAGGTGTCCTATCTGGCAGGGTTTGGTAATATTAGTTTTCGAAATACACGTCTGTTGTTAACGAACGAAGGCAAGGAATTATACTATGCAAGCGTAATTCGAAGAAACCTAACCGAACAATTATAGACTGCATAAGTTTGCAGGTCATGATGATGGCTGCAAGCCAGCGCTTCTCAAACAGAGCCGGTTTTAACCCCAATTCACCTGTTTTATCAAAATGGGTTCGGCACCCAGCGTAAGTGCCGACAGAGTTAAAGCTTGAAGCCTTTTATATATTCTAAGAAAAATAAACCACTACTGAAATGAGAAATGAACAATGAAACATTTTTACATCATTGATATAGCGGTAATCTTATTAAATTTATTATTATAGCCTTCTGTAGTCAGCATCTACACTTTTCATAGCTTAAGACGAGGATAGGTTACTACACGAAATATTAGCATACATAAAGGTTTACATCTGTAAAGTAAGTATGTCGCCAGTACTGCTTCTAACATTTTTGTTTGATAACGTAGAATGAGTAAACCATGCATTCTCAACTTTTTCAAGCATGTGGCCCAGTTAATAAACACAGTGTCTACGGCCCACCGACTGTGCAACTTCTCCATTGCTTAAACTGTTGTACATGCACGAAGCAGAAATATAAACAACTTTTGATAACAGAACATTCGCTACGATCAATGCGAAGGTCGTGCCTGTTTGTTGTTAGAAAGTAGAGCCGCAGCCCGCAACGAGGGAGGCAATCGGGAAATTGCTCTTTGAAGTTTTAAAAAACCTATTCAGTTGTGAGGTACAACGTACCACATCAACTTACAATCATTTTGCTCTCTCCGAAAATATCATCAGCTGGTTGCGGCCCTGCTACAGAGCATAGATATTCGAGGCTCAATACATGGTGATGTACATATCATGTGATATTCAACATTACGGCTGCTTCCACATTTCGTTTTCGTGGCAACGTAAGCCGCCTGTCTGCCTCAAAAAGTAACTGCATATTGTGCACAACGTGGTAGGCTAGGTTGAAATGTCCGTGTTGCAATAATCTCTAACGCATAGTGACAAAAGAGAGCGTATTATGTCATTTGCAGCTCGCGAGCTACCAACGTTTACGTTAAGGGGTTCAACTCGCAAAACATACTCAATTTCAATAGCTTCTATTTGAATAAGAGACTTAGGATATTCATTTTTTGTAATATTGACTAAATATTGTAGGCGTGTTATATTATTATTGAATCTGAAAATGACTGATGGTGGAAGAAAACCGACTATAGCCAGTCTGTCTGACAAGCTAGAAAAGCTC
>JGI24158J21664_10003668_pt1 | contig 19398 bp, 9 predicted proteins | sample Ectturendosymbi3_FD_21664 | JGI IMG/M metagenome (IMG submission 21664) | reverse complement strand
ATAAGCACTTTTCTTTCAAAGGGCCCCCTAACTTCACTGATTTCTAGTGCTTCATATTTCAATTTGGGGGATCGAAGCTTTCTCTGGGGGCTAAGTGACGGGGGGACTGCATTTGGGCCCCTTGTGACAGCGTGGACCCCCAATTGGGGGGCATGGGATACGGCTCTGGTCGTGGGGCCAGAAAGGCCTTGGCGCCCTCAACTGTTGATAATTTCTTCTGAAACTTTCCTAGACTCCTGTTTTGAACCGGACTGTTGCTTAGACGTGAACACAATGCGAAAGTTGTAGGCTAAGCTACGTTAGTCCATCATGACAAAACTGGTCATTTAAAGAAGTGCTGCTTGTAACGACGAGCTTAATATGTTACATCAAGCGGTTTCGTGTGTTCTTCCGTACCTGCATCACAGGGTTGGGGAACCTAGTTACTATCATAGGATGCACAAATTGTGGATTATCGCTGGCTGGCCGCAAATAACAACCGATTGTATCCTAAAATTCTACCTTTATCCTACTACAGTAGAATTGCCTAATTCGTCACCTAAAGGGGAATAGATAAAAGTGACCAATTAGGCGAAGTGACGAATTATGCAAACAGGTGAAAAGTCTATCATAGAAGCTCGTATACTTTATCATAGTAACTCGTGCTCTTATTTGCAGTAAAATACAAGTTTATGACGTTATGTTTGAATACAACAATTAATTCCTCTACTCTATCTGGACTCCTCCATTTAATCAAGCACCTTTTAATTTTTAATAAACTTTTCCGCGTTCTCTCAATGGGGAGTCGGGTCGCGCTTCGCACCTCGTATATAAATTCGATAAACAAATTGCGAGGTGCAACAATTTTCAGATAAAGATCCTTAATTTGTTTTAATTCCCATACGTACTCGCTGCCTAGACATCTAAAGCGAACTGCAAATGACGAATTAGACGAGCAAAACGCTTCTCATGGATAGAAAGAAGTGACGAATGGAGCGAATTGACGAATTAGACCAGACATGTGCAACCCGCGGCCCGCTTGGTTTTATTCATGATCCTGAAATGGTATTTCAAATGAATTGTATTCAATTTTTCGTGCCACTCATTTCACCATCATTCACGAACAAAGAAATGCAACGATTATTAAAAACCTGAGAACCATAGACCAGGAAGCAAAAACAACTTTTCGCGCCATTTCTAATTGTCACGCTACAGCCCAGATTTAGCTCTTTGTGATGTAAAAAATTTTCTTTGTGATTCATATACGAGGCTTCGCTGTGTAAAATTGTTCGAATACTTCGTCAGGACCTGACAGGCAGATGTTCGTGCGAACTGAGTACCGTTAGTTTTGATTTTAGCTTGAGTAAAGTAGTTAGAAAGGATTTCAGTTGATTCGCCTGACATCATCAACTCAATTAATAATGCGATGTTATTTGTGGCTTCGCAATGTTGTTATTGATTTTGGGATTGTAAGTAGAATGATAAAAATTCGCAGCAGGACAAGGGAAAGGGGATGTGGGGAGGGTGGCAATCAATGATAAAAATAATAATTGTTTTGCAGTTCATGAAAGCAGCACTTTTAGCTGAAGTTTAATCTCAAGGTGTTCGAAAAAACGAAACTTTGTTGATGAAGGGAGGGTGTTTAACGACGAGTGGTTTATGAAGTATTTTGTTGTTCAATAAAATGAAAGGGCTCTTTGCTTGATTTGCCGAAATGAAATTGCTTGTCTGAAAAAATTTAATATGAAACGGCACTACAACTCCAGGCATTCAGTACAATACCAGGGAATTTTAGGTCGTTGCGGGTGGATTAAGTCCATCCATTGAAGAAGTCATTGCAAGGTGCAACAGAAAATGATATCTCTGCAAAAACGACACGCAGCTTGGACTAAATTGAGCTTCGACTTTAGTGAAGCAATAGCACAGAAAGGAAAAGCCTTCAGTGACGGTTAAATAATTTTAAAATGCTTTGATGTCCGGAAGTTTTCCAGTTAGCAAATTACATATGTGTATGAGCTGTGAAGATGAGAGTGTCAACTTTTGCTTCTTTGGCTGTTTCCAGCGTCCACAATAGTTTTGCCTGAATAGTGATAGTGATGCCTGAATATGATACTGAATAGTGATACTGTTTTGCGGTGAATTGGAAGTTGTAAGAACATACTGAAAAATGCCGCATAGCGCTTGATTGTTGTCGTGAAAAGTAGCCATTGAGACTTTAGAGAATTTTGCTTCTGCAGATATGGTAGCCCTATCATATGTCTCATCTAATTCACAGTTTTTCCATAAGCCTGTCGCCAACATGTGGTTGGTAGTTTGAAACAGAAAAAATTACACCATATACTCCATATCTGTTGAGTGACCACTCAAACTAATTTTTAAGGGAATGAATAAAGTTTCACCCAATAAAAATCGATGCGGCCCGCGATAACTTAAAAAATTCGAAATTGGCCCGACAGTGAAAAAGGTTGCACATGCCTGAATTGGACGATGGCGAATTAGACGAACAGAAATGTACACAAAAGATAGGGATTCTGCCGGGACCGACGAAAAAGTGACGAATTAGACGAGTTCTACTGTATAATGGATGAAGGCTTCTTGTTACATCCTACCTTAAGTACCTACTTATCATGGGTCTTCTTTTTTGACGTGATTTTGTACGCTAAATTGGGTACCAAAACTTCTGATGCGCGCCATATTAAATGTTCACGCAGGTTCCCCACCTCTGCTCTATCATTTACTCATACATTTATTTACAGAACAATCTCAGTCTTCATACGTTTCTTTGTTTTTTTTGCTGCTGTGACGTTAAAAACAGCCCGTGCAGTTATTCGTTGTGGAAATGCCACTGACGTTTGTCTCATGCTTAAATTTCAAGTTCGCCGGCGTTGGAAATACAAACGCGAGACCCAGCTTTTAACACCTTGTTTGGACCCAGTTTAAAGTTAAAACTAGCGACGTACCAGTTCGACAGGAAATCTTACATTGAAGCCCACTAGGCTGTCCTGGTAGATCAACTTGTGCTTAAATTGATATACAGTATTTTGTAGGATTGACAGGCACGCTTTATCAGGTTTTCATGCTTTTACTGTTGTGCTTCAATTAGCCTGTTTACATGGCGCATTTCATTGTGGCCTAACTGTGGCGTTTGGTCGATTGTGGCTTTTCATTTGCTGAGTCACGATTAAGAAAGCCACACTCTTAAACGTGACTCAGAAAATAAAAGCCACAATCGACCAAAAGCCACAATTTGGCCACAATGAAATGCGCCATGTAAACAGGCTAAATATGGCGTAACAACAACTTTGGAATTCAGTATTCAGACGGCGAACTTTGCTAGAATACTGTTCTTGTGGCACGCGGTAGTTGTGTCTTTCATATTAATGATGCGCTGCCTATCCAACACGGCGAGTACTTCCTTTTGGACTGGAGTCAACTGCTGCTGTGCACGAACAAACTTCCGATTATACAGCCGTGCAGCCAAATATATATACCTGGCTGGGCTCAATGTACGTCCAAAACGGTTCGTTCATGTTCGTTTTCCGTGTTCAGGCTGCCTCGGGCGAAGCGGCTTTTGCACATCATAACAGAGAACTTCGGTACGCTTGCATTTTGTCGACGCTGGATCGATCGTTTGGGCGAAACCAAGTACTTGATGGCGTTGAAGAGCTTGTGCGATTCGGGTGTGGTGGACCCCTACCCCCCGTTGTGCGACACCAAGGGCTGCTACACGGCTCAGTTCGAGCACACCATCATCTTGCGTCCAACCTGCAAAGAGGTTGTCAGTCGTGGAGATGATTACTGAGACTGAGAATTGCGTTTGGGGCTAAGTCCGGATGAGTTGGTTACGTTTGTCGTTGTTGTTGTGGTGAAACACCATTGACCCGCAGAGCAACAATCTAGTGTCGAGTTTAATTGAGTTTTGTGCCTGACTCAGCCCCTAATGAAAAAAATCCGATTTTAATCCGCTTTCAGCGCGACCCCCCCACCCACCGATCCGGATGCATCGAACCTTCCCGGCAGCGGTTGCCCGTCTCATTGTTTGCCGTTGCTTTTGTTTCTTGTTGCTGAAACATCTGCCTGCGTCCGATTTTAAATTGTTTTTTTTGTGTGTTCGACATTTGCGGCGAGCTGTTCACGCTTTCGTTTTGCATGGCCCGTCTTCAAAAATGTCGACAAAAATTGCTGAGCGGTTGAAATGTTTGCATAACTAAATTGCAACTGCGTGGTCACTTCGCTGGATTTGTCCGTGCTGCGTTGGCAACTTTCACTCAGGTGGTGGAGTCGTTCAGTTTCGGCATAAAGTACTGTACATTTGCACGGGGCGTTTATTCCAGTGTACATACATACATACATACGTGGCGTCCCGGCATCAGGTCTTGTCAACCTGGCCTCGACTCCATGTTAAAATCGGGTGGACGCGAATTCCGCGATAATTTCGCCAGGCGGATAATCCGGCCCAACATCCTAGCATTGTCGGTTCACGGTCACGGTTGGTTGGCTGGGTTGTCTGCATGCTTCGCGTCAAGTTCATGCTTTGCTTCGCATGAGTGAATGGCAAATATCCGCTTAATTTTTGCTGATTACTTTAAGTGTTTTGCTTCAGATCGAGGTTAAGTCTCCGATATGGCATTAAGCGTTTAGGTGTCTTCTGTGTGTTCGAAAAGTTGTTGGCGGCAGGTTTCCACTGAGCGAAAATAGTTGGTGGGAGGAAACCCTAACATTTTGCAAATTTTGAAGTAATTTCCCAGCATTTCCGTTTCTGCAACTCTGTGGAGTGACAATTGAAGTTTTTTCCATCAGCATTTTCTAAACTAGTTGGACAAGCAACTTTTCAACCCCATGATTTGATTGAAATTAAAAATACTTGTCGAACTGTAAAACCATGCGACCTTGAATCACACGGGTGGTGAAGTGCAGGGTATGCGCCAAAAACCTGGTTGTGTTGATCCTAGTCACGCTAGCATTCCGATGGATAAGCTCATTTGCCGAAAATCAAGGTAAATACACCGCTGGTGAGTTGTTCGAACTTTTTTCCCAGTATCACTCACGCAGAGCCGTGTGAAAGGCTGTTGGCCCCCCCCCGAAAAAATCGAGATGGTGCCCTTTGATATCATCTTTAATATCACGTAACCACAACTTTACAAAATTTACTGCTATAGTGTCCGAACGTCGCTTTCATTTTTCGAAATTATCGAATCATGATATTACATGCTAAATCTACCAGCTATGCATTGAGGGCAAAAACCAGAAGGGTAAAAGTCAAAGGTAGAGAGACGGCTCTAATTTACTAATACAATATACGTTGTGGGGCCCCTACGAATGGTCGCTCCCCCCGACCGGGGGGTACGGGGCTGCCTTGCCACGGGACTGCACTCACGTGACATCGACCGCCAGCAACTGCTGTTCAAAGCAAGGCAGGTTTCCCAAAGCCTGAGTTCGCAGTGCTAGTGGTTCCAGTGCAGACTACAGTAACCTGCCGTTTTTTCAATTGCTGAATCCAAAGTCTCAATCGGCGTGCTTGAGAATGCGAATGCGCATTTCTGAATTTTCAAGTAAAATGGATTGGAGCAGCTGACCTATCACTTAAACCCTGCTGAGAACTAACGACCTGGATTAGAAAACACTTGAAAAGTTTGCTCGAGAATGGAAAAAAATCTCAAGTTTTACCCGCTGGAAGCACATGGAATATTTTGGCGTTTTTCATCTAACTTGGAGGCGACAAGGTATCACTGACCCCTCTCAGTTTTTGCCGTAAATGTCCCTTAGAGAAGTCGGAATAGTTGGCTTCAAAATGGCNAGTAAGGCTGGTTCAAAACAGGCGCGTAGCCAGGGAGGGAGGGGGTAATTTCCCCCCAATTCCGAAAGTTGCACTAAACATTTTCAGGTTGATCAAGCTGTTGATGTGTAAGACAAAAATACTTCAGTGCAAACTAAGGAACCTGTCCTGCTTCAGCGTTTAGTTAATCTTGATCAAAGCAGTAAGGTGTGCCAATTGTCCATGATTAACCAAACGTGTATAGTGTAAATGCTGGAGAATTCTTGCCATGGCCGACCTTTCCCAGAGGTTTAAGCTCCGTGTGGAAGTTGGCGATGAGATGCAAACTTGTATCTAAGCCGGCTATGTCCAACCCGCGGGCCGCATGCGGCCCAGTTTAGGTTTTCGCTGTAGTAAACGTATCCTATATACTGACAACCTGTCCTTATTTTGATACTTTCACATTTATGATGCAGGCGGTCCACAGTGCCACTTCATCGCATCTGCTACCATTGCAGTTAGAATTCGAACGTTTTCAGCACATTAGCTTAAGCTAAATTTAATTTGTTAAGATCCAAGTAGGCCATTCAATGTGCGGCCCTCATTGATATGTCATTCAATGTGCGGCCCTGGTAAAGATAGTAACAATTTTTGGCTCAGTNAGCCATTTGGGTTGGACGTAGCTTATCTAAGCGCTTGTAAACACTAGCCGAGAGTCAAACAAGGAGCAACGCTTTTCACAGCTGTTTCTGGCGCACCAGCTTGCAGTATCCCAACTAATGGTAATGTACTGTAAGCTTCATTTCAAGACCATCGCAAAAATTCCTGATAACTCGTAGCATGCTACAAATAGTGTGTGTTTAACCCTTAAGCATCAACTGTAACTTTAATAGAACATAACACAGTTTTGCAACTATATGCGTGAAAATGGCGGTGATGTACGTTTGCATGCCTTGAAGCTCAAACTGTGGTTAAAAAACAATCTAGTTTCAAAATCTTTTTTATTACGCAATTAGGCCATAGACACTGTTCCGTGTTTAGCAACAATACTATTCATTCTAGATATTTATTTGTGATGATTAAATATGTACTGTGACGGTTCAACCACAATTACGTGGAGTCCACAATTACGTCTAAATGTTTTCATCAATTATTTCACATTACCTTGCCGGTGTCAAGCGAAATTTCTGACCTCTGCGAAATTTCCGACCTGTTATTGTTTGTCAGTTATTTTGCTTCTCAGAATAAAGGAATAAAGTTTGGTGTCTGCTTTTTTGATGTATGTTGTGTAAATTAAAACTTTTTGGTTAGATGTCAGACACCCACAACAAGTTCCAGCACGGGAATAACTATAACCACAGAAATATATTGGACTTAGTCTTTATTTTTCTAACCCGATCCACATACCTAAACACTAAAACCTAAGCCCTAATCATCAGTTTTGTCAGCGTATTTGATATGTAGAATTTCACTCTGTGCATGCACACATGGCGTGAAGTCAGAAATTTCGCTTGACACCGGCGAGGAGTAAAAAACAGTTTTGTCAAGTAATTGGAGTCCGACCTGTACAGTCTGAAAGTGTTAAAATTTTCGCATGATGTTAATTGCCACCGTATCCTACAGTAAATTTGGAATCATCCCGCTGCAACGGGAAGAGTTTGCAGCAAAATCTAACGCAAGCAGAAAGATGTTTTTTTTGTAAGTACTGTGTTGAGGGCATTGACACTACCCATTACTTAAATATAGCTTGCAAGCTTTAAATCGCATATGACTAAAATGAAACTAAATTTAATTTTCTCCCATTAAATTATATTTTTTTATTAAACACTAATGGATTTTCAAAAAATTTCCACTGCTTACGCTACAATGGCTAGATCAGCGGTTCCCAAACTTTTTTGAGCGCGACCCAAAACTGAGTTTGGTAAACACCGCGCGGCCCAAGCCTCGAAGAACGTAAGAAAAAAACGTGTTGCATGGATGATGTTTGCCCGCAAGCTGCCAAGATCATTTTTAATTTCAGCGATCTACTCTTAAAATACCTACGCTACAAACATACAAACTCTTAAAATACCTACGCTACAAACATACAAAGACAAGCAGTGTCAACGTTGAAAATATACAACCCAGAATTGAATCGCTTCGGCACGACCCATTTTTCGACCCTTCGCCATTGTTGTTTGGGTTTCGACCCACACTTGGAAACCACAAGCTTGGATCAACTAACCAACCGTCGTTGTGTTTTGCTGCTGCGGCAACAAGTATTTCTTGACTTTAGTGCAGAGCCGTGGTGATAATCGATTGTGGCATCGTTTTCGCAAAACCACCACCAGTTTCACACTTTGTGTAGACTTGGTGGGTCAAACATACGCGAATTTGTTCGGAGGACATGTGGAACTTTCCCCAATTTACAATATTGTCTTGATCATATTTGTGAAATATACTGTTAACTCTAAATACGTAGCACACCTAATCGTTTTTGGAATGTAACCTCAGTGCAAGTAGCGTACAAAAATGCCATCGCAGTCGCATTTCATAGCGTTTAATATCGACATAAACTCCAAACACTTTTTAAATGTGTTGAAGAACTCTAGCCTTCACGTTATCAGCTCAAGATTTGTTCAAGGTCCACGTCTTACATGCGCGAAAATTTTGCAGAAGGCGTACTTCCAAGCGGAAGTCGGTGTCTTGGAGCAAAGTTGCTTCTCGGCTTCGATTGAACGCGTGTTGGTGTACATTAAAAGCGTGTAAATATATAAAGCGCAATCATCATGGCGGCCACGAAGACTTCTTACTCAAGTGCAATATTGGCTGTAAAAAGCATACTGCAGATCTTGCACGTATAGCATCGAGATTTTCACAAGCACTTTTGCAAGAAATTTTACGACCAAATGGTCATTTTTATCCAAAGCAGGACCTTGGAATTTCACTAAAAACAAAGCTTCAAATTTGTCAATTCAACGAAAATGGACTTTCTATTTGCCAGCTTAAATCTGGACATAATCATTGAGAAAAAAACACCAGAGAAGTGCACATTCTCTGGATAGTGCCTTAAAAACAAAGGGCATCAAACATTCAAATATTTAGACTTTGTTGTTGTTTTCCCCTCCCTATCAAAATTTCTGGCTACGCGTCTGCTTTAAACTGCTGTGTCGAAACATTTTAATATGTCTGTCACGCCGGAGTATGGAAGGTGCACTCATGCTAGCAAATTCATACAATTTATTGCAGGTTGTCGAACTTTTGGTACGCTCAAACGAAATTCACTTAAGACATTCTAAAGCGCAAGAAACGATGGGACGAAAATTGCAGCTTGTATGACCAGAAAACCCAAGTACAACTTTCAAGTCAGCGAAAATGTTAGGAAACAACTGAACGCTGGTTTCAGAACAGAAACAGACGTATCATTCTTAGAACTTGATATAAAAAAGGATACACGGCATCACGGGAAATAGATCAGTGCTTGTCAAACCTTTTATTGCATAGGCGTTGAAGGATCCAGAAAAAGCGTGCTTAAAAACTCGATTTATTTGCCGGAAAGATCATTTGAAATGATCCTTCCGGCAAATAAATCGAGTCGTCACTATCAATCAATGTAAGATCGTTGGTACCACTAGGGTTGCGGAGCTGGCATACGTCTTCATTGCCCGAAAAAATGTTCCAATACTTAGCGTGGGCCCGGCTCGAACATCTTAGCTTTTGTTAGAACGCTGCTGGGTGATTTACTGACGTATTGTTCGTTGCGATTTCCAACCGCCACAGCAGACCTGCCAACCGGCTTCAGTGGAAGCGGAGGCTTTAGATCCGTCGGATAACTGCGGTGTTCTGATGAGACCAACGCGGTCGCTGCTGTTTGAGGTTTGTTACTGTCGAAATTTTTTGATGCGATTGCATTTGTAACCTTGTGTAGTGCTGAATTTGCGCCAAGTTTTCCGGGTGTCGATAAGCCTCCGGTGGACCTCTGAAAGGTATCATCGCTCTGTCCAGTGGGAAGGTTCGCGATATCCGTGTTTGTGCGTTGCGGCTTTGGCGGGGTTAACGGTTTCCCTAAGCACGACTCTGTTTTAGACCGCAACGTTAAGGGATGCACAGGTTTTGACATTGTTTTGGGGTTTGGAGATCCGACGATACCAGTAGGTGGCATTGGCTTGCAATCACCATTCTTTGTCGTCCACTTAGGAACTGAAAACTGTGACGGGTTAGGTCTACGTGTTTCAGGTGTGTGTCTAACCGGTATGTTGGTCACATTGTTTGCTCGATTCACATCAAAGGAGCACTGAAGTTTGGCTGACCAGCCTGAATTTTCATCACAGTCAACGTAATTTTCTTCTGGTGTGGGTGGAAGAGGTTTTTCGTGGAGGTATGACGGCGTCAAGCCAGTGTTTGGGTGACGCGCAGTAGCACTATGCCAAGGAGCGTCGTCGCCCATCGTTGGCAAATCTGACGAATGAATGACGACTTGGAAGAACGTAACGTCTTGCTTTGATTGATCCTCAAAGAATTTGGGCGATTTAGGTGGAACAGGAGGTGATATTAGTGGAAAGTCAAGGCCAGTTGTCTCCGACCCATGATGAAGGGGAGATGTTGCTGCAGATTAATACAGGAAAAAGTTAGCCTGCAAAATTTCTGTAAAGATACGTCATTGAATGTAATTAGTCTCCACAAACGTGACTCAGTCGATTCAATCATCACACATTTTAATATGGTATCGATTTCACATAACTCCACGCAACTTCAGTCCTGAATACTTATTCAAAAAGAACATGTTTCAATAAGATTTAAAATCTATATTGGATAAGATGACATCTGCGTGAAGATTAATTGTTTGAACATAGGCATGTACAGGTCCAATTCATCGCAAAGTCCCGGAAGCACAGCCCACAGCTGATTCCTCGAAAGCTTGCAGCAAACCCAGAATTTTTAATTGTCATTGAACTTAGTTGCAACAAACATTCTGAGCGCGACCTAATAATTGTGGAAGTGGCTGACATGGTTTCTAATAGTAGAAGTGGTGAAACTATAAGTACGAAAAGCTTCATGTTTATGCAAACAACTGGCAATCGATTTGCTCCTATAATTTTACACTTAACCTCCTGGAAACTTGTGAATCTGCTATTCACTCATGCACTTTCACACCCGCTTTCCCGCTCAGGAGAGTTGCAGGGCCAGCAGACCTAGCAGGTTTCGAAATACCTTATGGTTTTCAGCGACCTCTGATGATGGCTATGCTTTTTCCTATTTTTCCTTGCAAAAATTTCAAACACTTTTAATTTTGACAAGCTTTTTTTAGAATAATGACAATCTTTCTGATGACAATCTAAAAGTGTTGCGCAACATTTCAATAATTCAAAGAAATTCTGCTGCTTCTTTTCAAACATAAACCTTGCGTAAATTAAAAGTTTTCTTAGGAAAACAAACGCAATGGTTGACCGAGAACTAACAAAAGCAAAGCGACATTGGATTGAAACCGCGTTTTAGTTGGAAGTTAACACAGAAATTGATGCCAAAATTATCTAACTAAACGGAGAGACTATTTACTCATCTAACTATTTTATTCACGCTTTGATATCAGCTTAAAAGTTTGGTCATAGGTTGCGAAAATCTCGCAAATGAAACACCGTGCTATAAAGCCATTATGTCGCACTCAGCTTACTTAGAATATACTTTTGCAAGGCTGTTTGCATTTGACAGGCTTATAGGACTATGATAAAGGAAAAAACATTTACAGTTAAAATAAAATCTAGTTTAACGTTGGCTTCTGGTCAAAAGCTAGTTTTAATGAATTTTTTAGAACGCTGAATGTAGCCTATAAGCTTATTTGAATCTCAACACGGCTGGAAAACAGCTCGAAAACAATGAATTACTCCGCTCGGTGAGCAACGTATTTAACACCGTGGCCAAAGAATCCTAAGCTAAGGCGATCGAGCCAAAGAAGGCTCAAACTTTCCAATGAATTCAAACGCTGATCCAGCTTTTCCAACACAGTGAGTCAATTGGGCTTTCAGCAGGCTCGTGACCAACTAGGGACACCAAGGGACGCCAAATTTTTTAAACTATCTCCAATAGTTTTAAACTATGTCCAACACATTTTTTCCAGGGTAGGAGAAGCCTCCTGCGCCCCCCCCCGTAGTTACGACCTTATAGAAACCTGAATACGAAAAACAAAACCGATGAACCTCCATCGTGTTTAACAGCTTCATAATATTCCTCCGCAGAAAGAACAGCTGGTTCATAATCGAGGTCGTCTCCAGACGAAGAGTGGATGCTTTCGGGTGTGCTGGTGCTCGCTGATGATTCACGTGAGCCGTGGTTTTGGTGCCTGCAAAGCAAAGCATGACATAAAATTACTGTACAATTAAAATACAAGTTACAAAAATCTTCAGTGTGGCGCACACACAGATTGCTAAAAAGAAGGCACGTGATGATTGATGAAAATTATGCATTTTTCGAATTCATGACCAAGACCACGACCACGACCAACTTTCCCTTTGTGGCGATAAATAGCTGTCTAAACAGTTTTCATCAACTCCAGGTTTTTATCAGCTACCTCATCATCAACTCCAGGTTTTTATCAGCTACCTCCCTTTTCAAAAATGTTAACCTGTAATATGGCAGCAGGCATGATGAAAAATTATTGGTGAGATTCAGTGGTTGAGTCTCAAGACTTGGTCATGAGACTCGTGTTTGTGATTCTCCGTCTCGAAGCTATCAGGCCACGACTTGGTCTCGAAGGCTGCAGATTTCGAGCCTATTGTCTTGAGACTTTCAATGCCCCATCGATGTGGCTTAATAAACTTCCGTAATTCAACCTGCTCACTCTTCTTGTCGTATATTTCGGAAAGGAAAATCCAAACAAAGATAAAATTGCAAGGAGTTCCACAAAACTACAACTTGAGAGTGTTGATAACATTTATTAAATTTTGGTGAATTTAACAAATTTCCAGGTCTCGAACATTCAGGTCCTGGACTTGGTCTCGACCTTTTTAAAAAAGTCTAGACTTGACGTAAACCAGGTCTCGGTCTCGGAATTTACCATCTCGATGCATGACTTGTGGAGTTTGTTTTCGACTGCATCAGCAGTGAGAGATGTGGTGACAAGTTTCAAGTTTATTTATCGTTTCATATGACTCAGCTAAACAGAAACAATGCTGACAGCCATTGTGCAAAAAGGAACTCAACTGTCAATGGAAATCAAAATAAATGAAAGCACAATGGCAAAATAGCTGATCAATGTAAACACGAGTGTCACTGTGACATATAGGATTGGTGAAGGACCATGGTGGTCATCTAGTCAACCAACCCCGTTTATCATTTTGTGTGCAGTGTCAAGAAAACAATAGTTGGTAATCAAATGCAGAAACAAACAAACATAGACAAAAACAAACAAACATACTGTAGAACATGGTGAAGTAAATTTACAGATGAAGAGAACATGCCTATGTACACAAAGGAGTGGGTCAAATTTATTTGAGGAAATTTGGTGTGGTCAAAAAATGTTTAAACAAAGTATAAAAAGTCAAAAAAATTGATGAGGTTTAAAAGCCAGACAAAACAAAACAAAAAGCTATGAATTATAGTTTCAACTCGAAAAATGGGATGTGCACAGGAAAGAACGAGAAAAAATAGGTGAAGATACATAAATAACAGACAATTTTATATTCATCAAATTTCCGAAACTCTCAGCATTTAGTTTTTGATAAGTGAAAGATTGCTAAAATATATAGTTATGTATCTTTTTCATGTAGGAGGTGTTTCTTAAGTTTCCGTTTGAAGGTAAAAGTGGTAGAAAACTTAGTACAGTCTGGTATTGAAGACCACACTTTTGGGCCAACAAATGTAAAGGCACATTTTCCTGAAGAAGAGTTGACTCTAGGTAAAAACATTTTGTTAGAAGCGGATAGTTTTGTGGGGTAAGAATGTATTCAACTAATTGGAATAAAGTAGTTATCAAAAAATGGCTAAAGTAGTTATCAAAAAAATCAAAGTAGTTATAAAAAAATGATATGGAAGAAGTTTGTTGTAGTAAGAGTGCATAAATTTACCTACTGACAAGATATAAAGTTTCGTAAAGCGTGATATGTTTAGGTGCTGGAAAGACTCTTCCAGAGATGTTTGCTTAAGTGGTCTTATTAGTGTTATAACTTTATTTTGGAGATTAAAGAGTGGCGGAATTGTTGCGTTTGAAGCACGTCCTCATTTGAGGATTGGGTAAGTAAGGTAGTTACAGAATGTGTTGTGTAATGTTTAAGTTTACATAAAACTCCCCAAGCTCTTGATAGTTGAGTTTTCACCTTTTTTACATGAAGTTTCCAGCTTAACTTATTGTCAAGAACACCTAGCTATTTCAGGTTATCTTTGGGGAAATATTATAGTTATTGATAATAACTTTGGATGAGGTAGGATTGTGTGTTTGAAAATTTAATAACATAAAATTATTCTGACGGATATTTTTGCATAGGAAAAAAGTGACAAAATGTGTACAAAATAGAAGCTCAGATTGAAAACCTTTTGACGGCCAAATTATCAATAGAGATCTGCTATTATTTTGCGTCTTGGAGCTGAAAAAAGCGAACTGAAGGAGGGACAAGCTGAACAAAACCATAGTAAGAAATTGCTTCGTATATGCTTCGAGATATTTTAGAACGACTTGAATCCTTTCAAAATCAGTAAAAGATTTTTGGCATAAATCCATAAAGTTGCACCAAAAGAATACTTTTTTATTTACGCTGTCAGTATTCTTTAGCAAAGTATTGCTAAAAAAAGAAAACTGCTGCCTTAAAATATTTGCAAACAGCGGTAAAAGCCAATTGTTTCAGCAAATCTACTGGTGAATTCTTATTTAAAATATTCGCGTAATCTGCCTTCTCTTTAAGTATACGATGTGATTTACAAAATGAATTTAAGTGGAGCGTTACTTTTAGTTCCTATATCTTCAGTATGTTGTTGACGCTGCAAAAGAAAATGTTATCAAAAATGCTGTCAAAGGGTTAAAAAGATTTTCCTGTCAAAAAAATTTATGATTAAAGCCCGCAGCGTCCGTTTGGCTTGTTTCAGCAGAAAAAGGAAATATACTGTAATAGAGAATCACAGAATTGTATTCGCTAAATAATTTTATTTTTATTAACTCATAGCTTTTATCAACATTAAGTTATAAATCATATTTCATCAACTCCGATGGGTATCTAAAGGAATAAAAATAGCAAGATGCAGTCGTGGTTTTACCGGTATTGGTTTTGAACAAAAGATAGAATCTTAGAATTGATATCTTTCTCTAATTTAAGAAGCAGTGTCACAAATCTGAGTTTAAATTTAAAGCCAGAACATCCTCCTACCAGTTTTACTGCAATATCTAATCTGCTTACTTCTAACTTTACTTTAGTTTGGTAAAACAAAACTAAATGAGCAAACACCGTCTTATTCTAAGCACCACATTTATGCCACTTACCTATTGTAAGGTGCGTTGAAACTCTTAGGCCGCCACTCAGACTCGCCAGACCAAGCACCTGGATCTCGACCATGAGGGGTCTTGGGTGAATATTTCTCTGGTAACGAACGGCTCATTCTTAATTTGCTTGCTGCAAGAATGGATACGGTTTTAATCGGGTTGGTCTTATTGGCAAGAGACAATACATCCTGTAACAACTACCGGTTGCACATATAAATATTTGAACTGCAAAAGTTGACACAGCAAATGCAATATATGCGTGAGCTTCATCCTGCCGTGATAGCAAAATAGAGCTTTCAAACACCGCTAAGCTTTCAGATTTTAAAATGTCCTTTGTTCCTGTCCTCATACATGGGTGTCGGAAGAATTTTAACAGGGAGGGGCCAATAATGGATTTTTCCATTGGGGCCAACTAGTGGTGTAGAATCTGGGGGTGCAGGAGTCTATGCCAAGCAAGTACAGAAAAGCTTTTGTTTTTACTTTAACTAAAGTGTTTGGATGAACACATTTTCTTCAGAGAAGGAAGCAGCTTTAGGCCTGCCTCAGTTAGTTGTGAGGTTTCTTTCTGACAGAAACAGCTGGGATGTGAATGAAACGTCAAATCAAAACTATGAGGCAGATGCTTATGAGTACTACTGGTCCAGCCGGCTTCTGACAATGTTCTTTTTTCAGTTGGACGAAATTTTCTATTTAAGTCTATGGTAAATTGGTAGAGGAAAATATAATGTATCAACAGCAACAGAAAATGTTTATAGAGAAATTTTGTAACATACACGTTTTTCGGGCAAATTTAGGAAAATTTGGGTAAAATATCATTTGCACCCCCCAAAAATTGCCTGCTCCTACACCTGCGGGGCTAGCCTTCATTTTACCAACTCAAAACTAAGAGAAAAACATTTCTCTTAAAAAAATCAATAAGAAAATGTCAAATTTCAAAATCAAGTGAGCCAAGGTCTCCTGCACCCTTCTTCCGACGCCCATGTCCGCATGTATCTTCAGAAATCTGGGTAATGACCGAAAGTGTCATTTAAGTACAAGCAGCAGCGAGTTCAAGGAGTAGTAACGCTTCGCGACAAAGTGCTCTGCTGTGAAATGTGTAAATCTGCGGCGTCGAGCCACTTTTAGCCTGTTTACATGGCACATTTCAGTGTGGCCAAATTGTGGCTTTTGGTCGATTGTGGCTCTCTATTTTCTGTGTCACGCTTAAGAAAGCCACACTCTTAAGCGTGACGCAGAATATAAAAGCCACAATCGACCAAAAGCCACAATTAGGCCACAATGAAATGTACCATGTAAACAGGCTATTTCACAACGAGAGTTCCCAGCTGCGATGGTTCGGCCACGTGATCAAAATTCCCACGAAAAGATTGCAAGGTGAGTTCTGCCGGATACACCAATGCGACACGCCCCAGAGGCCAACCAATGACCAGGTGGCGCGATTCCATCTTGTGTTTATGGTGTGGACCATGATAACTATCAGAGATTGCTGAAAACCGCGGTTAATTTCGAGAGTTTCTGGGGTTGTCTCTCCGTGACCCTCCTGAGAGAAAACACGGTTTTGAAAACGATCGAATGAATGAATGAATGAATGAACTGAAAAGATTACACCACTGTAATATAACAGAGGCGAAAATAGTTGTTCAGCAAATTGTCGATACGCCTTCGCTTTGTAGAATATGTTTAGAGATAGATTAAAGAACAGAGATGTTGATAGTGGTCATTAACAGTTAGTAGCTTTAATCACCACATTGCGTGTCCTTTTACGAACATAACCTTTTCGCGACAGGCGGCAGTTTCACGAAATACACGTTCAAGGACGCGGACTTCTTAAATGTTCCAGCATTCCCCTGTTGCTGAATTGCTATTTTATCAATTTCTTGTTCCGCGCGGCTGAATTAAAGAACTGCGAAATTTTCTGCTGCAGTCTTGCGATGTCGCCAAACTGCCCTTGTAGCTGATCTGTTGATCTACGAAGTTGCTGTGTAGCCCGGATGTTGCTTTCCACTTTCTGTACTGCCACGTTAAGATTTGCTGGATCGCACTGAAACGCTTTGAATTCATAGCGTTACATAAGCTCATCATTCGTTGTTTTATTTATCAATTCATTAAAAAAACATCGGTTTTGTGCAACAGATGTCAAAAATTGGTCCTATGTTTATGAAATATACACTGCAATCAAAGAAATCATGAGGATCGTACTTTCAGTCAATAGCAATACGGACTGCACAGCGAACAAAAACCAGGACCTCTTAAATTTGCTTGTTCAAAGTTGGATTTATGAGTAAAGAACGCTTTATGCTTCGATGATGTCTTGTCTGCTTTAGTGGCAATGCGATTTGTGTCGCAGGACTATATCATTTGGTGATATATTCTTCGTTTTCAATTGTTTCAATTGTTGTAAAAGGATCAAAATAATACAGCAAATTTTTCAGAAAGAACATTGTGCGGAGTTGTTAAAACACCTTCGGCGCCAAGTACGATACATTGAAAAACGTACTGTTTTTAGAGCAGAGCACCAGCGTTTTCCTGAAACGTACTTCACTTTTTTCACGTCAGGAATACCGTGCAAAACTCAGTGCCCTTAGTGCTCTTGCATGTACATTCTACAACGTTTAAGTCCCTTGCTATTGTTGCGTAATGTGGTACGAGACTCGGACATCTTTTTTCTTCTTAATTCTAACATGAGGTAAGTTTTTGTGAGGTAATCCTGTTGCACGTGGCAAAGATCTGGACAGGCAGTTTGCTGTGTCCGTATGTCTCGCATTCCTCAATACTAGAATTTGGTACGGGTATGCGATCAAGTATTCGTCCCGTGCATGATCAGACTTTCGCACGCCCCTGGCTGCAAGTAATTGAAAATATTAGGTTTTGTGCGAGGAAGCGCGCTGATGTGAAAGATTGCTACAGACCGTCAGATATTCCTGTAAATCATGACTTGCACAAACACAGCAACTACGGATTAGAAACTGGGTCGAACAAAATATTGTATAGAGCCATGAGCGCCGACAGTCTGGGCGCATGCCATTTTCCGGAAACAGTGGCGATTCTAAGGGGGGGCCTGGGTGGGCCTTGGCCCCCGTTTGGCCCCCCCAGTTTTTTTCGGCAAGCAATTTNTTTCGGAAAGAGTCAAAGCTGCCTATATTGCTCGACAAATTTTTGCCATTCATAACTACTAAAAAAGCTGCGCTTGACTGTTACTGGTAGCTGGAACTCCGTCACCAGTGCTTCATGCGAGAGAAATTTTTCAAAAGTGAAATTAGTGAAAACATTTCCCAGAAATTCCATTACCAGTGAAAGAGTGGGTAACACTGATATACTTCAAATTGAAAGGTTCTAGCTGAAAAATAGATTTAGATGATTTCGTTGATGAATTTGGCAGTTGACATGATAAACGTAGGATTAAGTTACGTTGAGGTGATGATGATATAAAATTTGAACGTAGACTGCGCAGGAATATGTGTGAGAATTATATTGCTCATTGTCTATTTGTCTGAATCCTTTTTGGTGTAGAGTTAGTGCGTGTCACGTATGAGAAGACAGTCAAAAATCAACGCAGGGTTGAAAAGTCAGATTTTGAGAGGAAAAGTCAGTGTGAATAATAAAATGAATGACTTTGTTAGGAATATTCTGCAAAATAAGTTTTACGCCTATTCTTACATCTTGCTGTCAGGTACACGCCGATGCACACCTATCTGTGGCGCTGCTATGCTACTTAGGTGCAACTGGTGCCGAAACCTCGCTTCTGTTAACTGCATATTGCATTGAATAGTCCTCACCCTGTTCACGCTGCACACTCGTAATAGTAGTTGCATAACATTGTTATGGTTACACCACAATCACAAAATGTCCATAAGCTACCACAAAAACGGATTAGTCGGTCGTCACCAAACCGTTGGAAGATGGTTCATTTTTATGTGTTTTGTAGTAAAAATATTTTGATGAAACTAGTTGGCTATCAACAGCTTACTTATCACTGTGTCAAGATGGAATTCGTGGTTCGCTTTCATGTGAATTGTTTTCACTTTCTAAAGCCAGGGCCGGCCTTAAGCCGATGCAGCTGCTTTGGGCCNCGCGCCATGGTGGTCGGATAGGTTGTTCATTTTTGACAGATATAATCCTTACGCTAAAGAATTATAGAAACGGCTTTTAACTCTCATTGTTAGAAATAGTTATCTCGTTTGAAAAAACGATGATATTGCTCTAAGGAACTTTATCAAATGTA
>JGI24158J21664_10003667_pt1 | contig 19401 bp, 12 predicted proteins | sample Ectturendosymbi3_FD_21664 | JGI IMG/M metagenome (IMG submission 21664) | reverse complement strand
ACGTCCTGCAACAGAAAAGACATTCGTTAAAAAATGGGTTTTTTATCGAACAAAATATGGGTACGCATCTTTTTGGGTCACCCTGTATTTGCATTAAGTCGAAAAATTATCAAGCAAAAGGTATGCGAAAATAATTAATACCCTTTGCGCGGGTAATAAAGTTTTTGTAAAATATCAAGCTCAAGTGGGGGATAACCCAACCTCCCTTGCGTACGCCCTTGATTGTTTCGGATAAAGTGAACTATCGCGGAACACAATCTTAAACATGCGTAATGGACGAAAGGTTTGCAAAAAGTGGTGAGATGCTTTCTCGATGCAGAAGATAACCCAGATTCCTACCAAAACGTAATTATTACTTTTTGGTCCATTTGCAATGTTCCTTGAAAGTTGCATGCGAATTCATTCCGTGGTATTTGCAATAAGTCGACAAATTAACAAGCAAAAGGTATGCGAATGAAATTGATCTGCTGTGCGCAGGTAATAAAGTTTGTTTAAAATATCAAGCTCAAGGGGGGTTCAACCCCAACCCCACCCCACTTGCCTACGCCCTTGTCAATGACTGAAACACAACTGCAACGTTGGATGTGACATATTAAAATAACCAGCTTCTTGACTTAACTCAGTGGTTTGAATAAAAAAGCTATGTTTCTTCGCAGGGCGTCGGAGGGGGGGCAAGGGGGGCATTGACCTCCACCTGGATTTTAAAATTTGACATTTTCTTATGAAATTTTTAGCAAAAATAGGTTGCTATCTTAGTTTCGAGTGGTGAAATTTCACTTTTGTCCCTCTCTTGGAAAGATATTTTTGGCTACGGCTGGAAAAACCTACTTCTGCCCCCCCTGGAAAAAATCCGTCCGACGCCAATATTTGCTCGTCCATGGATGCCAAAAATTTAGGTAGTTTAACTTTTTCATCAGTAGTCAAATTTTGTTCAAAAAAAAAGAACGTATCTCTTCTCGACCGCAAAGATTTTTCGCTGGTTATGATAAAAGCAAACAATATTTAATTGACTCCATAACATGTGCTCTTTGAAGGACGTACTATCCTTTTAAGCTCAAAGCTCACTGCCACCAAAATTGAAAAAACGAAACAAGCGATAGCTTTAAGGAATCTAGTTTTGAGATGAGCAAAACTTTTGCTTTATTTTTTGCAACTTAGCTCCCATAAAATAACGATACCCAGGTCTGTGATGAAAAAAGAAAAAACTCTGAATTCGTCTTGCACAGATGATAACTTCGAAAAGCCATCAGTAAACCAAGTAACCAATAAGGTGTTTGACCTCCGAAGAGCACACACAAATGTTAACAAACATCGTAAGAAAGGATTTTCCATCATAAAGGCCAACAAACAACTCAAGTTTATGAAACACTGATCCATTAACAAATCACAAACAATTAATCTTTGATATTTTGCAAATTTTGTTCGGAGAGCAACCTTCGCTCTGCCTGTTACCGCTATGAAGCAAACGCCTCCAATCGAGAGCAAACTGTTGACTTCGTATAGCTCTTGCTATTGCGAACGTTTTCGTCACGACTATTTAACATATGTCATAGGTTTTCATCGGTTTGCTTACCGATGCGTAATCGACTGGGCCGCATGAGGCCCGCGGGCCGCGGGTTGGACATAGCTGCTATACAATGATGTTTCTGGCTTAAAAATCAGATGCTACACTGCGATTTGGACAGTTTAGATTATCAACTAAAGGAACAGAAGTTTTTAAGTAACATAGGTGGAAAGAAACAGATACAGTTTTTAACAAGTGCAACAACCCAGGGGCGTAACGAGGTTAGATGGCGCCCGGAATGAAAATCTCTCACTCTTACCGCGGTAAGCTGGTAGCTGCTTCTGCAATTTGCTCTGATAATCTTGCTGAAACATTTGAGAAGAGAGCAAAAGTGCTTTTGACAACTCCCCAACTGATACACATGATTCTGGGTATGTTTTGCTTGTTTCATTCGGAATCAAAATCTCAACCATATGAGAAAATTTGCTTCCGAAAAACTGCAGAAACTTATGGTATTTTGCAACATTTTAGAGTTTTTAGCAACACTTACTGATGAAACAACCTATTCTTCGCATTGGAGCTTAGTCATAATGCTGATGTTTTTTTGCAGTTCGGTTCTTGCGTACATTCAATTTATTTTTGAGTGTTAGCACAACTAGAGTTTGGATCGTGAGCCATGCGAATCTTCATAGCATTTGAAGACGTTCGGCTTCCTTTAGATGTTCAGCCTGGACAAACAGTTGGAGATGTTAAAACTGTAATCAAGGAACATTTCAAGGTAATTTTGGTTGCATTAATTTCTGAAACACAAAATCGTGACCTCTTAATAAGAATATAGTCGAGCTAGGTACGCAAAGCGTACCTCCATGAGAACTTGCACCTTCTACGACTTAAATCGGATTTTCGCATTTTTCATCTTGTGACATATGCTTTTTCTCAAGTTTGAAAAGCAGACACTGAATACGCCCGTTGGCAGCGGCGACGATAGCACTGCAGCACATGCAGTCATTGTCAGCTGGTGCTTGCTTCCACAGGAGTACGGGAAAGCTTTTCTCAGGAGTGCCGGAAACAGCTTGTCCTGAGAAAAAAAGATTCGTCACTACCGATTTTTGACGCCTGTTTTTATGGTCACACCCGATTTTTGACGCCGGCTGTGATTACGTTTTATGGTGGAAAGTGGGTCTAGGTCATGTGCAATTTAACGGAATTTCCGAAGGTTGATCCATTTCTGCGAAAAACACTTCAGCGTGGTTTCAATGTATCATTTCTCTTGCATCAGAATTTACGCGTTAAATCCGAAACTGCCGTTACACTGCCTGTCCTGATTTTGTTTGCCAAGACATTTTTTGACCTGAAAAGTGATAAACACTGGCCTCGTTCGACTGATTTTCGGTTATATCGCACCCCGAACAGAACGTACGTGGTTGGTTGTTTTTATCTAAAACGTAGTGAATTAAAATGTGCTTCGCACTGTGTTTGAAAGGTGGTAATGCCAAGCATGAAATGAAAAACACAAACATATACAGCAATTTGCACTCAACAAAAATGAAAAAGACAAAAAAGTATTCGAAACATATTCAGAAAATTAATTGTTCGATAGTTCAGAAACTCATTACGTGGGGTTGTTGCAAACCTATCCTTTGACATTTTTAAAATAAGGAGTGAAACGAAAAACACTCATCAGTGCTGCCCGCGTGAAAGACGATATGGAAGTTGCGTAAAAATAGGATTTTATTTTGACTGCCAGCAGTGAAACCTCCGTCATGTTGATATAGTTTCAATGTCTCTGCACCATACCATGAAATGCAGAAAGTTATCAGTGAAGGAAAAGTAACATTAACGGGTGCATTGCTTCAGATACGTTGCAAAGGTTCAGGGGCGAAAATATTTTATTTACACTTTTAGCAAACTTTTTTCACTTTTCAACAGCTCAACTCCTCTCACGTTGAAAACAAAATCCTTCAACTCACCTATGCTGGAGCAGTGCTGAACGACGCTTGGGTTTGCTCAGATATTGGAATTACCTCAGGGTCGACCGTGAAAAGCGCTCTGAAAGACTCGGACAAACCAATGCTCCACATCGACTGCCCATTCAATGAGTACGATGTTATGGGCGTGTTGTGTATGATGACATGCGAGTGAACTTATAGCGCCTGACAAATAGTTCAGGTCTTGTGGAACTTCACACGCAGCGATAACCTTAGATGCAGCCTTGTTCTTCGCTACCGAATGCCGTCTCGGAACGTACAAAGCAATTGCGGTCTACAGTGTCCCATACGAACCAGCACGAAGCCGCTATTCTTTGCATGGCTTTTATGGCCTACAAACAAAAAGGGCTTAATGTCTTTAATTACATTTGCTGTGTACAAAACTACTCAATTTTATTTCGCAGATAAAATTTTCTTTAAAGATTGACTAGAAAATCTAATCTTTCACATTTCTTATCCTTAACCTTAGGTCAACTGTAAGAGGCATACCAATCGTAATTTTTAAAATGATCGACGGATTTTCGTTGACTGCGTGTTTTGCTAAATAAACTTATTGAGCATAAACAAAGCATTGTTGTTGCTGTTATTACTGTTGCTGTTATAATATTGCTGTTATTAGTTTTCTCGTATTTCAAGTAAATGCAAGTTAACAAGAGCTTACCTGATATAATTTATGCAGGGAAAGAAAAACATGACTGGAATATCTGAGAACATAGGGATCAATTGTCAATGCGTTGTTTGCCATGGTAGTCGGTAATAATCAACGTAAAGATTATTCAACCGTTACTTTTCGATTCGCCAAATAGCATAGGCTTACCAAAAATTCTAAGATATTTTTGAAACGCGGCATTGATTCATTTATTGAATGTGTCTCAACGCAGTTCACTCGAAGCTGTCCATGTCGCAGCAGTCATGCATGCTTGCTGTCTGATTAGGTTCAGTGGCTTTTTTCAAAGTACCCTGTAGATAAGATGTAGCATAACGGTTTAGAGATATTCGCTTGCGCGTGGTCAAATGGCCACAGTTTAAAAGTATGAACTCGAGGAATTTATGAGCCTCAACTTTGTTTGAGAATTACTGAGACCTTATCTGTTCCTTTCAACCTGAGGTAGTGACACTTCCTGGAGATATTAATGCAAATTTTCGTTATTGTATTTAATAGATTCATTTTGGGATGAATGTACTAAGTCAAGCCGGTTTTATAAAAATGTGTGTGCGAAAAGAATTTCTGCAACTCGAATTGGGATCAGCATTCGACCACAATTGTTTACAGCATACCTATGTTGCGTGAGTTCACAAATGGAAGACAGGTATACAAGGTATTTTATTTCACCTTATTAAATTACAGAGAATTCGTCGTAATACGAGACCAGCTAGATCCAGCTGAGACTCTCGTGAGCACGTTAAGGAGCAAAGTTTCCATTAAGACTGGTCTTCCCGTGTCAGTGTTTCGCCTTTGCACCGCTTCTGGAAAAGAGATGTTTGACGTTCACACGCTGGAAAAATACGGTGTCAGACTCGGCGACACTTTGCAACTGCACGTCTGGGATGGTTGGAGCAGCCTGCTAGTGGCTGCAACTCAAGGCCATACGAAAAAAGTTTTACGGAACGCGTCTTCAGATGAACAGGTGAATTGCTCGCAAAGGTGCATTTGAATATTTTCAGTGGATAAAAGAAAAAAATAATGAACCTTTGCTGTTACCGTGAAATAACTGCATTTCTATACACTTCCGAGTTGTAGGCAAATCCTAGCAAAAAATAATAATGCCAATAGCACTGAAAAACTTTTTAAGTACGAATCTTTACTTGTTTCATAATGCTCTTTTGATATGAAGATGACTTGTGTGAAGATATCAATCCGTCTTTTCTCATGAAGCAAAATTTGCGATCACTAAAGTAGTTTTTCCTTAGCCTTTAACCCTTCAGGACCCACAATGGCAACATTTTTGACCAGAGTTTACANCTTTTTGCAACTCCNTAGCTCGCCAGTCGATTGAGCCAGAGAGCTGTTCAAACCCTCTATGGATTCGGCATGTCTTCTAGTTTACTTTGAAAACAATTTTTTTTGTTTTGGGTTCTCTGTGGGTGACGTCATAATGGGGGCATGTCTTCGCGATTTTATGACTGAGGTTACCTGGCCCTGGGCGCCAACCCAACGGGCCATTTATTTGGCTCAAATTCATTTTGAAATCTAGGTTATCATTCGAATGTTTAGAGACCTTGATTGGCTTGCTAGGATATCTGGAACGAAAATTATGGCCCATAAACCAAATTTTGATAAAAATTCTACTCCCACAAACGTTGACCCTGAGTATATTATACCCATGGCCATGACTGGCCATAACTCGCCAGCAGAATCAGCTAGAGAGCTGTTTAAACCTTCCAAAGACTCAAAAAGTCTTGATGTTTAGAATTAAAACAAAACTATTTACTTTTGAATATCCGGCTTTTTGTTGATGTTTACATAATTAGAGGATGTGTTTGACATTTTGTTTACATTTGGATGACGTCAACATCCTGTGGGAGTGAACCAGTCGAGCCGATTTCTTAGCTCAAAGTTTTATTGGATTCGGTTGGATTCAAGGCTATAATACGAGTCTTTAGAGGGTTTGATTGACTTTGTAGCGTTTCTGGTTCAAAAGGTATGGCAAAATAACCGAATATTAATTAGGGAAATCCCCCAGGAATTTCTAAAGATTTTGTTTTTTTGGCCATAACTTTGGCACCAGCAACGTTAAAAAGTCGATCAAAGGCTCTAAAGACTCATATTATAGCCTAGAATCCAATAAAACTTTGAGGCACAAAATCGGCTAATTGGGGTGATGACGTCATTAAAAAACTCAAAATCTCCCCCTATCATGACGTCATTGACCAAAAACCCCAAACCCAAAACATAGAATTGAAAAAAAAAATAAACAACAAGACTTTCCCCATCTATAGAGTTTGAACAGCTCTCTAGCTCAAACTTGGCCAAAATGGCAAAAACATGCCCCCATTGTAACGTCTCCCACTGAGAACCCCAAACCCAAAACGGAAAAAAGTTTTAATCTAAATTAGAAGGCTTGCCCCATCCGTAGAGTGTTTGAACAGCTCTCTATCTCAATCGGCTGGCGAGTTATGGCCAAAAATGTAGTGACCACTTAAGTGGCCGCCGTGGGCCTTAGAGGGACCCTGAACTCAGTCGGTATAGTTATTACATATAGTTCGACAAGCGATTGTTTGCTTTTCATATGGCTTTTGACAAGTGTATGAGACAAACACCTTAACTGCTGAAGTCACACTGCTCAGCCTACACACGGTTGTATTGTATTTTAGATAGCAAGGTATCAGTTTCGAGTAGCTTGCTACATTGCTGCACATTTTGGCCACGTCGACTTGGCAAACTCTTTGCTAAATTCAAAATACGGAGCTGTTAAGCCGGAAGAGCCAGTGGGCCAACACCCTGGAAAGCTGTGGAGTAAGGTAAAATTTTCCAGATCTTTGCACTATAGCTTTTTGGATTAACCGATCAAGTTCTCAAGCTTTTCGTTCTATCACGCTTTGCACACGCTTAATGCTTAACCTTGTTCCAACAAATATTTTTGTTGTGAAGAACAATCCGAAAGTAAAAGGCGTAGATCATGACTATCTAGAAACACTGTTATTGAATGGGATGGCGTAGATTTACAAGCAGTGGTGTGCATAGGTCTGTTGATGCCCGGGGCGACTGCTTGATTGGATGCTCCCTTACCACTTCTAGAATTGAGCAGTGGCGTATGGTGGTCATTGTTACTGGTTATACGCTGTTTGTGACGTCGAAATGGCAATAGACGTCATATTCAGGTTTGCAACCAACGTTTTGGCGAAGTCTGTTGACACAACGTGCATATTTAGTGACGCCGGAACAGCGGTAGAGCAGGGGAGCAGTAAAACAGTTTAGGGCAATGGAAAATTATGAAAAACAAAAAATCGTTACCTATTATGTTTGTGTATGTGCATCAACAATGTTGACCACAAAAATAATAACAAAATTTATAGAAAATCATTCTCGCAAAGCTGCAATGACTATGTTTCAAGTCGATCTTGATAAACTACGAAATTACCTATGATGCTGTTATGAAAAGCAGTGGTGTTGGAGGTGGGGATGCAAGCGCACCCCAAAAGTTTTGATTTGCTGAAAATCTGGGCAACATCCCCGAAAATACGCGAAAAAATAGAGTCCAACATTGCTTGACTTAAAAAAATGGCGCCCAAGGTTTGCAAAAAAACACATGAAAACCTTTATTGGAGGTCACACCAAAAAAGGTCTTAGTGATCTTTGTGGGAGAGAATTTGTAGGCACAATTGCACAAAAAACTTTTCGGGAAGTTTGTGGAAATTCGGGCAAAAATCCTTCGAAACCCCCAAAATTTGCCTGCTCCTAAACCTATGATGAAAAGGCCCCTCCTCCCCTGTTGCTCCCCTTTTGAAAGGACAAAGGGATGAACGCCCCCGCCATGCCTCCATCTTCCGGCGTCCCTAAGCATATTATTCTACACGCACTCTCTTTACTCGTTCTTGTAGGCTACAATTTGTCACTGTAATGAACATCAGCGGTATCCTAAGACAGCAGTTCATAACTACAAAAATATACCACAACGCGTTAAAACAGGGAAGTAGAACAGATTCAGTCCTACGTCAGCGCAGTCCGCAACTGCAAAAATACAAGGCTGCGCGAATGTCTCGTCGAATAGCAGTCGATCAGAATGTATGTGGTTGGGATGGCTGACACGCAGGGTTGACAGTTTGAAACTTGTAAATTGCACAAGAATTGAGAATGCCAATAAATTACGCAAGAAAATTTTTGTTTTTTATTATGTGGCTGTTATATATAGGCCTACCATTACTAAGTAGAAAGAACAGATACGGGCTTGTGTGAGCCATGATGATCAATCCGCCTGAACTGCCAATTGATGATGAAGCTCGAAACGAAGCACATATTGCAAGCACAGGTGTGCGACTGTATTAGCACAGAAGACGAAACGGGAAACCAGTGATGCACAAGCCCGTAACCAGGAAGTGCGCAGGGGGGCGAAGCCTCCCCTGCAAAAGTTTTCGCCCCCATTGGAAAAATGTGTTGGGGATAGTTAAAAACTATTGGATATAGTTGAAAAAACTTGGGCCCCTCTCATAGAACTCTTCGCCACCCTGGTGTCCCAAACTGGTTACAGGCACTAGCATGCGAAGGGGGGGGGCACTGTGCCATGGCCCCCCTCCTCAGACCCTAAAAATAAAAAATGTATAAACAGTATTCGGCAGTGTATACTGTCAGTATTCGGCAGTGTATACCAAAAGGTTTAATTTTAGGCGAATAACACCATTTTGATTAGAAACACCCCTCTCAAAGCACAAAATGACTATATTTTCTGAAAATTTTGGATGGGCATGGCATCTTTGCCCCCCCTCGGAAAGTTTCTGCNTACGCCACTGGTTACGGGCCTGATGATGCATCATAAATCAGCTAAATCAAGTCCGTTGAAATTGGACAGTTTTGAAATTTGACTCAGAANATCAATTGAATGTTCATATTTATCTTCAGTTTTGATGTAATTGGACCCAACGAAAAAAATAACCCGTTTAAAAGCCCACTCATAAAAACAATAAAACCTACCAAAATCCCACTATTAACTTTTCCTTTAAAAATGTACTATGAAGTAAAAAATAAAATAAGCAGCAGACCTGTACAGTTAACTGCATATTTTTTTGAATGAAACAAAACGAACAGCAACGAAGTTTGAAGGACTTGAAAAACATGAAATAATAATTCGAACAGTTTGAGTAAATTTACTGGTTATCTTCTTCAGCTCTGTAAAATCGGTATATTTTAATCAAATTTTCTGCCTTCTCTGCATCCAAGCTATTTCTGACGTTGTACCATACCAAACCATATATTGAAAAAATACACTATATAGATGCTGAACTAGCAGGGCATGTACATAAACTTGACGTGAAACTGCAGAGTATGTGTGGGAGTGGCTTTTCTCTGTTTCCTGTGCACATTCTTGCTAGGCTTCGCCACTTTGGGGTGAATTGACCAACACTTTGCGAAAACAGAGAGGTTAGCCTACATTTCTTTACCCTCAAATTAGAATGCCATAATAGCTATAACAATTTATTATCGTGTGATTTTGCAAATGGTGATATTGCATAATGCAATAAAAAGAATTCAGAATTGGGTTTTTGTGTTTTTTTGAAAAAAGAACAAAAACCTGTTTCTTTAAAAAAACGGATTTAAAAAAAACAGGAGGGTTGGGTTAAAAAAAACGTGTTTTTTCAACAATGACTATTTTTCAATCCTTTTTTGTGATTTACCCATGATCGCACGATCTGGAACAAGTCACGTCACTATCAGGTTCATTGGATGAGCGCCGTACACCTAGAGTATAAGACCCTGGTAATGAACCAGCTGAGAATTACTGGCATTTGAATACGTAAAAGTTAGTGTTGACAACAAAACAAGTTTCGAAAATTCAAATCCATTCAGCTTGTATTAGTAGACTTGCAATAGGAAAAATCATCTAGTTACAGCATTTAACTTTTTGTAATTTCACTCTTTGGATGCCCCCCTTCCTTGGATGCCCGGGGCCGTCGCCCCGTTCGCCCCCCCTCTGCACGCCATTGTTTACAAGCTTATAACTTGAGTGGTTTGCCCGTTGCGTTCATAAATTTTCATAGGAAAATCAGCGCATCAAGCTTTCTCAAGACAACCAGGAAGATTCGTGGATTTGTGCGTGATGAAATATGGAACCAATGTTCGACAATGGATCTTTGTCTGTTTTTACAAGCATAGGCGTGACGAAACCTATTCCTGCAATTTCAAGTTTTAGCGAATAAGCATCGCATTACAGCCTGTTTCTTCATTCCAAGTTACATTGCCTTGGTATTCAACTCTATCACCAACGAATCTTTTCCCTCATGACGCTGGGAATGCAGTCATAAGTTAACGCGGGTTCTAGGACTACAGCCACTCGGACATCTGCCACTACTAGACAACTGTCACCGGGCAACTGCCACCAGACAAGTGCTACCGATGACAACTGCCACTGCTGACAACTGCCACCTAGGACAACTGCCACTTAGGACAACTGTCACCAGGACCATTCAAACGCTCTAGGTTCGATTGTTATTAAAAACATGTAAGCTTTACAACGCGCATTTGTTACGACAAATATTTTGGAATCACAAATCTATATAACGATAGTTGCTTCGTCCTCTGACCATGTTGAAGATGCTTCATATCAACTTTCAAGCTTTTGACTGGAGAATGTCATATCGATGTCATTACATCTTCATAAACATTCTTATGTCAGCGCAACCCTTAATTGTTTCGAGAGCTTTTTGAATTTTTTTGCACCACAATTTTCGCACGCACATCACTGCGCACCATATTAACTCCGCGCACTCAACAATTCAATGTGTGTCGCCGACCAGCCAGTTAACCTTATGCTTGTTTAAGGCAACCCTGCTACAGAGCTTGAACCCCCGTGCATTTTAATTTCTGTGCAGTTTGCAATGCTTCACCTTAGGTTTAAGATTTGCGAGTAACTTTCGATTACAGCCTAGGCAATTTAGACTTTTGCTTTTCTCTGCAATGTGACGATTACATTTCTTTAAACCTCGGCTTATTGGGTCCTGTCCATTCCCGAACCCGCTTTTAAGTACGACTGACGTGATTTATGATGCTATTCTTAATTGTCATGTCATCGACTCTATAGTTTTCGGTGAGCACCGTCACACCTCCTCCAGTAAACGGAGAAAGTAACACGAGATATGCTTCGGGTACAACTCAGAAACTTTGTGAACTGTACAATTGGCCTTTACTCTCTGTAGAATGGATAATGCACAACTTGAACAGTGCAGACTGTACATTCAGCAAACGTGAGGGTTACTGTTGAATGAAGTGACAAGGGCGCGACATGAAATTAATTTCGAGCCATAGCGATAGTAAAACTATTTTATTTTCAAATGGCAGTGGGAACAAACAACTCAAGCCCTAAGCGATTGCAGTGGCAAGTGTGGCTGTGAACCTGCTTGCGCACTGTCCAGAACAAACAAACAGAAGTTTGTTGTGTTGATGATTTTATTGCCCTACAATTTAATTTAGACTATGAAGCTGAAAAAATCCTTCAAGATATTCCATCACAAGAAAGAAATGCAGAAACGGAAGATATATTGGAGATAAATGTGCCAAGTTCGTAAGTGCCAAAAGTTCCCTGTAAATTTAAGTTTTGCAACAAATAAATTTAGAAAGCATCGACAACACTTGAAATGATACTAAAACGTCTCTTCTACCACTGCTAGAAGGTTTGGATTTGGATTCAGAACGAACTACCAGAATTGAGCAACAGCAGATTCACTTTCGTTAAATCCATGGAAGGAAAGGAAAAAGACTTTAATTGCAGTTCTGGGCTGAAGTAGCCAAATGTACTGATGCTGGTTGCAACAATTCATTATCTGATTTAGCTGAGATTGCTAACCCCTTTTTAAGTTTACCGTGCTCGAATGCAGAAGTAGAAGGGGTTTTCAGTGAAACAAATTTGATGACGTCAAAGCTGCGCAATCCTCAGCACTGCGGAACCGTCAATACCGTGCTCCTATTAAAAATGTTTCGAAGAGGTGTGGAAAGAATTGGGACTCATAATTGCCTGACAAAGTAATCCAAAAAGTAGCCTACGTTCCCGTGACAAATACCGTTCAGCAGACTCTCACCAATCAAGTTCAAAAGGTGGAATTATTGATATGGTTGATATATGTGATGGTTGTTGTTTCAAATGCTCAGTCCACGCAGTTTCCATGTTACATGCATAGAATCTTGGTTCGCAATTGTCCTATGTGGCAGTTGTCCTGATACTATAAAACCGTGTGCAGGCAATATACCATTCCAGAACTTGAAAAAAATATTTGCAATATCTCAAACGAAGTGAAAATCGTACGCATGAGTTCGTGATTAATCCATAAGTGATTAAGCCGTCTTGTTTCTGAAATTTCTCCACTTTGTTGTACAGTAGTTAGACAATCAACCTTACACCTTCTAACTGTACATACCTTAAAGCTAAACATTTCATTTCATACAAGGCATCTGCTCACATCGACACCTGGAAATGTCCAGTACATGAGGCAGCTGAATGCGGCAAGCTGAACGTGTTGAAGATTTTCGTGCAAAACAACATTTGTTGCTTGATTAGCAAAGATGGGAGGGGACACAACCCAATTCAAGTCAGCCTACGGTGAGAATCTTTTGCCTGAAAAACTTTTACCGCACCAAAAGCTGAACAAAACGCATGAAAATTTATCAAGTGCAAAATGCAATATCTGTCAGATTTTGCCACAAGTAAAATGCAGTCAACTTCATTCGCGTAAATATTCTCAGTTTCCTCAAGTAACACGTAAAAAGTTTGTTTCGTAGCCAACGCAAGATTGATATTGTCCATATGTCACTAGTCCAAAAAGTGGACTAGTGACATCTGGCCAAGACCATGACATTAATTGTCGAATGTTTTATAATGTAGAAGACAGACAACCTATTTATTTAGCGGATCAACCACTTTGTGAAGGTAACAACTTAACCGTCGCTGTATATTTTCAAGTTCTCATAGCGTTTATTACTGTACTTGTCTGTACAAATCGCGCCATTAATAATTAAGCCTAAAACTATACTTTCATTTGCACCGTAACTTTAGGCACGGACAATCTGAATGCGTCACTTATTTGACATCCAAGCTATACAGCAGCCATACCGAAAACAACATCACTCTGCCAGTAGCTGTCGTCATCAAAGCTCGAAAATGGTGCGAACGTGCAAGAGAACGGGTTCTGTTGAATTATGGCGTTTACTCTTCTTCTATAAAGAGAAGGCCGTACAAGGTAAGATTACGAGATTTTAACTAAAAGATTGGTTTCTTTAGCTGGTGTTTATATTTATCCCCTTATTTCCTTAAAATCGTGTTTTTTGGTGTTTTTGCGGGTTTGCTGATCCACAAAGGCACTGTGTAATGAGGTGTTCAAAACCATTCTTCGGCATTTTAACTCTTACAAAACAGAATGGGAAGGGTTACTACATAGAGGGCGATTTTTTTCAATTAATACAAACTTTAAATCACCATTCTGTGTTCATTTAAAGCAGGGTTGTCCAAAGTGAGGAGCGCGGACACAGTCCACATGGCCCAGCTGTGGTTTCAGATTGTGTTCTACACGGACCGTGTCGGAGCGATGGTAGTTTCTCACTAAGTGAGACGTTTCCCATTGTTGTCATGTGCTGAGAGCAAATACAGCATGAGCACGAAAATCGTTGCGAAGGGGTTTTCCAGCTTTAAATCCTGAATGAAATGCCTGGATGTATTTGCGTACATGTTTTACGGTTAAAAATTATAATCGGAAGGGCTAGTGCTCGCGAGCGCCCCCACATGATCAAATTTAGCCCTCTTTGAAAGAACTTTGGACAACCTCTGATTTAAAGGCTTGGTAATGTCTCTGAATTCCTAAAATCGATTTGATCGTCAACAGCCTGCCGCATCCATCGGCCATGGAGTAATAGTGGATGGATTCGGCGACAGCCCATTACAGTCACGAGCGAAATTGAGCGAGCTAATGTACCTGTCACAAATGTCCTACGGGGGTGGTCTTCCACTGGCTGCTATGCCGAAAACAAGGCGAATGCGACACAGAGGATTTGCTAGAAATTCGTCGCAAACGTTTGCTAAGGTACAAACCTCTTCACAAATTTATTTTAACCATTTTTTGTATTTATAGATATTTAAACAATTTTTTTTAACCTTCACAACTTCTGAAATTAGACCCAGCACAGTGAAACCACTAAGTTTTAAAAAATAAAAATTTTGAACGTACCTGAACTGAAGGAAAGCGGAGTATTAAAATTACGCGTTTATTGAGTAGTTTAATGGAATGGTGTTGGCAAAATTCTATAACGCTAAACATTTTCGCTTGCTAATTTCAAAAGTTGGTTTAGGTTTTATATCGTTTGAAGCAATGCAACATAATACTGAAACGGTAAAAAAAACATGAGCTGGATGCAAGTGAAGGAATCCCACTGTTTTAAAATAGCGACAAATGTCTGACAATGTACTTATTAAAGAAAAAAAGTACCTCATCAAAACTTTGTTGCAGGACTCAGCTCGAAGTAATACTCACGGTAGAGAGTTAAAGCCTTCAACCAGCTCCAACAGTATCACAGCGTTTCAAAGAAGTCGCTTTGCAACACTATCAAGCGCAGGTATAACTTTCAGACGTTTGGTCAAACCACATTTGTGAAATAGTGCCACATGCCTGACAACTTTTCGTGCTCGCTGGTCACATAGAGACCTAACTTCACTGTTGACGCGATCTATAAAAGGGCGACCTAAGCATTCTTTACCATTCAGTGTCAATTTTGACCAGAAAATAAAAACGTATTTGCATTTTGTTGATGAATAGTCTGTAGAGTGACGTAGCTTATTCGCTATTTGTGAGTCGAAATCTGTTACGCAAAGTTCACCACTGCGACTTTTAAACACAACAGGCACGCTAAAAAATAGATGTGCACTCCGAAAGTTCGACACTGTACAACGCAATATTAGCATTGCTTTGATGTATGATATAAAACAAAAGGATCGTCTCTTATTCCTTGTGCGTTACTGCTACAATCAATTATTTACAATTGTTGAAGCAAACTTTGTTCATATATAAACAATCGGCAAAATCAAAGTTTTCCATAGCTGATGCGCAAGCCGCTGAACTAGCCTTGTTTCTTCTTGTTCAGCATTTTCTCGGCGACTGCGCTACTCTTCTAAAGAAGACACCAGCATCGATGATGACGACAATACAGATTCAGGCTCTTACATGCGAACTCCGGTCCCTCAGACGAGCCGTCACTTACCTTCAATTGCTCAAGGCGAGTAACAAACAAAGCGGTTGTCTTCAGCAACATATAAGTTAGTTTGTTAAAAATACTGATCGGTGGCATGATTTCTGTGTTGTTTTCGCATGTTCAGACAAAAAAAGCCAGCAACAAGCTCGTCGCTCAAAAATGATTGAAGGAGCAATCTCCCTGCCGGCTGTCAGCGTCGAAAACACCCTGAGACCTTTTTTCCACGTAAGTTCAAAGGTGCAAAACCCTGTAGTCCTGACACTGCAAACATTCGAAAAATACCGCGGATTTGGTTCGAGAGACAGTGCTATTCAATGCATGATTGTCGCCAGCACTTTCAAGGACAAAGCTTGGCTACGCCAAGTTGATATGGCCATATCTCTGGCGAAGCGGAATGTTTTCAACTGCTTAAGCAAGAGCGATGTTTTCGATCAAGACGTTCCTCGCAGTCTACCAAAGGTTGCCTCCAGCCCAATCAAATCAAAAGTATGTTGAGATGTGAACCAAAGGAGACTGTGATGAGGTTGCACAAGGGATTTCTTTCACAGTTGTTTCACATTAAACGATAGCAAGAACGTTCACTCGAGACCTAACAAGCACTTTTGTCGACGATGACAAATAAATGCAATGCATTAAGCCCTTGTTTGTTTGAGGTGTGATTTCACATTTGTGGAGGGATTCGAAAAAGGAAACCAAGCTCCATAAGTAACAGAATGAAGTTAACCAACTTCGAACAGCTGTCTGTTCTTGACAAAAGTCGAAAGTAACTTTGACAATATATTAAACTTTATCTCAATCTATGGAAATTACGGCTTTTTTTTGGGGAGCTAGTCAGCTATAGCAGATCGGCTTGTTATTAAAAAAAAACACCGTTTCGCGTGCAGCTTGAAGTTTTGCATACTGTATTTGCAGCGTCATGGCTTGGCAAATCACTAAACGCTCTTCCCTGAGTATCTGCATAAAAATGTTGAATTCTATTCTGTGTTTTTCTTTGATATAATGTTACCTGGTATACCAGATAAAGGACCTGCGATGTCACGCACGACGCCTGAAGAAGTTGTAAGAGACATTTTAATTTTTATCGGATGGGTATAGATAGTGCACATCGGCCTATCGGTCATGTGCAAGCTTAAACACTTGAAAATGTTTTCAATTATTGTGGTATTAATTTATGCATAAACGAATTGCACAACGAGCATAGTCTTTGCGCCCTGATAAATCCGAGTTGTTGTTGATTTGAAGAAAGAGGTGTCTTTTGAGAATAAAAAGTTATGAGAGCATTTTGGGCACATGAATTTTTTGACATGAAGTTTCAACAAACCTAAACAAAAGCTTCTTTCCTATGAAACCCCTACTTAAATGAAACTTTGAAACAAGGGCACAAGGTCTTATTTTAATAAAAATTTGTTGTGCCTGTGCACTAGCGTACGGAGGGGGTGGCCACTGTGCCATGGCCCTCCCCTCAGACCCTAAAAATAAAAAATGTGTAAACAGTTTTCGGCAGTGTATACTGTCAGTATTCGGCAGTGTATACCAAAATGTTTCATTTTAGGCGAATAACACTATTTTATTTAGAAAAACGCCTCTCAAAGCACAAAATGACTATATCTGCTACAAACTTGGAGGGAGGCATGGCCCCTTTGGCCCTCCCCTGGCTACGCCTATGCTTTGGCCCTCCCCTCGGAAATTTTCTGCGTACGTCACTGTGCGTGTGATAGAAAATATTTAGAAATATCGATAAGGGCTGCAATATTTCACGTAAATACTCCGTTCAAGTAGACTACTAACGGCATGATTAAGACTCTTATGGTTTTTAATATTTATGAAGTTTAAATTCTGGATAAATGAATGATTCTGACATTTGTAACCCAAACAGCGTCAGTTACAATGTTTTATTTTTTAGCTGCCTGGTATGTTTTTCGTGAAAATGACAAAACATAAGACTCTTATATGGTATAGACGTCATAAACCAAAGTACAAATTCCATTTGTTTTCTGTCCATTTGTTTCAAGAACTCTAAGTTTTCAAAAAACATTGTTAATATGGAGCTTTACTATGGACATTATCTTGGAGCAGGGGTTAGAGCAGCAAATCACCTATGCCAATAAAACGAAAGGTGTAGTAAAAAAGTACAATCAAATTGAATAGTTGTAAGAAAAAACATCTTGGTAGTGCCGTGGAGTTCTCGTAATATCTTATCTTAGCGTTGTTTCTCAGTAGTCCATCTTTTAAAAAGTGTTCCTGTTTGCTTTACTGTATTCTTATCACGCGCGTGTAGCAGTAATACAGTACTATCGGGCTGCACTCTAGGCCAGGGGTCACTAACGTGGTACCCGCGGGCACCAGGTCGCCCGCAAGGACCATGTAGGTCGCGCACGGGCTTGTTCTAGAAATAACATTAGCAATGATCAATGTCTTCACATTAACGAATATCAATACTAAAATAATTGAAGGTGAATTGAGCAAAACTTTATTTCAGACGTGTGTATCAAACTAGTAGCCCTTCGTGTTAATCTGTACACAAGAAGTAGCTCTCAGTTTCAAAAAGGTTGGTGACCCCTGCTCAAGGCTATACTTCTAAAAATGAAAACTTCGATTACATTAAAATTGACCAAAAAGTTGTACAGAAACACTGTTACACTGTGTGTCTCATTTATTTTTTTGTTGGCTGGATAGATGATTTATGTTTTTATTCTCTGGGTGGCTGATTTACGCGTCATCATTCTACCTATGTGACCTGGAATGAAGCGAAATTGCAACTGATGACGACGCGGCAGTTACGGAGTTTTGTAGTTTTAGGGAAGTGAAACTCCCTTAAGGAATCATCATTTTTAGGTGCACTCAGGTCCGGAAAGGGTGTGCCCGACAGGGCCCTAGCTATTGATCAAATAGAGTCTGTTTTAAGGGAAGACTGAGATCTTCAGCCGTGCAAAAGCAATCTAGGTATGGGTAACCGACAGGCAGTGAGAAACGTTGCTCACCTCAGGTACCCTGCAACTGCATCCCAAACGTATTAGATACACCTTTCCTTGGGACTCCTGTTAACACTCCGAAAACTTCCAAGTAACTCATATCAAAAAGATAATGTCGATTTTGCCTAATGAGACAAAATATACTCCGTGCCTATTTTGCCGTTGGTAGAACACAAATGGTTGGAATGGTCACGTGAAAACCAAAATACAGAGAGATACAACATGTTGAGGTCTAGAGTTATGGCCGAGGTGCCCTGTAAAAGACGGATGTCGGGTTTCCGTCAGTAGCGGATCTTGGTAACGAATATAAAATGACGTAACCGGAGTCGCAAAAAACGATATTTTACAGTGAGGAATGACACCACAATGGTAGTAAATATAATACTTCTTGCTAGCCTAGGCCTAATGTCAACCACGATCGCTCTCAAGCCAAGGGTATTCGATTCTTGATTACCACCTCCAGTGGGTCCCAAAAATAGGTTTCAACAGTTATGAAAATAGAAACATTTAAAGAATCGCAACTTTTTGGCATGACATGTTTGGAGGAAGGTTATATCAAATTGGTATGACAAAATATTTTGTTCACTGTATCTTTACGTATATTTGTTGTGTAACGAGCTTATTCTCCACTCTAGTTACGTCATCACACATCCGTTAAGGATACCCGCACTGACGAACATCTGTTCTTTGCATTGTACCATGGCTTGCTTATATTTTACACAACGTAGACAAAAAGCCATTAAAAGCTTGCTCACACTGAAATTAGACATTACGGTCAGCCAGTGGCGTACGCAGAAAATTTTCATGGGGGGTTCATTCAGTGGCATACTTGGTCATTTGTATTTGCTGTGCGCTGTTTGTGACGTCACAATTTGACGTCATTTTTCAAGTTTCCAACCCAACGTTTTGCGAAGTTTGTTGACATAATATGCATATTCGTCTACACGCACTCCCCTTAATTTATGTGTCATTGAACTGAATATAAACTATCAGCGCTCCAGGTTAGGATATCGGAGGAAAATACACTCAACGCTACGACACAGCAGTTCATAACTG
>JGI24158J21664_10003666_pt1 | contig 19407 bp, 14 predicted proteins | sample Ectturendosymbi3_FD_21664 | JGI IMG/M metagenome (IMG submission 21664) | reverse complement strand
GTTCTCCTTTGCTCTTTGTGGTAGTCGAGAATGTGCTTACTCAACTGCACATACACTTAGCTGCGAGAAGATAGTTTTTGATACAAGCACTAGATCAAGGGTCTCAAACTCAAATTGCTCCGTGGGCCACATGAGGACTTACAAGGTAACCCGCGGGCCGCATTATGTCGCTGACGCAACAATTGCGGTACCTGAACTTAATTTCACAACTTATTTACTGCGAGAGGTATCATGAATCATAGGCAAATCATTTCTAGCTGTCTCTACGTTCGTATCAATCAATTCTAGCCGTGTAAGGAACTTCTTCACTCGCTAGCTGAGCACTTTCAAACACCGGTGAATAAACTAACGTAAATGTTATTTATTTCATTCATTTTCATGCCCGATTTTCCTCTAGGGAGGGTTGCGGGGGTAACATCCACAGAACAACGTGGAATACCTCACGGTCAACATCAATTTCAGGTAGTTCTGCTGGCTCGACACCAAGACGGGACCAAGCAAGGTCGGGGACGTAGTTACTCCACCTAGGCCTTGGACGACATCTGGGCGGCTTTCCCGTGGGTTTAGCCAGGAGGGCTTGCCGCACCAGTCTTCCGGTGGGCATTCTGGGTACCTGGCCGAACTAAACGTAGTTGTATTCTCTCAATTAGGAGAAGTGGTTCCACATTCAGGGCACTGCCAATTTCACAGCTGCGCACTTTGTCCCGAAGTGTAACACCAGGGGCGTAACGAGAGGGCACAATGCCCCTGACGCTGAATCACAGGGCGCCGCCGAAAAGTCGCAAGAATGTCGCAAGTTTTTTCTTCAATGCATGACATTTAATCCCAAAATAGCTTAGGTTCAAATATGGAGACGCCAAACTAATTTCTTGCACCGGGCGCGATTCATCGTCGGTACGCCACTTTGTCACACCGTGGACTTTTCTCAAAAATCCCAACTTTGGTGCTTGCACCTGAGTTAATACTCTTTCGGCCATTACCCAAGATTCTTGACCACAGGTAAGGATCAGAACGCAGATCGATTTCAAAACACTCAGCTTTACGGTGTTTGAAAGCTCCCGTTTTGTGACCATAGAGCGATAAAGCTCACGCAGAACTGCATTATCCTTACCAATTCGTGTATCAATCTCCTGGGACTCCGCCTTCCGTCACACATAAATACCAGCCCTAGGTACTTGATCGTCTCCACCTGCTGCAGTGTACTGCCGCTAACTTGCCACATGCACTGCCTTGGGTTTGCAGAGACACATAGAGTAGTACCTCGGTATTTTTAGCACTGATTTTCATTCCGGCTCGGTCTCACGCAGCAGAAAACCGATCGAGAGCATGCTGAAACCCTGTTCAGATGATGCTAGCAGCACCAAATCGTCTGCAAAAAGTCAACGGTTGATCCTGCAGCTCCCTACTGTGACACACTCGTCGACTCGGCTGTGACTGTCTATCCAATTCATGCAGACCAGTGGTTCTCAACCCCGGTTCTGAGGGCCACATTCGGCTCCTAGGCACCCTTTGTGTGGCCCTCAGCAGTCTTGCAGTGAAACACGTCCAATATTTTGTGTAGCAGACGTCGTTCTGCTGTAAAACAAAACGTGTCAATTGAATTATGTTAAAAAATTTTAGTGATGCTCTCCAACAAAATGGTAGGTCTGGATTTGGCTCATTTCAGCGAAATGCTTGAGAACCACTGTTGTAGAAGTAAGAAAAACCTTAACTACTACAAAATCTTACTTTCTAGTCAGAATGACCAAACCGGGTCTGTAGTAGTGTAGCGATCTAAAAAGAACTGAGCTGTAATGAGAAGGTACATAATAAAATATCCATAGCTTTTGTAGCTGCATGTAGTCATGCTGTTAGCAGGGAGTATGATTGAGACATGATGTCAGTACATATATACGTGTGAAATGCACGGCACGCCATTGTGAAGTAGGAATATTCACTAGAAAACATTACGTTTACAAGCAGTAGCACAACATGTAAGTTACAAATAATTGGTAGCGAACTAGCATTGCTTTGCATAGCAGTACATTATCAAGAGGGTAAAAAAATCAATGTAAACAAATGTGGGCTTTTCTTGAAGTTTTCATCTGTGGAAAAAAATATGTTTTCAGCATGGTAACAAGTTCCCACGCTAAATTGTGCTTTACTTTACGATCCATCACTGCTTATTACGAGTTCAAAAGATAAGAAATCAGAAGTTTTCAGCGATTTTTGAAAAGTCAAATGTAAATTTCTTGCTGGGAGTCATGCTTTTTATTCGAACAAAGGGCTTTTAAACACATCTTCGCATTTGTGTTAATGCAAATGTGTGCGTGTTTGAAAGAACACATGACAGTCCACTGTGTGTTTTGCGCTCTTTGCATGGTTTACCCGGGCAGCGCGGTTAGCTGGAATCGCCAAGACTGCAACAGGCAAAGCATGCAACGAGTGCAAAACACTTGGTCAATTGAGACTGGTCTGTGTTTAAATGCTCGGACACAAATGTAGTTTTCCAAAGAGCCATTTTCTTGATTCTGGTCGTAGAAATAGCAGAAGGTCCTCAGGCACTGACCGTAAATCCAGCGACTGCCCTTCCAGAAATTGTTCATATTACCGTTATCTTGAGCTTCCTTTCTGCCAGTAAATGTTCTCTTAGTCGTCTGAACTTGTGATTGTTGTTTTTTCGCTGATTTCCTCATGGTAAGACCGCTGCTTGTAAAAAAACTACCAGATTAAATTACTCAAAAAGGTTTTGGCATATTCTCTTAGTTTTGTGTACTTGATTTAATTCATTTTCCACTGAACTTGGGGAACAGCGAGACAATTAAAATATTAATATGTGAAAACGAACAGAAGCCGGAGCCACACTCATGAAAACCAAAAGCTCCGGAGCTGGAGCCATGTTCATGAAAAGAAGAGCTCCAGAGCCGGAGTTGTGTCATTTTTACGACGGCTTCGCAGTCCTGAAATTATCCACGCTGTAGCCGGGCACGTAGACGATCCAGAGTAAGATTTAATAGATAAATTGCTTTAGCAACAACCTCGAACGATTATTATAGCAAATTAACATCTGCAAGAAACTGACAAGTCATCGTAGTAGGCTACTGAAGTTAACTCAGTGATCAATTAGTGATCGAGCATTTTTACCCTCTTTGTGTTATATCGCCCCCTTGCCCATCAAAATCGCCCCCAAGGGGGCTATTACGCCCACTTTGAGAACAACTGGGTTAGAGAGTGACTCGGTAAGAAACAACATTCACCCGAACAATAGAAACAACAATTCACCCGAACAATTCAGTAGTGGTTACTAAAACTGGCAGCAAGTCAGAATTGTAGGGAAATCAATAGATGTAGGCCTACTCACTGCAACATCGAAATATAGATTTGTATTCTTGTATCGCCTCCTAATCACAATTTTTCAAAGGAGTATTTTATTTAAAACAAATAATTATCATCACAGGGTGCCCCTTGGAGTGAGGGGCTTAGGTCAATTACCCCTGCTGCCCCCCTTTTGATCCGGCCCTGAGTGCGGGTGCATTTACAAACCAGCTTGAGTCACCCCTGGACACGGAAGGGCGCAACCTTGCAAAATTTCAAATGAATAGTCACCTTGCAAAACTCCAGGTCTCTCGCAAAAAAGTGAAAGAACAGCTTCACTTTAACATGGCGTAAAATGAATGTGATCTCAAATTAATGTAGTCTCAAATGAATGTAGCCTCAAATGAATGTGGTCTCAAATGAATGTGGTCTCAAATAAATGTGGTCTCAAATGACTGTGGTCTCAAATGAGTGTGGTCTCAAATGAATGTGGTCTCAAATGAAAAAGTCTCAAATGAGTGTGGTCTCAAATGACTGTGGTCTCAAATGACTGTGGTGTCAAATGAATGTGGTCTCAAATGAAAAAGTCTCAAATGAGTGTGATCTCAAATGAACAGGTCTCAAATGAACGTGGTCTCAAATGAAGTGGTCTCAAATGAATAGGTCTCAAATGAACGTGGTCTCAAATGTCGTGGTCTCAAATAAACTTGGTCTTAGATGAATGGTCTCAAATGAATTGGTCTCAATAGTCATGGAACCGTTGGTTACATTGGAGCAATCTGTCTTTTCCTGCAAGGCGCAGGTCACATCTTCCTGAGCCACATTTGTGCGCTTTATTGTACATAGACCTTTCAAAGGTCTTCTTTTAGCTCTCAAATCAAATCTAAAATTTTTGTTTGCTGTTTGCGACTTTTTATCTGAAGCTGCGCTGACGCGGGAACAAACATTGCATGTGTCTGAACTTCAAAGATATCGCACTGAGGCAGTGGTTAAGCCGCAGACTCTGAACCGTATTTCGCCGCGACTTCGTTGACAAGTTTTTTCCCGGCATTCCCCCCAAGTGGGCATTCTCACTCCTAACAATTGTATCGTTGGGATTCAGTTGCTTCGTTACTATTGAAAGTTTTAGTGTTTTGCTTTTTTATCGCAGATGTCGTGCCGCCTTGCAACTGTGGCCTAACTTCAAGGTGATGTTGTTAAATATTTGGTGACACTGCTTGCAAGGAGGCAGCTGTTTCTTATGAGCTTTGGAAATACTTTTCTAGTGTTGGGTTTAACTTGCTGCAAAATAGGGAGCAAAAACAGAAGATTTTTCGCTGACGTTTCGTTTTTTTGCGCCACTTTCCGATCGTTTGGATGGAAGCGCAAATGGCGATTATCTTTGCGACTGCCTTACTTCAAAACTTGGTCGGGTATCTTTTTGCCTTTTGTCAAACTCTTCCTTGCTGCATGTGAGTTCGGAAATCTCGTTCCTTTGTCATTACTGGCTGATTGTTTCATGGTGGTTTGTGAGTGGAATTGAATTATGAATCATGAAACAATATAAATCAGTGGATTTTTGTCAATTTTTAGAATGTCAAGCCCCCCTACACAAACGTAAAGCCCCCCCCCCATAGAACACTTTCTGGCCACGGTTCTGGCTTGCTGCCTGATCTTCTGAATGGAAAGAACTTTCTGCTGGTTCAGTCGAAAATCACTGCGAAACTTTTTTTTCAAAGTAAACTTCGGTGCCGGCAATTTATAGAGAATGCAAAACATTCAAGAGTTGTTAAAAATCATGGAAATTTGAAAAAACAGACAATATTATTGACAAAATTCCTACGTTTTTCAAAAAAGTACCTGTTTTCTATGCAACTTGCTTTCCTAGATAACCTTGTCATGAAAGCTGCTCAAGTCTTGCAGAAGCGATGTGTTTTTGCGCAAGTCTGTCTAGGTTCCAAGGTAAATACATTTTTCCTGACTCTGGAAACTATCGTCTTCTTGCCTGTGAGTGCTAGAGACCTGCCGGGGTCAAAAATTCAGCCCGACCCCGTTCATACCCATGCTGTTGATACTAGCCCCACGCCTGCAGACTCCACAAACCCCACCTCTTTTGATCCCGACCCGTGCTTTGTCGCTTTTGGAAGTTTCAAAAACAACTTCTGTTTGTTAAAATGATCGGTTGTCTTCGTTCGCAAATGGGATAATCGCAACCTTTTCCATTTTTTATATCAGCGGGTGACATTTGAGACAGAACTCCCATACAAACTGACACACTAGTTTTCCTGCACCATGGCGCAGCCATCGATGGCAAAACCCGCACCAAGATTGTTTTTCAACGTCCCGGGTCCCTAATGGGTTTCCACGAACAATACTATATCAATCGTTGTAGCTGAACTTCCTAACAAGAGCGTCATTTCAAGTTCAGGTTGTAAGATTCCACCATATTGTGCTTTCGGTTTTGTGTATCACGTGTTTAGTTTTTTTTTGCATGTTTTATGCTGTTCTAATATTTTTAATAGTTTGAACCACAAGAAAGCTGTTACTTTTTTTTTCTTCCCACACGGTAGAAACTCTGTGTTTCAGCGTCAAGCAGCTGTTCGCTTCAGCTTCGATCGCCTTTCCTTATTTCTAGGTCAGACGAGAGTTTGAAGCACCTCGAAATGCTGGCGATCATGTATGGTTTTACTTAATGTTGTCACTGCTAATTTTTGTACAGACCATCGGGTGAGGCGCCCGTGAAGAGCAGAATTCAGGTTCCTGCCACGGCGTCTACGCGCGGAAGTGTATGCGACTACAATTTCAACTCTGTTCTTTCGCTTGCTTTCAACGGCGTTCACCTGACCATGTACTTCACAAGAGACCGTGTTGTTACGCCGTCCACGCAGAACCAATACTGCTTGAGGTAAACGTCTGATGCTGTGTTTGCCGCCCCACACAAATCGGTTTTCTAGTTAGGTTGACAGTGTACACAAGTTGTTTGTCAATGTTCTCCTGATGAACATATCTTGACACGTACGTCAGAGAATGACACCCACGCATTCGGAAGTACAAACGCCTCTTCAGTACTTTTCGCATTTTTCATTCTTTATTTTTCCCATAAGCCTGATCCAGTTCCACCGACTATTGCATGCTGATTATGTTTATTTAGTCTCATTATTGCCCCTAACCAGTGTACTGCTTTTATCTCCCGCGAAGTTTGAACAACTGCCTTTTGCTAAAGTTGATTTTTCTGCTACACATTCGTCAACATATTCTGTTTGTTTCACCACACACAGATTTTTCCCGAACTTTGTTAGAGCTGCTGTTTGAATAAAAAAACGATAACATGAGACCAACACCGGGCATTGGAGTTCAATGTTTATTGTCCATGTTGATGATTGTTGATGCTGCGATTGACGTGAATTGTTGATATTGTACAGGAGGAAAAACAATGCAAAGTATTTTTGTTTCCTGTTAATATTCGGTCATGTAGTTCTGAAACAAAATGAACTCTGTTAGCGTTTGCTTTACTTTTTGACACTGCTATCGTGGCCCATTTACTTTTTGACACCGCTGTGGTGGCCCATTTATATTTTTTTGTAATTTTTTTTAAATGCCAGAAAGAAGAAGATTTTAGGGTGGCACGCATGGGCCACCATACACCGCTCCAACTTGATTAATCAAAACCACTTTTTCGGGGAAAACAAAGAAACTTTCCACCTGTGAGGGATAGCCGTGTGCAGTTGTTACTGTGGGTAGGGTATCGGCGTGGCGTAATATTTAGCGCCCGACTACCAAGTTTGGAAGTAGCCGTTATGTCGTCACAAACGCTTCAGTTTTGCTTAGAAACGATTTTTTGTTTTGCTGTTTATCGTTGGAGGCTTCATCTTCCAAGGCTTAAGGGACAAAAGCACCCCAGGCTCCCAGATTTTAGATCATTTCACTAAGTGCATGGTCAGGAATTTTCGTTTGCTCAGCCCACCGCAAGTTTGCTTGTGTTGTTATTATTGTACACAGGCTTTGCGTATGTATCTTTCTGCATGAAATATACCCGTCATGGGGGGGTTGCAGAGAAGAAAACCCCTTTTGAAGATTTTGACCGCAAACTTTCCTCATTTAACGGAAGCCAGACGACTTGTCATACTCAAACTTTCTTTACTTCATGGTTTTGGAAACTCGTTTTGAAAAATCAGATACACCGTCGCACTCCTATTTTCATTTCAAAAAATAATGAAGGCAGGTATCCAAACGCCTTGAAAAACCTTGTATGGTCTTTGGTCCGAGGTTTTACCAAACATTTCAATCAATTCGGCTGATCTTCATGCTCAACAGTGACTCATTGATTTTCCATTCTGTTCAATATTTGGTCCATTAACCTCATGTGTTCAAAATACCGAAGGTCCTCATGCTTGAGGAAGCGCGGCTTTTGCAAAGCAAACTTCAGCCAGTTCCTGAAACTTTTATGCACAGTGGTATTGGCTTTTTCACGTTGGAGCAGTTGTTTTTTCAGATTTTTTATGTTGGAGCAAGTTTCTTCCTTTCTAGTTCGAAAATGCCCCGGTTTGGGTCCTCGTGCGGATGCTCCACCTGTCAGTTTAGTCCATGTCCAAGCATGCCTTGGACGCTGTCCAGTGGAGGAACTGTAGGAACCATTATGTGCTTTGGGGTCGAGAATCGCCCGACTGGTTCTTGGCATAGTAACATAGGAGTAGCCAGGAGAGGCAAGGGAGCCAAATTGCTAGCATATCTGTCGTTTTGCGCTTTGAGAGGCGTGTCCCAAATAAAATACTGTTGCTCGTTTGAAGTCAAAAGATTTGCCCCCCAAAAATTTTGGCTGGCTACGCCACTCCTTTAGGATGTGCCGCCGAGCACGACGGTGTTTCCGCAGCAACCAGCAAAATTACTAGTACATGTGCCAATGTTCCCAGTCAACTATTATATAATGGAAGTCTCGTCACATTCTTCAATATATTGAATATATTTTAACGTCAAAATCACGCTATTTCCTTAGAACATGCGTATCAAACTGCCATTCGTGGTACAACTATGAATTTGACATGCGTTGAAAGTTTAACAAAAGGCATATATTTAACCGCATGGCAGAAGCATACCGGCGCTTAGCGGTAAAGGTCAGGCTATCAGTTCAAAACTCTGGGCTTGCAATGTCTGAACTGCTGGCAGGTCACACCCTCGGCAGCAGCACAATCGAATGCTCACCACTAAGTTTTCGACCCTGCTGGTCGTTTTTGTGCGTAACTGCTTTCTCTGCCCTTGGCTTAGCCCTACAGCATTTCGCCCGTGCGCATTGCTTGGATATTTTAGGACTGGGAATGCGTTGTGTTGCGCGAAATCGATTTCCTCTTCAAAATTTGTCAATTAATTCGACTGCTTCACCTTTGCGGCGCGTAATTGCTTTAAAAACACAGATAGGCACAAGTCCGCATCATCGCAAAGTCATGAAAGCAAAGCCCAGTCGGATGATTCCTTCAAAGCTTACGGCAAACCTAGAGATTTTGATTGTGTCCAACAGCAAACGTCTAAAGGCTTGCAAATATTACTCTTAAACTTTGTGTCGCAGCCTCAGTCTCTGTTCGCCACGCAGCGCGGCAGATTTTGCAGTTTGCATCGAATGCGCGTCACTTTCGCGACCGAAGTGTTTGCAGCACAAGTCTAGTATTTGTTATGTGTCGTTTGTGGTTTGCGAAGACCGTCGCGACCACTGCTGTAGAGACCGTCACGCTTGAGAGATTTTTCAAAACCTCAATTAAAATTTTCTCAACCGGCAACTTTGGGTGAATGACGCAGACAGACTGAAAATCAAGTTGAAATTCCAAGTCTCGCAACTACTCCTTTTGGGAAAAGATGAAATATGACTGTTTATTGCCTTCATTATGCTTTTGACGAATGATCTTTAAATCACTTCTTGTGATTTTGAAACGAAATCTTGTTTGCATTGGCTCGGCACAGAGCAATGTCAGAAGTCCTTGCTTGTGTACACAAGTCTGACCCTGAAACGAGCGTAGGCATGTGCCGAAGATGAAACCTTCCTTCGTGGGGTCACGTGATTGATGCCGGTTTTCTGCTCAATGATGATCTCGAAGTGCTGACGAAGTGAGACAACTTCCCGGCACCAACGCGCTTCTTTTACGCCACCCTCGCGTGTTGACCATCTCTTTTTGGCAAGTAGCACATGATAAAGCATTTCGAGCTGCTTTTTTTTAAACGCAAGAAGCTCGAGGAAATGAGCAGAAATGTGCGCCGAGCTGCTGGCGCCCGCAAACTGCTTGCAAAGGTCCACAGCAACGTGTCGTTTAGAGGTTAAAAATGGTAGAAATTGAAGTGTTTGCATTTGAACTGTGAACAGTACAACTGTACCGACATATCAGTGCGGATATCGGTAGTGTGGGTGAATTTTGCTTGTATTGTTATCAGTTCGATAAAAAAATAATGCTGCGGCAGAACCAAAAGCCAGCATTGCTGTAAAAATAAAAACCTTTGGAGAGAGACGTGACTTTACAAAATCAGGGTACCAAACAGAAAATGTAAAGGAGTGCGGGTACAGTTTCAAAAACAATTGGAAATGTCGAAATGCTGTATTACCCCAGATCAGCGGACAACATCGATGAGAAGCGCTTTGGGAAGCAATGAAGAACAGGCAACGGTGAATGAATATTTTGATGCTTGTCAAAAAAGACACTTTTTTTGCCAGCCCTCCACTTCCCAGAATTGCGAAACTTTTTGAGTACACATCGAGTAAAAACATGTAGAAGTAGGTGGTGGTGAGCAAAGATAATCCCTGCTTTGACAAGATTCCGATTCTTGATGGATTTGGTTGTAAATTCCTATAAAGTTTGCGTTTTATTTGCTGCAGCCCATCGCGAAACATTGATTTATTTTTATTTTTACAGCAATTCTCGATATTTTTTTGGCTTTTGAACTTTTAGTTTCAAATGATCGTGTGCCCTTTGATCTGTGTTCAAATCATGCTAACAATATAATAAGATGCGAAGCAAATTCCTCTGTTTCTTTCTGTCTCCGTCATAACGTGTAACAATTTTAAGCTGTTTACTGTGCTGGAGGAAATGATCGAGTGCACGCCGGTCAGGGCTGCGCTTCAGGCTGACTGACCCTCAACTATATGCCTCTGTATGTTTGCCATAAGCCTCAACGCCAGCTTAGTGCATATGTCAAGTGTCAGCTGCGAGTTTCGTGTAGCGTCGTCCCAACAGTGGAGCCGTTCAACTGACGCTGTGGTTAAATAATAAAATATTCATTTCTTGGCTGAAGGACTGTTTCGATGTTTTATAATAAAACAAGGAAGTGCAAATACATCACGGCTCCCCATGGTCGGAAAATGAAACCAAAATTTGAGAAAAGTGGTCAAATGTTTTTCGGGCAAGACTTTCAAAGCATTGTAAAAGGCCCACAGATATCGAAAAATACAGTTTAACCAAGACCAAAAGCGCAGCAAAAACTTTTCAAAAAATTGCAGAGCGGAAAATACTCTTCCCCAAAATCAGTCAATGATGTTTGAATTTTAAATATTTTATGCTTTTTTTCAGATGCGATGTCGGGAACTGGCGCCTTGTCAATATCACGCTCAATATTGATGACGTAAGCTCGTTACACGGTTCGGCGCGCTTTCCGCCGACGTTGCTGTCCAGTTGGTCGCGCACCTTGTCCAGCAACGCCCTGGCCCTCTTAACAGGGGTCAACGTTCAAAGGTCGTACCGATGCGACAGTCAACTGACCGCAAAGATGACCGTCAGCAGAGCGGAAAGCCTCACTGCGAACCAATCGACGTCGACCGGTCAGTGGAAGGTCAATCTCGACCTCCTGCACTTTTCTGTCGAGCCTTTTCTGGTGAACGTGCCGAACGACGGACAGTTGCCCGTTTTCAAGGATCCTCTCCTTTGCACGTGAGTATCCTTTTGAGATTACTGTCAAAAGGCATTCGCGCGCATGTGTAACCCTGGGCTCATGGCGGCTGCTCTCAACTGAATTTAAGTGGCCGCACGAGCAGCGAAGCAGCAAAAGGCTGCAGGTGAAGGTGGGCGGGGCTGAGGACTTCTTTATGGCCGCCAGCAGCAGGAACGGATTCAGCCAGTAAGTTTGGGGGGGAGCGATTTCAGTAATGAAGTAAGGGCCTACTTCACAATACTGCTGTGGCAAAACAATGGACGACAAAATGGCCTTTAATCGTGAACGTTGTTTTCCGAATTGTACACAATCATGGTGAATAAAGTTACTTTCGTGATTTTAGGGGAGATGATCGCCCCCCCCTGGATCCGGCCCTGGCCAGCAGTTACATCAGTCTTTTACGTTTGCACACTACAAAGTAACACAATTCGCTGAAACATTAACTTGAGTCTCTGCGTGGTTTTGCGCAGTATTTCATTTATTCCCTATTGACGAAAATGCACATGGCAAGGTGTGTTGCTGAACCTGCCCAAGCGCTCTCTGTCATCTCGTAACTTCTTGATCGGCAACAGTATTGAGTTTACCGATTCATTTCCCACCCCGCCCTACTTGAAAGTCTGCATCCTCTTGTTTCTCTCCTATCGTGTGTGACATACACGCTTTGCGCGTTTAGTCCGTGCCGACAGATATGTAAGTAAATTTAAATTGAGCGTTTTGTAACGTGGCCTCCCCTTCGGGTGCGAATTCACCCTGTTCACGTGGCCGTGGCCCCCCTTTAATAATTCACCCTGTTGGGAAACGCTGCTGGAAACAGCGCGGTGCGGCCTGGCCCCCACATACGTGTCGATCTTTTGCAGCAACACGTGCTGCATGCTTTCCACCTTTCCTTCATTGCAGCCGAAGCCTTGCATGAACTCCACACTGCCCCATATCTCGAACTCTCGCTGACCTCTGACCCAAGTATTGATGACATGCGACCACCCACAAGTAGTTGCTGTTCAGTGAAGCATAACACAGCCGCGTCTGCGCTTTATGTAAACATGAGAAAAACAACGCTTTATCCAGACTTGGTGTTGGCACGCTCTGAAACCAAACGTCGGCAGCGTTCAACATCATCTATTTAATGGCGGAACCTTTCATGCTTTTCATCAACTCCTTTGTGTTCAGTAAGGAGTGAAACCACGTGTTAATTGAAAGCATGTTTTCTCGCAAACGTGAATTTAAAAAAACGCGGTGAGCCTGCAATGACCATGAGCAGGGTTGCCAATTTAATGGATTTTCCGCTAGAACTTGCGGATTTTAATCCTGTCTAGCTACAAAATAATTGGTCTGGCGATCTAAAGCCGCTAGATTATAGCGAATAGTTCTAAATCACAAAATACTTGGTCTGATAATTGGTACAAAATAATTGGTCTGGCGATCTAGATCCGCTAGATTATAGCAGAGGCCTGTAAAATCGTTCTTATCCTAGCGGAATTTGCAATTTTTCTAGTTTGAAAGGTCTGTTTAAACTTGGCAACCCTGGCCATGAGCTTGGCTCATGAAGATGAGCTACAATACCGCAGCAGGCTGCCTCAGCAATTTCTTACTTTTTTCTTCAACTTTCAGTTCATTTCAATCGGCGGCGGAATATCACAGCCACCGAACTGAAAGCATGAATTCTTCCGTCACTGCGTGGGTGTGTTTTTGTTTTGACATCAAAGGAACTGATAAGTTCAGCCGAGTGTTAGCGCAGCTATGTCCATCCCGCGGCCCGCACGCGGCCCCAGTTTAGTGTTCGCCGCAGTGAAAATATGCTGCATACTGACAACCTGTCCTTATTTTGATAATCGTGAATTTGACATTTTTGATGCAGGTGATCTTCAGCACCACTTTGTCACGTTTGTTAGCGTTTCAGTTAGGATCCGAACACTAAAGCTACATTTAGTTTGCTAAAATCAAAGTAACCCATTCGATGTGCGGCCCTTAATAACATGTCATTCAATGTGCGGCCCTGGTCAAGATATTGAAATACTTTTTGGCCCAGTAAGCCATTTGGCTTGGACATAGCTGGTTTAGCGCAACTACGAAAATAATAAACCCCTCCGCGTCCGGGCAAACTTTCGTCAATTCATAATTTTCTAACACTTAGAAACGCTAGTGAGTTTAATTTTCTAGCACTTAGAAACGCATAATTTTCTAACACTTAGAAACGCTAGAGAGTTTGCAACACAATTTTCGCGTTCGACTACGAAAGCTTTGCTTATTGTTTGATTTAGTTTCTTTTTCGTTTAGTATTTTCCAAAATAATTGAGTTTGTCGTAACGCATCAAATGTCGCAATTTGCCTTGAAAAGTTCCATTGATTCTTTCAATTGCGACCCCGCGAAATTGAGAAACATGTTGTCTTAAGGAACGCGTAAAGATGTAACTGACATCTAATCGCTTAGCCAAATTCTCCACATGCTGGAAATACAAGCTTGTGCTTGCCTATAGGACGTAAGAGCATCAGCTCATATGAGAGGTTAGACGAGTACAGATCGCTAATAGACGCGAAACCATTCCGCTCGCAGATGGAATTCACAACGGAGGGAATTAGGAGATCTATAATTTGCCGTGGCATTCGCCTAAACGGATCAGCCTCCCTCGCTTGTTTCCAAAGTGCGTAAATGTTTCCAACGATCGATTGCCGAATCGTGCCGTGCATTTATTACCAGCCCATCTGTCACCACGCTCGCATTACCTCACGATAAGAGCGTGTGCAATCATCCGTAGCATTCGTTGCAGAGGTCGTAAACTTCATAAAATCGGGTCAAGTCGTTTGGAAAAGCTGCTGGTGTATTTACAGGCTGGCCAGTGTCAGTTGGTCTGCCCAAAGTGTTTTAGCATACCAAGTATCGTTACTTCTTAAGCCTGCCATAAAGCATCGACACTATTCGTTACTTACCCAAGCCCACCTACTGTAAAGTTCTTCTTGTGAGAGAATTAGCTCCCAGCTTGCGTTTTGCTGTAAGTGCCAAAATAGACGGCGTTCCGTTGGCGAGGTCGTGGTGATCTTCGTCAGGAAAATACTACATCGCGACTGGAGCCACGCATCTACCGGCGCATTGTTGCGTGACAATTGTGTTCTTACGTGACAATTGTTTTCTGCTGTTCAGGGACGTGACCGTGTTCCACGTCCTGGTCATCCTCCTGCCTCTGGTCTACTTCTTCCTGTTCGTGCTCATCTGTCGCGTGCGGGAGCGGTACGGCTGTCCCCCCGAATGCAGCCGGGAACCGGGGAAAGGCGCCGTGCGACTCGCCACCCACGACGAACTCGACCAGAAATCGCTCTCGTCCGAGCGCATGCTCTCAGTGAAGAGCGACCCCCCACCGGTCAGGATCACGGTGACGTCATACGAAAACCCGCAGCAGCCCGTGCTTTGAACGGACTCGTGCGAGTTCGAGCAGACACTGCTTGGTCGCTTGCGGGGCAACTCAGCAGTGGGAGGGATGGGGCAAGTGGGAGGGATGGGGCAAGTGTAGGGGATGGGGATTCGTTGCTATTTAAGGTAATTTTGTTGTCGTTCTTATGCGATATTTTTTGCAATGCAACCGATGCGTCCGCATTTTTTCTAAAGTAAAGTTTGTGAAGCTGTGCTTTAGAAGCGCTGCTAATGTGCCACGTTCGTAATTCCTTCCTCTTGATGTACAAAAGAACTTTTGAAGCTCTTTGAGATGGCGTAGATTAAAAAGAGTAAAAAACCGATTTTGTTGATTTTCGACTCGTCAAACGCTACAATGTTATTTTGCACTGAGGACCCCGAGTTTATTTCCATTGAGCAATCATAGGCTTCACACGTTGTTTCCATTGATCGAGCATCGAATGTGACAGAAGCGTGGCCTATAAAATGCGGAATCCCTGTCAGTCAATGTCGATGGCATACGTCTAAGAGTGTGAATTTATTATCATAAGCACTGTGGGAACAAGCCGCTGCATGCGAAAATCTGATTACGTCATTTTTGACGCAATTTACGATTACGTCATTTTGCACAGTGAGTGTGATTCCCACACATAAACTTGGGCAAAAACGTAATCAACGCGTCTGAGCGTTTTATAGATCACGTCATACATATCCACCTTAAGCGTGTTTGATTTCCAGTGTTGCGCCGCTCAAACCGAGACTTTCGACACCGCTGTTGTTTCCCCCTCAGTTTTTCTACTTACTCTCAGTTGAGCGAGCGTGTCGTCACCGGAGATCGCTACGCAAGCGAACTAGTGATGCGGAGTAATTATGGAAGTTTGTTTGATGACGTAGTTCCAATATGTTTCTGGCTGAGACCGTCACAATGGCAATGCGCTTCCCGAAGGAACCATTCTTTTGCGCCATTTCTGGCTTTGTAGAAATATCCCATCAGTTTTTGTGATCTTGCTCTTTTTTTCTTGCTTTGTATTGTATGTGTGCGACAAGACGGGCATGGGTCCTTCCGTTTGTGACTGAAGACCCGACCGGGGGTTTTCACCGCTTGCTTCTTGCGTCGTTTCAAGGTGCGCTTTTGTAGCATCGCGATACTTTCTAACCGGCATCTCGTTTGCGGACCAACTTGTTGGATTTTTGAAAGAAGTTCTTGCGTTTGTCATTTTTTGTCGATAAAACGAGTTTCACTCCGCACCCGGAAATGCGGAGTCCGGGGCTGTTTCCGCATCGACTTGCTCTCCTTTCACTCAGGCCTGTAACCACGTGGGGCATTCGGGGGCAGTGACCCCCAACTTTTGTTTGTTCTCCCCCAATTTTGTTGTGCCCAGAAAATTTATTATTAAACACACAATTAAAAAAATGTTTCCCCCCTAAAATGTATTTTCACCCCTAAAACCTTGAAACCGGGCCACGGGCCTGCTATAACTGGGTTGTGTACTTGTCGGCTGCGGCAGGTTTTCCCTTGCTGCGAATTCGGCTCAACCGCTGTCTACCAATAAGTTATTTGCTCTAATCCGGAAACGCAAGGCTAGAACCGATTAACTCACAGCGCCGGAGAAGGGTCTTGTTTTTATATCATCAGTCTCAAGCGATTCGCCCAGGATCAACCAATCATCGGTTGCGCGGTGATGCAGAAAATCGAACAACGTCGTCAGCTCCCCAAGGGAGCTCTGTGGTCGCTGCTATCTGTGGCAGGCGTCTCGTTCATTTTCTGTCGCAGTGTTAACTATTTCACCCCTGTGTTTTACTCTCTCGCATTTTCACTGGTCCTCTGCCGACTAAAGCTGCCACCCTTACACAACTGTCTTCAACTTGTTCTTTCTTTTTGCGACAAACCGAACGAGGCCTGGGAGTGAGTGACGGCAACTTTGGTCTTCGCGACGCCAACCGCGCGAGCGTTCAGTGTTGTTGGCATGGCTACGGTGACTTGTTTCGGTTTTCGTTCTGCTGCAATTTTCTGGGCCAGGCTTTTGTAGTTTGAAACTTTCTCGGTTAATTTTCCCGCACAGCTCGTTTCAGGTTTTCATCTTTTTGTGAATTCGCCGCAGTCGCAGACTGGTGCAGTTGCGGCGAGTGCCGATGTTAGGAATCCACATTTTCTCGCGAGTGACACGATGAGGTTTTGCGAAGTTTTTTATTCTAATTTCTTGTCGTCTGTCTTCAACATCATTCAGTGCAAGGTCCGTGCAATTTTGTTTGTTTCCATCCGATCTGCGTGATCATGCGTCACGTTATACTCATCGGGTAGGTTAAAAAAATAAATAAAAACGAAAATCCGTCGGCAACGCATGCATTTCTAGACACCTTGTAACAGTGGCGTAACTGGAGATTTGAGCCTGGAGGGGGAGGGCAAAGCTTAGCTGAAAGGGGGCCACTAGCCAACACTCAGAAAAAATTTAAAAAATGATAGTGAATCTGGATGTCTTGTCTATACTGGCTAAAAAGAAACGAAAACACCCCGAAAACAACAAGCAAACAACAACCTAAATAATTGTAAATATCAAAATGTCAACTGAAGGGAGTCCAGTTTTAACATTTAGCTTGCCAGGAAGGGGCGGTTCGCCCCATTGCCGCCCCCCCGTCAGTTACGTCACTGCCTTTTACCATCCTATAGTAAACGCACGCTTTGAGCGTTGAACAAGCGGTACGGCTATGGGTATGTAGCGGTCCGTTGCTGTTACAGAACTCCTTGTCCTTCGTTGTATTTCGCGGTTAGAAATAAATAATTCATCTGCCTTGTTCAACTACAACAGCTTTTGATGTCGCAGAACGTTATAGATTTCAGTAAAATCTTCGCTGATATTTGATAACTTCGGTGTAAAAATATCGGGTCCAGTAACATGCAGCAGGATTTCGAGAATACAAACTTTTTCTGTTATTCCTTTCTTTTGAGATGTTCTCTCTTTTGTGATGTCATGTCCATTTTTACGTGGTGTACCATTTACACTGCATGGCTGACTCCGTTGCAGTTATCGCTGGACCGCCGCTGCTTTTGTCACGTTGCGTTTTTTGTGAACTGAGTGATAGGAAAGCGATATGCAGATAAACGTGAGACCGAATGTTCGTTCGTTGTATCTCTCGGCGGCAGCTTCGCTAAAACCCAACGTGGCAGACATTTCTGGTGGGAAAGTTGGAAGTTTTGAAAACAGATCTGAGCTAAGTTTTTTACCGTCATAGATCGAAGTTTTTTAAATGACCGAAAAAACTAAATCAATTCGGTCAAATGTCCAAAAATAAAGACTAGTGAATGCTGTTACGGCGAGTTTCAAAACCGCCGTGAGAAAAAATGACCGTAATGTCTCAGCCAAAGAAAAACAGGTCTGAGGTTACCGTGAGCTGAAGAATTATATTGTTACGAGTACATTTGGCAGATTTCAGAGCTATGAAACGATCACTCTGCAATGCTCAATTTTCAAGAAATCGTAATAATGATTTTTTTTCTCTGGCGAGTTGTGGTACTTTTTATTTATATCTTTGTTCTTTGCAAGAAGAAGGAAGAATGAGGATCAAAGATTTGAAGCACAGAATCGAATGGTGTTTTTTCGTGCAAGCCGGTGCAGCGTGACCGTGTGCAACCGGGCGGAACGTGTACGTTGTGACGATGCCTTCCGAAAGCGTTGCTGCGTGCACACAAACCCCAACTCCACGTCAGTCATTTTTTCTATTTTGTCCAACGCCTAATTCCGCGAAGCGATGCATCCCATGAAGCGATAATTTGCTGCCTGCGCGACTGTCGCGCTTTTTCAATTTTATTCACGCGTTTGTTTACACGATGTCAATAAAATCAAACCCTGCGCAATTTTTTGTGTGTACGAGTGTGGCGCAGAAGAACAAACCGCTGACCATGTTGTCCTTCCATGTCCAATCCATCGACCTCCCGGTGGACTGCACGGCCAGGGGCCCGACTAGGGGGGCAATGTCCCGGGGCGACACTTTTGGTGAAAACAAGGCATAGCAAATGGTCTTTCACGAATGAACCTGAAGTTAGATTTAGGTTTTACATTTCGGTTAAGGTTGGACCTACCATACGTCTGGCCGGGATTGTCCCGGTTAGCGAAATATCCCGGAATTTTACTTCAGTGAAATTTTCAAAATTAACTCCAGCTTGATAATGTATTGTTATGAAATAATTCCGTCCTGAAAGGCTTGACGTTGCTTCAACACGTGGTTTGGGGGGAGGCACTTTTCGACTGTAGGCAGGGGCGTAACTGACGGGGGGGCGGCGCCCTGGCAAGCTAAATGCAAAAAATGGGCTCCTCAAAGATTTCATGAACTGCAGACTATGAAAGCGCTTTTACAAGTTTTAGAAATCCGTTGATCTTGACGTTTTAAATACTGAAATAGTGCAGTGTTTAGCATACTAACAGTCATCATATGAATCCAAAATCGAAGTTGTAACGGCGTGCAGTACGCAGTACATCACCTTGAACGTGCATACTGTGTGTGATGTAATAATCGCCCGTAGTTGTGGAACGTTGCCCGCATCTGCGGCCATAATATCAGGGTTGCCAGGTTGGCATTTTTAAGGCCAAATTCCAGAAATTTGGCCTTTTTCAAAGTGGTTTGGCATGAAAAAATGGTGTTCGTCATAGTTTGGCATTTTTTTGGCCTTTTTTGATGGTGTTGGCATGAAAAAACATTGGCATTTTTTAAGCAGTGTAGACTGTGCTGTTTTCGGAAAAACAAGTTTTTTTAAAGAAATGATCTATTGTATAGTGCAGTGTTTCCCAACCTTTTTAGGCTTGCCGCACCGTACAGAAAAGAATAATAATTTACGGCACCCATAGCAATTTGCT
>JGI24158J21664_10003665_pt1 | contig 19408 bp, 8 predicted proteins | sample Ectturendosymbi3_FD_21664 | JGI IMG/M metagenome (IMG submission 21664) | reverse complement strand
ATTTCTTTGAAGGAAATAAAAACAATAAAAAATCATTTAAAAGTCTATGTCTCTTTCTTGTCTTAAATGCTTAGGATATCAGAAATCGTAGGGGGACCAAGCGAACTTAGCTTTCNTGAATGTCATCNTTGTTACGTCTATGATCGAACTCACGTGCGTTATACGGACGTAGCTAAATGCGGCTATCTAGATTCTATATGGACTAGAAACCCGTTACACTATTGATAACAGAACATTTTTGTGATTCAGCAGGAGCCAGAAAACTCCGGACATTTTGCTGCTCTAATGCCTCTCATTGGAATATGCAGTCATCTCACTTTGAAAAAAAACGTAGCAAATGTTGCGTGCTTCGAACAAAATTATGCACTTTAAACGATGTCTATATCAGGCGTGGACAATAAGGTTGATGGGTGGCCATATCATCACGCTGGACATACGACGTTACTACTTACATTAGTTCAAAACCCACAGATGTCAACTGATTTTCTTAACTCACAGATGGCTGGAAATCTGTAACTAGTTCAACAATACACAAAATTTCTAACTTCTGATGATACCGTAAAAACAACCGGTTGTTGACGACTTGCAGTAGCATCAGATGTAAACTTTCTCACGAAGCATACGCAGGGACAAGTGGAACTCTACTTTCCAGAAAGAAGTTTTGCGACTAATATGTATAACGTTAGAGGGTCAAAACGGTTGGCAGCATACCCGCAACAAAAATTTATGTGTCCTTTGCTGCCATCAGAGTCTTGCTCGGTACACGCTGCTGAATACTTACCGTAAGCAGAGGTATTTTTGAGCAACACACCACGTTCGTGTGAAGCACACCATTTATCGAATCTGACCACATGATATCAGTTGCGCTGATCCGGAAATTTGCATCGTCCAATGGCCATGATTGATCGATCCTTGCACGGTTTGTATAAATACGTTTCTGTCAAGCCAATCACGTGTAAACAAGTTTTCTTCACTGATGTTGATCGACTCGTAAAACTTTTTTGAAAATCGTTTTATCGAACTGCATTGTAGTGACCTATAACAGGGGTCCGCAAATACTTTTTCGAACGGCCCTAAAAAATGCAGTAGTTGTAAATTCTCGCGACCCACGTTTTCGTGAGCATATAATTTTGTGGAAAATACTTCATAACCGGATATCAATTATTAAACTACAATTGACAACAAATATTTTCTTGCACGAAATTGTATGAAACTTAGCACATAAAACAGTAAATGACATTTATTCTCTAGGGAGAATGGCAAATTTAAATTATTTCTCGACCCAGGGAGGAAGGTCTCGCGACCCAAATTTGGGTCGCGACCCACTATTTGCGGATTCCTGACCTATAAGTCAAGGCATTACATGTCATCGTCATTCGTATTTTACACAGGAAGTGGAGTCGTACATTCCAGACGTTATTCCATCATATTTGAATACTTCTTGCTACAGTGCGACAAGAGGATACGAAGTAACTTTTGAAAAACTCTTAATCGGTCATGAGTACAGATTCGTCGTAATTAGTATCTTCGATTCTACGGTTATGGCCAAATACTGTCGCAACCTTCATTGTTACGCCACACTGGACGTCGCGTATCCAAGTAATGTATTGCAAAATGTTTTACTTCCATGTTATAGAAGTCGACCGTAAATTTTACAAACGTTGGTTGATGTTTTTTCCTAAACTCACGCGTCACCGAGAATTACTCGCACTACAACAAAGCATTGTGCTCTTTCACAATTCGCACTCTTTCAATCACAAATGAGACGTAATGTACTGTACGAGCTTTCAGAAGCGTGTTTTCTAAAATGCAGCAACATTACCAAGATTTTCAACGGGATGCAAGAATAACTGTAAATAGAAATTGAAGATATCGCCTGTCGAAAAGCATCACTACGTAAACACTACCACTTCATGAAATAGCGAATTGTGCCATAACAAATTTTTTCATGTATAGCAAAGATATATGAAGTTCCAAACTGGAGTGACGATTTATACCTGGTTGCATTTTCAGCTAATTTCCTGACTGTTTTCAATGTAATGTTAACTTTAAAAAAAATAGTGATATATAGTCGATTTTCAAATAAACCCTGCCCCAGGTTATTTGCAGCAAGCACTTGACTACTGGTTAAGAAAAGGAGGAATCACTTGGTTGACTTGCTACAAAGTAGAATTCATATCGTGAAACCGAGTTTATTGTAGTGCAGTTTGCGAAACTGCTTCTAGAAAACCCTATTAACAGAAAATCCACGGAAATAAAACGCATGTCAACATATTCTGACCGATTAAGTTATGTTTGGATAAGCATGAGCTGTGTGCCACGGAATGAAGCGTTTTCTAGATGAGGCCTAGTAAGGAGTAGGTATGAATCAAATCGTGTTAGTTAGTGCCGTGGCACTTTCATGTGACAGATACAGAATAACTGTTTATTGACTGACACAGGGTTTACATCCTCGCATACTAAAATCAACTCGCCCAGCGCCCTAAAGCTCAGTGTTCTGTTGCCTGCCGTAAATGATTTTCTTATAGCAATATTTACATATTGCAAAGATTTTGACAAAGCCTTTTAAATGCAACAGAACGTTTCCCTTGACAATGGACTGTTTTTGTCATCATAGGTTTCGTTTTCACTCTTCGTTTTTTTTGGTCAGGAAGTGTCGTTCGTAATGTTGATGAAAAAAGCTTTAACAAAGTTCAAGACTAGGAGGTTTATGTGAAGATAGTAACGACTGTTTGTTGTAACATTTTTCAATTGGTTTGTGTTAATTGCTTATAAATAAAGTGGTTATCAGGGGCGGATCCAGACAGTAAGGTTAGTGGGCGATTTGAGTAATGTTTGGTGGTCAAGTCTCATTACGGGTTCGCTACTGTAAGAGAGATGACGTACAGTATACTTCACAACACTGCTGTGACAAAACAACGGACGGTAAAATGGCCTTATATCGCGAATGATGTTTTCCGAATTGTACAAAATCATGTTGAATGAAGTTACTTTCGTAGGTTTTAGGGTGGGCGATCGCCCCAATACCCCCTGAATCCGCCCATGATGCTTATAAATGTCTTCGCATTTTGGGATTCGGCCGGGCAACCTTGATCTCTTGAGCTCATCGCAAGGAATGACTTCTGCCTAAACTAACTTTTGCTTGCTTATGAGCTGTAAGATACTGAACACGTAGATGTTAATTTTTATGATTCTTCCCTTTAATGATCTAAAATGTCAATACGCAAGTCCGCTAAGTTTATATGAAAAGTTTAAGATTGTGAGAAATTTTTTGTTGAAAACAACTTTGTATGTCAATGTCATAAAATAATACATGTATGATGTAACACAATGTATGATGTAACACATGTATGATGTAACAAAAAAGTTGTTTTCAACAAAAAAATTTAGTCTTGACGTATTGCATTTAAACAGTTAAAACAATGGAAAGTTCAACTGATATCTTTTATATATATTGTTTTCAAAAGTTGCTGTTGTCATGGCAATTGCAATTAGAATACTATCTGCTTTTTCTCAGAAGCACCGGCGATTACGTGAATATGAACGATATGACAAAATTATAAAGAGGGAATAAAGTTTTGTGCGTAGGCGGATAGAAATCCATCAAAACAACGTTTTATTCTTTTAAAACAGTTTGTGTTATTCAACAGCAAATTAGAAAATTAACTCTGCGAGTGACTTGAATATCTGTTCAACAATGGGGGAAAACTTCAAGTATGTACTTTCCACGATGGGTGTAAGCAAGGAATCGATCAGCAAATATTTAATAGGAAATCGATTTCACGTAAAATTACGTATCCTCAGTCCTTATTCAAATAGAAAACTTGTCAAAATTTCTGTGTGAAACATACATTTCGAACTGGTTTGGTGGTGACGCGTTACATAATTTACGTATTTTAAATTCTTTCATTTGTGAATGAATGATCATATACATTGTAGAAGCAAAGAAGGTGTTTGTCACCTTGGTTTCATATCAAGGAAGGCTAATGACGACCTGGGCCCAAAATATTTTGTACATGCCGGTAAATAGAGCGAACATCGCGGTGGATTTTACTTTCCAATATTATATAATTAACAACAGCAAATGCAGTGCAAATCAAGCTTTATTTTTTTCTTCCTGGGAAAAAACGGACATGCGCATTTTATACACAAAAGAAAGTCTGATCTTAAAGAAGTAGAAATCATTATAGAATAGTGGCATTGTACTGACGTACAGTAATCCCTTTTGGTTTTTGTGTCATAGATGTTAGCTTATGCGATCCTTTATTCAACGCTTGCAACTCCTCTTCATACTGCGTTAAGGATGGAAATGGAGGCTATTGCGTTCCGAAACCATCAACGATGTTGCCAGCTACCAGTTTTACGGTTGCAGGTAGGTAACACAGGTTAACAAAAAATACTTTTTGTATTAAACGAGAATGTGACATAACTTTTTTAGATAACTTTTGGGTGCTGATTTCAAATTTGGAATTCATTTTATTGTGGCACGTCAAATTTTGGAGTTACAGCGAAAGGCTTTCTTGAGTATATAAATAGTTGTATGCTAATATATTAGCTTTTGTTTCCAAGTGATAAATCACCTGATAATTCAGTCTATATAAAGTTTGTTAATTTATTACGAATGATCAAAAATACACGTTGAACAAACAAGCAGAGGACTCCTGGCCTTGGGAGTGGAACTCATAAAACTTCTATAAGTGTTTTGATTGAACAAGATTTTCTTTTAAAAAGCGTGGCTGGATCACCACGAGGCAACATCCAGCAGACGACACCGTGATTGATTCTTTTCAGAACCCCTAGTATCTTGCTTCCATAGCTTGATTGTCATTCGCCCTGGTAGTCACTCATGGCATCAAGGTTTTCCAAAAAGCATTTGTGTGAATGAAAAAATGCATCTTTAGAGATATGTGCAAGCCCATCTCCATTTAAGCTAAAGCAATTCTGCAACTTTTGCTTAAAAACAATGAGCCTTAATATATCTCATGAAGATCGAACACATCCACCTGAATGCCTTCTGAGCTTGTAACTCCAGTGCATTCTTAACTGGACATTCTTAACTTGAAGTTCTGATCTGTCAAAACCTCTACAAATCTACAGGCCTACAAAATTCCTCCTTTCAATTTAGCTTTCCCGAGATCAGGAAACTTGTCATAAAAATAGCTAAATTAAATCTACTGGAATTGCATTTGGCCATTGGTTTCACAAAATTTTTCATCGAGCCTAATTTTATACGCAGAGATGACATCAGGACTTATGATTTGCTAATAAAGGATGCTGAACTCCTGAACACTGTTCACTCCAGGAACATATAACTTTCTTATGGACGAATGCTGCTTTTCATAGTGATCCGCAGTACCACCTAGAGTGGTTGTCCCATAAACATAAAAACAGCAGTACTTGGTAACTCCTAACTATGTGCATTCCCATCAATATGCTTATGACCTTGAGAGCTCCACACAGGCTCCACTGGTAGTCAGTATAACCAACTAGAAAGCATTCAAAACAATCTGATTGTTATCATACGATTCATTCAAATTAACTGAATGTGCAATGGGGATTTAATGTTTTAAATTGCCTGTGTGCACAGAGATATCAATATGTCGCTCAATAAAACAGATTTTTGCATTAAAATCACTTGGTTAAAGTTGGTAAACTTGCTTTACTTTCGCAAATGCTATTTCTGCTACATCAATTATTATTCTGTGTTACGTCACAATGAAAAACAATGCTAACTTCTGTCGTTCATAGGCCTGTGGTAGGCTAGGTAGCTGGTAACCAAAACATACAGACATCTCAAAAACTAGATGTGCTACAAAAAAATAATGACATTTTTTAAATCAGCATCAAAAATACTTTTAGGGGCACTTATAGCAATCACCGTTTAAATTTTGCTGTTGACCAGTGATCGTCTATCAACCACTTTATCTTCTGCAATCGCAATGTGCAGCAATGGTTTTAAATCGGTATGCAAACGTTTTAGTTTGAGACCAGAGAAAAGAGCTTTTTCTATCGAAAAGAGCCGCAAAAAGTAGAAAAAATTATCATCATTTTGGGAAAGCGCTTTTCATCAGATTTTATTAGACGAACATATTAATTTGCACTTGCATTGGTGACATTGTAATAAATTTAAGTGATAGCCTATTGTAAAAGAATTTTTTATATTTGTGTATAATATTGCAAAATAATTGTGTGGTATTGCAATATGACAAATGTGTAACCCACTGAATTTTGTTGGCTGGAGATGTGTACGTTGTAAATGCTGCATGTGGAGGAAGTAAGTGTGCTTTGAATAAAAACGGATTACTGATGTAATACAGGGAAAGGCTGAGACAAATTCATGCTAGGAAACGCAAGCTGAAGAATATTGAAACGTGAAAAAGACTAACGTTCTGTTTTTTTTTAACTGTAACCAGGAACGTAGGGACACAGTGACTACAATGGCTCTGAGACAGTGGCGGCATTCTTGAGGGGGATGTAAAATACTGTCGCCTGCCCAGTGATATATCCTGGAATTTTGGGGCAAAGATTTTTAGGAGGGCCCTTTAACAGGAGTAGGCACTCAGGCCACTTGAAATATCACAGCGAAGATGGAGCGCACACACTGCGTGATATGCATAAATACTGCAGATCCTACACCTTAAAACTACTTGTACATACAACCACCTATATTTGGAAGTGGTGCTTACCACAGAATACTACTTCATAGCGTGGCAGATTTCTGCTGCCCATTTTCAACGATGTTGTTAACCTTCGCGCTTCAGATTGTTAGGTTCTGATTTGAACAAAGTCATGGGTTTGTGCTACACACAGACAAAAAACTAAAATCATGTATGCTGAAATGGCGTTTGTATACTTTTCAATATAAATAAGCGGGGTATTTTTTAAGGTTTGGTTTAAGGGAACACCAAGAAATTTTATGAGGCCGCGTTTTGTTAGCAAAACGTTCAAAATAATTCCTAAACATATTGTTTATTACAGTATTGGCAGTCACAGTGCACAAGTAGTACTACTGTATTTTCAGAAATTGCAACACTAATTTTTTTATTTCAACTTCATTAAACACCTCTTGTTCATCAGTAAAAGCATCGGTTTCTTACTCGTCATCTGCAGATTCTACGGTCTTCAGTGCTCTCTCTGTGTCACTCTCCGTCTATTCTTTGCTTTTATCCATGTTATTCACAAATCTCATGAGCAACCTCAAGTGCGCCCTCATCATTAAGCTGCACTAGACCCAGTCTCGTCGCCATGGCGTGCTTTGGTGGGCTTAGCCCCTCAAACAAAGCTTTAACCCCTCAAAATTGAAATACGAAACACTAAATCAGTGGAGATTCTGTCCATTTTCAGAATGTCAACCCCCTGCCCAAACGTAAAGCCCCTCTATTGAAGACTTTCTGGCGACGGTTCTGTCTGGATTGTTCACTGAAACATTTATCAGAGCATTCAGGGTTACATGAAGCAGCTGGTTCGTTGCTTGGTTTTAACACGGCACAGAGTTGAAAATCCTCGTTCTGGTCAGGCTGTGGCAAGTGGAATGGACAGCACAATGCAGCAGTATTGGTTGTCTCGTCAACCATACAAGCATAGGCTCTGCTTGATATCAGATAAATGCGATTACCCGAATGTTCCGAGATGACCAAAATAAACTCGGTTACTGTCACAGAAAAGGTATGGCGGAGGTCGAGAAGTCGATCATTATGCCCATTGGCCAATGCAGTCCACCAAGGTTTGCAAGGAAGGTAATTTTCGATTCGCTATCTGTTCTTTCAAAACCCAGTAGGCCTAAATCAGATGTACGCGCTCAGCTACCGTGTTAACTTTGTCTGAAATGTGAATCTGATGAATAGCATGGAATAGTGAAATGCGCAGAGTTTTTTTCCAGGCTATTGGCTTTTTAGTGTTGATCAGATCTGAGATGAGTATCCAGGCGGTTTGGGTATGGAGGCCTGGCAGGCTCGGTAGTGTAAATATCACATTCTTTCCTTGGGCGGTGGTAACTGCTGGATGCTTAGAGCATAGCAAACATATTATGCCTCCGTCAGTATGCAGAGTGGACACATTCATTAGTAGGGATACGTCTAAACGTTTCAGTTTAATCCATGATTGAAAAGTCTTATTGTTAGATGCATGCTGATTGATTGTTAGCTGAAACTGATAATGCTTCTGAGATTATAACAATTGAATGCTATTCTTTCTGGACAACAGAATCGAAAGCACCTTTGTAGTCACTGCTGCTGGCGTTTGCATTTTCTGGCTGGGTAATAGTAAGAAATTTTGTTTAGGCTTACTACAAAAATACTTCTGTATGCTTGGATGGTTAGCTTTACGTTTTTTCTGTAACATCATCTTCTGAAAATACTGACACAAGAAAGTAAATGTATAAAATCTGGAAAAGGCCTGACTTGCTAAAAACGCCAGACTCAGTGGCATTCAAAGCGTTAATTATTACGTTACGTAATTGTTTATCTCAGTGGTCTTCAACCTTTTTTGTTCAATCGCCCCCTACAGGAATTTTGTTCAAAAATCGCCTCCCACTCATGATTTTGTTTTTGTCCAGAACGTTATTTTATTTTGAAAATAATTCAATGGTAATGAAATATAAACGAGCAATCTTGTAAGCACAAAACAAAACGAACAAATAAAACGAATGCAGTTTTTCATTTCCAAAAAACAATTGGTTCCAACTACTGCGAACCTTGCCCTGGCTTTTCAACTGTAAATTTTTTAAAAACCGGTTGCAAGTTGGTCAGCTTGAGTCGTATGGTGTTTTCCTTGGTCTTGTTCATGTGAAGACGATTGCGGTATTTATTATGCGCCTGCGTGTGCAGTACTTGGCTGAAACCTTGCTCAGCAGCATACGTCGTGGGAAACTCCAGTAGTAATAACAGCTTAATTTTTCCCCAAACTTGTGGAAAACGCTCGTTGCACTCGATCCAAAAGTCTGACCATCCGTGTTCATACAGTATGGCACGGACTTCATCATCGCTTTGAAGTCGATGAAAAATTCCGGAATGTGGAATCGCATTCGTTTATGTTAGTTAGCTGGCAAAAAGGCACTTCACCCAGTCACTTTCTTCGCAATCCAGCTTTCGGCGTTATGTCCACAACAGAATGACTTCTTAGCAATTAAGCCTCAAACTACAGGTGGCGAAAACGATTTTTTGGAATTCTTAATTTAACCAGGATGGGGTAGTTGCACTTACTTATTAGTCTAAAGTTCCCATTTTCTAGCCTACTGTACTGGTCTACTCTGTCATTAGTCACATGAACACAGTACAGCCATACCCACAAACACAGTAAAACGCTCGAACTGACTGAAAAGCATGATAACCATGTTTTACAACTTACGGCTAACTGTAATTCATTTTACTGGCCATTAATTGCTACGTAAATCGTCTCACAACAGTCATTCTTCACGTGTTTTTTCGATAGAATACACTTAGTTCGATTGTTTTACTCAAATAACGAACCAAAGTTTATAAAATACTTATAATTAATAAGACATGCAGTTGGAGGGATTTGTGGCAGTTCAGGGCAAAAAATATTTAGGTTGACAACTTTTGATTAAAGTTCCCGATCGCTGCGATAGTCGATGCGATAATTTATTGCTAGCAATTTTATTATTGTTGGACCATTTTCAATAACTTTAAAGAAACTGAAGTTTTCCTCTTCAAAAATTGGAGTTCGGCCGATTAGATAGTTTAATATAGCTATATCAGTATTGGTCGCTTTCAACCAATATAGGCTTAAGTATAATAAAACGAACTACAGTAATGCATACTACTGTATAAGAGAAAAACAAAAAATTCCGCGATGTTGATATGCATACAAGCTTGCAATTGTTATTGCTTGGTGTCCCTTATTTGCCGCTGCTCATGTAAAGACAGGGTCAACAAACTATGAAACTACTTGTTGCAACAGTTTCACCACTATGTTAACGTATTTTAAATATTAGGCTTAACAATACACCGGGAACTTCGCCAGAACCGCAGTGCTTGGCTCCCTACCAGCAACACTCTCCATGGCCTTGAATAGTTGGTGCAGTGAAGCATTACCCAGGACAATGTTAGTTTGATCGCTAGATCACCAGTCCTTTATATTTTGCTTTATGATATTTGCCAGGAACCATAGAGTCGAAAGTTCATCAGATGATTTGGTTACAAAGTGACAAACGATAACTTCGATCTTCTGGCGAATATTTTTTTAATTAGCCGACGTTACGTCCACCTATTCACGTAGGCTTTCTCAGGGCTGAGTGGAAAATGTAGTTTTTATTCTTGGAATCAATTCAGAATTTCAGTATATTCTAACTTGCAGAATCGCTCCCCTGGAAAATGAAATCGCCCCCAAAATCTGGTAAATCACAAAATCGCCCCCTTGGCACAAAAAATATACCCCCAGGGGGGCGATTTCGCCCCCGTTGAAGACCACTGGTTTATCTCATAAATGCTGTCATATTGTTAATTGTTGCTTTGCATGAGATTTCAGGGATGAGTATGATGAATAAGCAAGGCTACTGTCTGTAATGAACTTATTTGGTGCAGTACAGACAGCAGCGTTGCTTACGTATTTGGTGTGGGGCGAATTGGTTTGGGACATTAATTGAAGCAACAAAGCGGCGTTAATTGAAGCATTCAGTTCAGCTAAAACTTTTCTTCGTTGTCCAGATTTAATGAGAAAGTACCAATTTTATGGGTCCGCACAGGAAATTTTTGGGACCGTTTTGGACTCATAAAACGCCTTAAGAAACTGTAAATAACCATGTACGTATCAGAACTAGACTTGTAGCTTGTGTATATCTTCATCTGTTTGAAATTCACTATTCAAGCTCCCTGCATTGCGCATATTTTAAAAAAGTAATAAAAGACAGGAAATTAAGTAATAAAATATTATTTAAAATGTACTAATTGATGCTGGCAGCTAGAAAAAGAAAAAACGTTAGGATCTCGAGAAATATGAGATGTTGCGGAGGCAGGAAAATGAAAACTTAAAATACTTATTTTCACTCTCCATTTCCCCGCTTGGGCAAATTTCCTCACATTTACAAATTCCTCCTTTAGTGAACCAAGTGGCTCCCTGTTGAGAATCACTGGTTTAGACAGTTTAAATTGGTGACATTTTAATCCTAATGGCACGCTAGCAAACATTTAGAGCAGAGGGGCTGAAACTTCATTTCAGAGCGGGCTGCAAATGCAGCATCATCAGTAAAGAGCAGATTGAGAACGAGAACATGATATACAGCATTTTGATTTTCGATCGAAGACAAGCCAGATTGAAATGATTATGGTCACTTTTAGAGTGTAGTAATGCAGCAGATGGTTGAGGAAATGCACACATCAAGATGGCAAAGAAATAAATACTAGACAGGGTGGAGGCAAGCACGCATCCTTGCTTTAACACCACTGCAAACCTCGAACTTCTTAAAATTATACCTCTGGCCATTGTGTCAGACAGATGCCTCCATTCCATGGTGAAGAGCAGTAAGAAAAGACGGAAGAGTATCTGGCAGTGTTGCCACTGGGGTCAGTCGCGTTAACATCAGATTGTTGCCTTTTTCAACATCAGATTTTCACATCACGGTTTAATGTAAGCTAGATGCTTCTATTAACAATACCTAACAAAGTGCGATAACTCAAGTTGAATACGAAACAGTGTTAGGTATTGTCTGTGAAATGGAAAAGACAGTTATTTATGCGTAAAGTGTATGTTATTCCTATTCCCAATGCTATGAAGAGAGCTTATTCAGTTTGGAACAATTACCAAACACACATGAGGGTGAAAAATTGATCAAAGTCACTTTAAAAATTATGAATGCAACTAATTTTCATTCTCAAAGGTATAGAAAATTTGGGAAAAAACAACAGCTCAGTCAACATCAGATTTGTTGCCAAAACACCTGGTTGGCAATTAGCTGAAATCTACAACGAAACTTCTTGGTCAGAACTTTCCCAGTCGTGCTGAGCAAGTACATTCCCTGATCTATGTAGTATTCTTGTTGGTTGCCCTTGTTCTTGTGTAAAGTAATTGCTTGCATCTCTGATATCTTGTGAGATGCAGCGCAGGTTCCAGCAAGTCTCTAGGATGCGGTGCAACTCTGACCTGTTGCTTGACTCCATATTTTAGGACTTTTGGAGGGATGCCGTCTGGTCCAGATGTAGCGAAGTTGTTGACACCAGCCTGAACCTTCTCCGGGTAAACTACATCTAGATCACCAAGACTCAAGAGACATGGAAGGAAGTACTGTGCCACAGTATAGGTGGTGGGACGTCGCCGTAAATTGAGTTATGGCCGGTCAAGCCGTGCTTCTTGTAGTAAGTGCTCCACCGTTTGCTGAAAGCAAGAGAGCAGACATGAGTGGAGTTGAACCGAGAACTGCTGCTAGTCCAAGGTATATGCAGCGTGTGTCTCCAATGTCATCAGATTGTTGAATTGAATACATGAGCGCAGTTTAGTCCATGCAGTAGCATCCGACTGCTATGCGTAGCAACCGTTGAACGTTGCTCTTTCTTCTTGCGGTTCCAAGGGCAGCCATGGTGGATCGACTCTTGCGGTGCCCAACCCTTTTTAATTACAGGGCCTCGTTTAGCGTTGATTGCAGAATACATTAGGTTGATATTGTGTTAAAATTTTCTCCAACAACATAATTCGCAACTGTATTCGGCTTATATCAAAATGCATAACATCTAGCTTCAAAATAACAACAATGGCCGGTCGAGGTTAAATTTAGTAATTAATTACCTAAAAAGCTTTTACCAGATTTGCAGCAACTTTTAGAACCTTAAAATTATCACCCAACTTCTCGTTTGTCTGAAGATTATGATGATTACGTGCACTCTTAATCGCAAAATCAGCACATTTTTGAAAAAAGAACACTGTTTGCAGCTTCCTCTCCAGCGGAAACCTCTTGCAGCTTGCGTAATACCTCTTGCGCTGACATTGCCACTTGTGTGAATTCACCTGAACTGAATGGAACCTCAAACTGTCAATGTCCTCAGGGTTTCACAGGAGATGGGTAAGTTAGTGGTATCTGCAGAAATGTGTTGGATCTGGTGATGTTGCCGTTGCTTGCTTATAAGTAGTGCTGGGAGAGTCAGCATTGCTTTTCTAACGTAGCTACTGAAAAAGTGAAGATCCACTGGCTCAAAATTTATAAGGTGCATTCGACGCAAATGTGGCTTGACATCTTTTGCAAATAAGTTTGCATACTCGGCGAATATTTAACTTGTCAACAAGATATTGTAGCGAAATTACTTCACTGATTTTTCAGCAATACTTTCAGTACATGCCTTGCATACTTTTGTCTACAGAAAATTTAAGAAGCCCTGTTGAAACCAAATTTTCCGTAGCTCTGTGCACTGCTTTTCGCATGAAATAATGTCTAATAGACATAACCCCGACAAATCGGCGTCTGTTTAAATTGCATCTTGTCTTAAGAAAAATGCAGCTACTCCTTTTCCACATTTTAGGCCCGCAGTTTTCATTACTTCCTTCCGGAACTATGTATCTTATCCACGGCATTCCTGTTTTTTTGAGAGTATTGGTGTTAATAAGCCAGCAGCCTTTTATTGTTAGCTTCATTTGTAGTTTGAAATTAATTATTCTTACTCTTATCAGCGCTTTGATAAAAGTCAGTAGACTGATCTGAATGATCATCAATACTAAAAAGCCTTCAAAAAACTATACATGCTTTATTTTGAGACATTTTGAGACCAAAAGACTCTGTGACGCATGTATAGTTTTTGAAGGCTTTTTTAGTGTTGATGAAACTGTTAAGTCTATCCCAGTGGTACGAATTAGTTCGCTGGCAATCAAAAACGATCCACAAGCGAGCAAAACGGTTTGTTTAGTAAAAGTTTGGATCTCTCGTTTCTATGTTGTCTCTATGCTGTTATTGTCAGTCAGAAATTTGTTAACTTGCAGTTCGCTTTTTTTCTAGACCCAAACGATCACAGGTTTTACTATTCTAAAACTAGCCTTTAATTTTATATGGGGTAGTAATTGTAGAACCGCAGTTTAAATTATTCTGAATCTTCAGAAGCCTGTATGAATGCTTTCACCTTGATTTCTTCATAGGAAGGTTCTTACGCATTCCACGAGGAGCAACAAGAAAACTACCGGACTGATTAAAGTAAAATCCGGCTTCCAGCAAACAGAGTTGGAATTATTAAAAAATGAAGTTTAAAGGGTTCTAAAGGCGAATTAGTTAGAAACCCAGAGTCACAAGTAAGGCTTACGAAAGCCTTGATAGACAGTTGATGCCTGAGCTTCCGACAGCAACCTGTCATTTTATACACAAAGCAGACATAAAGTATAAAAAAAATTGCATCGCACTCCCAGCAGAACAACGCTTATAAGGTGACATACTGCACAGGCACATTGACCTGTATGTTTTGAAAGATTTTGTTTTCAACTTCATCGTTAGCATAGACATTTTCGTATTCTCGCACTCGGGCCTTTTTGCTCCATTGGTTTCGCACCTCGTGTAGTCATGGGCAGTCGATCACCTTACCTTTATTGGCGTCCAAAATTGAAAAAAAGCAGTACTACAGTTCACCTGGGTAAACTTACTAAAACTTTACATCCTTGGCTAAGACTCATTTTTTAAATTTTTACTTCCTGAATATTAGTGGAATTGTTAAATCAGTTTTGTATTTCAGATTGAAAGCTGGTAGCGGATGCAACGTTGGAACAACATTGTCACTTTCAATTTTGCTTTTTGCGTTTAATTTTGTTGCTTCTTTTGTAACACCTTTCACAAACTTTTAATAGAATTTTTCAGAGTGTAAATATCTTTCACACGAAAACACATGAGAGTGAACAAAATGAAAGAAGTAAAGTTAAAAAACTACATAAATACAAAAAGTAAACGTTTTTTAGTAATTATTTCCTACTGCTATCTCTTTTTCATTTACGGTCATGCTTTTGAGTAAAATTGTAAAAAATATATACATCTCTACTAACTGGAATTTTGAGAGAGTTTCTTGTTTTCCGCAGTTAAGTTTACAGTCTTTTGACGGTTGCAGACAACAATTTGTGACTGACTTGCAGATTTCTATTATATTCATATAAAAAAGTACTAGCGAAAGTTTAGAATTAGCGTATGTCAAATGAAATTGGAAAGTTTACCATAAAAATTGGCAGATCAAGGTTGTGCTTTTTAGACATGGCTAAGCTCGACGCTAAATACACGGAGTGTCGTCTACGCTTAACAGCTCAAGCACATCACTTGGTACGCGCCTTTAGGAAGCAAGAATAAAGAGGTTGCCACATACATTAGCAACAGCAATATGACTTTTTAAGTTGCAAGTTATGATTGGCTAAGGTCATTTGCAACAAGTCAAAGATCGCTCGACAGACTTTTAAAAAAGTATTGATCCTTTTTTCATACTTTTACATGGGTTATCGAAAGTGCAATACGCACAGTTGTCTTAATCATCATGTGCTCAGCCCACCACATCCGTATGTTTCATCAGCGCAGTACTGTTCTGCTGATGCGAATTTGAATTGAAGCATTTTTTCTACATAAATGATCTGACGCGTTGTTGTATTCAAATCTACTTCGTAGAACGGCATCGCTTTTTTCAGGGGCAAGGCGAGAAAGCGTTGGGTGCCATGTTTCTATTTAAACAAGAGTTTGCTGCTGCACCGAATTCCAGGCAAACACATCCGCAGATAAGCTGCAATCTCTACAGTCCCCAGAACGCGTCAGTGATGCACCGAGGTTGTCATCGTACACGGGCGAACGAGGGAAGGCAAGGGGCAAAATGCCCAGGGCGTCGAGCCACTGGGGCGCCGAAAAGAACCAAAAATTTGGCAAAAACTTTTTTAAATTCAGCACATGGTTCGAACACAGGGGCGCCAAACTTGTTCCTTGCCCCGGGTTCCATCTAACATCGGTACGCCGCTGGTATCGTATTGCTTATAACTGTAGATTTAGCCTGTAAACGGGAGGCGGGGCGAAGCAGCATAAGCCGACGATCCTGACCCTCACAGAAAATGCAGCCACATAGAACAGCCTACAACAATATGATTTCACCATATCCGCAAAGTATTCGAACAAATATTTTAAACAGCAAAGCTACGCAGTAAGTGGTTTGGCTGTTTCCAAAATAAAAATTGAGATAGATAATAAGGTCATCAACGAATTAACAAACATGAAAGTAAAAAAGGCAGGAAAGAATTTATTCACATTTACTCTTTAGTTTTTATTTTCGCACCAGCACACGATTCGCACAGTGCGGGAGTCGGTACGACCCAAGTCACCATTATTCGAATCACAAGACGAATTATAGCCAAACAAAGATTTGTAGTAAATGACAGTGACATTACGACAGGTAGCCTAAACACAAACAAAAGTAAAAATTAACGCAGGGGAAGTGCAACTAACAAGCGTGATGAGGAAGAAAATCACCAACAAAAGCAATGAACAACCAGACAGCTGACGGATATAACCGACCACAAAAGCCGCAATCGTTTTCTGAGTAAGAAGTTCTTTTCGCAAGCTGATGACAGTTGACAAGTAACGCAGTACACCAGTCCTATGCCAAACAGATTCAGTACCAGCGGTGTACAGACATCACACGCATTTAACCATAACACGAATAACATTGCACAAGAAGCGAATTCTGTCGGCCCAAGTTTCAGCCAGCTATTGGGTTCTACATCACTGAGCCGAAGGTGTGCTTTACTCGGGCGCAATTTAGCGTCGCTTCGTTACAGCGCGAATGTATCAAAGTGAATTAGTCACTTCCGTCAACTCTAACACTCTACAAACTATAATCCACAAACGAAGCGTGCTGCACATGCAATCTGTAAACTCTGAAACTGGCGGAGATTTATCAATAACCTATGCGCTATCGTACATGCCACGGTTTCGTCAAAAGTGGCTTCACACAGAACCCGGATACGGCTTACGAACTTAAACCAATCTTAAGTAAGCCGTAAGCCATTCGAAACCGAGGAAATTTCAGCCCGATACGGCCAACGGAGCATGTGTGAACTATTGCCGTTGGCCATAAACCGGTTCGTAAACCGTAACCGGATTCTGTGGGAAGCCACCTTAAACATTATTCCGAAAAATGACCCAAGACTTTTCTCGTTTTTTTTCGTTTCTGTAAAAAGGAGCATGAAGGTTGTTGCAGTAATTCATGTCGCAAGTCAATAACCTTTGCTTGCACTAACCCTCCTTTCCGATGCCGTGCTGTTTGTAAACAGTATAAAGAAGAGTTATCTTCTGCTGCTCTCTTGCACTATTTTTCCAAACTTCTTTTTCTCTTTGGAGCAATGGTTTCTCAACCAATGGTCCGCAAAGCATGTTCTAGGTCTCTAGAAAAATAGTGCAAGAGTCTCTACAAAAATAGTGCATTTGTGAAGCTGGATTTTTTACTTTAGAGCACATGAAATCAGTGTCAAAATAAACTGGAAAACGCAACCACTAATTGGCAAATTTGCCTATGATTTGCAACAGTATAAAGCTCACAAGCAATGAGTGAAATAGCTTTGAAATAAATGACCTTTCGTTTATAGACAACATAAGGTAAATTAAGGTTTATGGTGCATAAAAAAGATTAATATTTCTAGTTTAAAGTTACGTGTTGTGCTATATAACCGTCTTATACAGTAAATGTTATAGAAGTAAAATTAGTTTGAGCTAAACTTTGTTTCACGCGACTTTTACTGTCCAAAACGGTTGAAAACACAAGAAACATTCTAAACAAAGCAGCGCGACCCTCGTCGCCCAGGCTGCTACACACAATTCAGTGGTACTAGCTTCGTTGTCAACCAGCAACAGGCCACGCCTGCAATAAACCAAATTACTTTGTGGTCGTTGTCGTCGGTTAAAATGAAGTACCGTATTTACTCAATTGTAAAGGGCCAAAAAAGAGCCAAATGGCCAAACAAAAATTTTGGGACAAGGAAATGTTATTTGGGACCAAATTTCTGAAATTTGGCCCCAAAAGGGCCAACCTGGCAATCCTACTCTGAGATACTTTCGTGTACAGTATGCTTCATGTTTGATTAGCAACCTTGGTAATGATGATCGACCACTACAACTGCCTTCCGTTCATCATAACCCCCCTGTGACGGATGAGCACATGATGCTGAGAAGGGGAAAGATAATGCGAAAAGAGGGTTTGGTCAACAAAACGTAGCCAAGGAAAGACTGGGCGTCATCTTGACATTTTGATAAGCTAAAGAAAAAAATGTAAGCCGTCCTCGATTATAAGCCGCCCTAATTGATTGTAAGCTGCACGAAATGAAAAAAAAACTTTATAAGCCGCGGCTTACAATCGAGTAAATGCGGTATTCACGCTTCCATACGAAGCCACTCACTGACTGACCAACACAGACGGCCAGAACACAAATGAGGGATAGCAATCAAATCAAGCGCCGTGCACTTAGTGCTGAAAGAAGCAGGGCTGGGGAGCCGGAACTGGAGGCAGTGGCGTAACAGTCATTTGGACATTCTGGATTTATCCAGGGGCGGCAGAATCAGAGAGGGCGGCAAAAGTTGGTCTGGAACAGTCCTACATTGTAGAAACTATTATGGACTTTCAACATTATTCTGAGTACCAGTGGCGTAGCCAGCCCAGAAATTTGGGGGGCCAAAATGTTTGATTTTAGGCGAATAACACTATTTTGTTTGGAAAAGCGCTTCTCAAAGCACAAAATGACTATATTTTCTAAAAATTTTCGGGGGACATGGCCCCTTTGGCCCCCCTATGGCTACGCCTATGCTGAGTACGCAGTTTCTCGCGTTTTTTTATCTTTATTTCCTAAATTCGAATTATTTTTCTTCGAAATTCTGTTGAACGCATCCACTTAAAACACACAACTACTCCACTCTAGCCAGGCTTCTACCAGGGTTGCGGAGTCGAAGTCGTAAAGAGTCCGGTTCCTAACAACACTAGGCGTCGGAGTCCGATTTTTTGTCCGACTCCGGATGTACAATTGGCTCATTTTTCAGACCACACTTCTAAGTTGGAAATTCCTGTTGAAATGATACAATTTCTTTTGAAACTTTTGTTGAAACAGAGGTTTCTTGCTGTGCACCGCGATTTCGATTGATTTTAACAGCCAAATTTCATTGCTTTTATGTGAAGGAGTCGGAAGTCGGAAATTTTGGAAAGGTCGGAAATTTTGGAAAGTCTGAGTCGGGAATCGGATAATTTGTAAAGGCAGGCGTTGAAGTCGGACATTTTACCTCCGACTCCGCAACCCTGGTTTCTACACAGTTGTGGAAAAGGTATTCTTTTTTTTCGGTCTCTGATGGAATAGCGAGTGCATTAGAAGAACTTTGTGATCAAAAAGAAAATTCTGATACACAAGGTCAAGCTCATGACATTTTAAATGCGACTCAACGTGTTTCTTTCCTATCTTTTTTACATTTTTGGAAGGAGATTCTGAGAGG
>JGI24158J21664_10003661_pt1 | contig 19416 bp, 10 predicted proteins | sample Ectturendosymbi3_FD_21664 | JGI IMG/M metagenome (IMG submission 21664) | reverse complement strand
GGCTCGTATAGCTCGCTAGCATATTCTAGCGGGGAGTTATCGCGAGCTACTGTAGCCGCCAGTGGGAGACTCATGCATTTTCTGATTTTGGGGGTAAAATGTTTTTTTTTGGGCCATAACTTTGGTTCCAGACATGCTAGAAGGTCAAACAAGGGCTCTATAGACGCGGGAGATTATCTAGTTTCCGAAAAAGTTTCAACCAAAATTTTGGCCCATTGGATTGGCGTCCAGGGCCCGTCAAAGTTGGTCAAAAAAACGAAAACACCCCCACTTTGCGAGCCCGTCCCAGGCGAACCTCTCACCCAAATCGAAAATTTTTTTTTTAATCGAACCAAGAAGAGTTGCTGCATCCGTAGAGGGTTTGAACAACTCTCTAGCTATAGCGGCTGGCGAGTTATNACCAAAAAAGCACGCGCCAATCTATTGGGCGCGCGCGGTCGNTAAAGGGATTTATTAATTGTTTGCTTTTTCAGTTCCACGGCGATTTTTGCGAGAAACGCTCTCGTCAGGCGCGGTCCGAACCTGGTCGAATGTCTCGAGCGTCTGGTGCAGGACTTCGACAGAACTAACTCGTACTGCGTCGGAGCGGCCGTCAATCTGGCGGAAGTTCTTTTCATGTTATTAGCTCCGGATCAGGCTGAAGACGAAAGCGCGTCGACGGACGCCAATAAACCCGGGAGGCCGTACCTGAGCCAAGCTCAACTCGCCGCTTTGCTGAAATGGGACGGAGGCGATGCGCACGCTTTGCTCGGCCTCGAAAGCGCTCTGAGCAAAGCCTTCGACGAAGAAACCGACTGCAGTTCCGACATCGAGTTCGCTTTGGATGGCCTGGTCGCGTTGCGGCAAAGCCTGGCGCTGCACTGTTCGTCGTCGCCGGCCGACACGGACATCGTCAACGAGACCGAACTGCAAGCGCCGGCGCCATTGGCCGAACAGTTCGCCCGTCGCCCGCTCTTCGTGTTCGGCGAAGAGGACGAGGTCTTCAACATCAGGCTCGCGCTGTTCTGGGACCGGCAGATCCGCACGAAGGACAACTTCGTTCAGTGCGACCTGGTGGCGACCGCCGAGAAGTTCTGCCCCGGCTTCGACCTCGCCGACCAGCTCGGCAAGCTGGCGAAAGCGTTCGACATTTCGTGCGACTCGGTCGAGGCCGACTCTGTCAAGAGCCGGCGTCCGGCGAAGGTCGAGGCCTTTTCCTGCGGCCGCGGCAAAAAAGCGACCTATATGAAGCGTTCGCACGGCCTGCTCATGACGCAACCGCGCGTCGGCCGCGGGAGGGGGCGCATGAGCGCCACCAACCGTCCGCACGACCTCTTCCGTCACCGGAAGCAGAACACGAGTCGTCCGCCATCGATGCATGTCGACGACTTCATGGCCGCCGACGAGGAGGAGCAGCAGAAGTCCGGAGACGAAATGTTGCCGTTCAAATCGCCGCCGCTGCCTCCGGTCGCGCTGCCGTCGCAGCGTCGCCCGCCAATGCAGCAGGGCTTCAAGCGCACCTTCACCCCTCGCGGTAGGGCCCGGGGCCGTGGCGCCGGTTTCGGCAGACCCGGTCGATTTGGCAGCTCGTACGGCAGCGCTGGTTCCGCCCTGCACCGGTTCAAGTCGAAGCTGAACAGTCCGATCCGTGGACGCGTCCAGGACCGTTTCCGGGGCTCCGCCGGTTCCTTGTCGAGTCGGCTCAGCTTCTCGCCGCGCGAAGGTTTCAAAACCATCAAAAACGAATCCTGGAACGGACCGCCGAGAAATTTTACTCCGGGCGGCAGCCAGTCGCCATCTGGCCGCGGCCGCGGTTCCAAGACCGGCAAGTATCCCCGCGCGTTTCCACAAGACTCCTATTCGTCGTCGTCGCGCGGGAAGCAATGGACGCCCGGTTCGCAGTTTCAGCGTCGCGGTCGAGGCTACCCGAAAACGCGTGGCAAACACTTTCGATCCTACACGCGCTAAAAACTGTTTTGTGTGTGTCTGTGTGTTTGTTTGTTTTCTATCTCTTGCTGGTTGTTTCCATTACAATATGTGCCCGATGCATTTACGCGTAACGCGCCGTGCGCAATATTCATTCTTGTCCCGCCAGAAGCGGATTTTTTAGCCAAAGATTTTTGGTTGGTTGTATTGCGGCCGTGATATTAGTTATAAACGTGAGGGTCGTGTATCATTCTTTAGCTGAAGGCAGGAGTGGGCAATTAACATCGTTTTCAGTGACACGCGGAAGCATTCAGGATAAATCTTAAATTAAAATATGAAATGTCTTCCAACTTACCACAGTAAATGTTAGTTTACTGCTGAGGCTAATTTGAACAGAGACTTGCTTCTATTTCCATTAGAAGGTATGGTCCTCTGCTAAACGCAGCCTTCTCGCATTGGCCCCCGAGACAAATTATTTGCCCACCCATGGCTTGAGGAATAACTGCCTGATATCGCTACTGTCATCATACGCCATTTCAGTTTTCGTCGATTTCCAGCAAGTTTCATTTTTAACCCGCCTCTTTACAGTTTATAGGAACTTCAGCTGTACGGCAACGTCATCGCAAGTTTTTTCGCGAACTCCAAGTTACGTCACTTTAACTTTCCAATGTATGTAAAACTGCGTGTCGCGTTTCATCTGCTATCTTTTCAAGTATCAATACTTTTTATAACAATTTCGCTGCTCTTGTATGAGTTTTATACTTCAGCCCTCGGGTTCAACCTGAAAGCTTCGACTCGAAACTTAAACATCATTTGTAGTTGATTTGTAATTTTAACTCAATATCGAATGTTTTCCCTCGATTTCTTGCGTGGCATGTCAGCTTCGTCAGGCCTCAATTACTCGCAAGCAGGGTTGCGGAGTCGCAAGGAGTCGGAGGTTTTTGGATGGAGTCGGAGTCGGATTCCTAACAACACTGGGAATCGGCGTCGGATTTTTCGTCCGACACCGGATGTCCAATTGGATCATTTTTACATCGCACTCCTAAATTGGGAATTCCTGTTGAAATGGTACAATTTCTTTTGAAACTTTTGTTGAAACAGATTTCTTGCTGTGCACCACGATTTCCACGTATTTTAATTGGCCAAATTTTGTTCGCTTCAGGTTAAAGATTCGGAGTCGGAAATTTTGGAAAGGCCAGAGTCGGATATTTTACCTCCGACTCCGCAGCCCTGCTCGCAAGAATAGCGAAGGCGTTCAATTGCACTGTGGTCGGCCGGATTTACCAACAGGCATATTAGGCCATTGGCCCAGGAGTAACAATTATCTGCGAACCTATTGAAACTAATTTGTCCTTGAGGGATGGTGAATAATATGCTGCTATAAGTTTGGGGACCCAATAATGAGTTTGGCCGAGGACCCTAGATAAACCCGGCCTTGACGGTGTGAGATCTACTTCGGTCTCAATGAGTTCTAACCAGTTTTATTTTCCATTTGACGTAGGGTACCCGTGGTGAGAGCACTAAGTGTTCGATTGAAATCAAGCCCTTTAGGCAAACACAAAAGCTCTCTGATCAGTTCCACTTTCAGAATTTGTTATTTCAGTTGCTTCGTTGATGACAGTAAAGGCTTTAACTTTGCTATACATGGTTCCTTGTTTCAAGACATCCAGCATAGCTCAGATTCCTTTGAAAATTCTGTACTACGAATCAGGATTGCGGAGTCGGAGGTAAAATAACCGACTCCGACCTTTCCAAAATCTCCGACTCCATAACATCAAAGGAATGAAATTTGGCCGTTAAAATCAATGGAAATCGTGGTGCACAGCAAGAAATCTGTTTCAAATAAAAGTTTCAAAAGAAATTGTACCATTTCAACAGGAATTCCCAATTTAGGAGTGTGGTGTAAAAATGATCCAATTGGACATCTGGAGTCGGACAAAAAAATCCGATTCCCAGTGTTGTTAGGAATCCGACTCCGCAACCCTGCTCGGAATAAGGTTTGCGCATGAGTAAAAACAGCTGCTGAGCACTACATTGTGAAGAGATGCTAAAAATCGCTGTAAAGCATCTACTGCGACCCAACCATTCGGCCGAAACGACCAGAACACCGTGCTATAGTTAACGGCAGGTTGTGTGCTCGACGCCTATGCTGTGCATGCAATTGGTTGTGCTGTTGAGCCTATGGTGCGTTGCCAAGTAGGAATATCGCTGAGGCAGAAAAATTGCGACGAAGGTTTTGTTCTCACAAGCAAAAAATTTCTATACTGGAATTGAAGTGATATTCAGTATAAACGATTTTTCACAATGCCTGTGTGCACAATCCGAAACAGTATTTAGGAAGTCCCGATATAAACACCTAACTTAAGCCAAAATACAGTTAGTATCTCGGCGCAGTAGGCCACATTAAGCTTGTAGTACTTTCACCAAAGAGATCGATTTTACCAAAAGCAGAGAAAATCTTTCGGTTTGCAGACCTTTGCAATGTAAAACATCAAGCATCGAGAGGACATGCAGCACTGCGGCCTTAGCCATCTTTCCAACAGCATTTAACATTTGTAAAGAAAAACGTAAATAATGAACAGCGAATCTTCCTACACTTGTAGAAAAAAAATGCCGCTAAGAATAAATTTTTGAACAAGGGAATTACCATACTTGCACTGGATGGGTACACCGTAAAGCTTCATTCATGTTGCTAACGTTTACTTGCCACCAATTCTTAATTCACTGCAGAAGTGGCCAAGTGCCCTTCGGTGCAGAAAAAGTGATGTTCCTTCGCGGAACAATTGTGACACACCATAAGAAAACTTTCTTTACATTGTTCAAAAACACCGTCGAAAATTTTACTATCATAACTGATTGCACCCGGACCTGCCTTCATCTCATTTCAACAACAAACAAACGTACAGAATATTTCTATTGTTATTGCATTTATAGTGTCTTCGAGCGTACGTCAGCACGGATGGATGAATAAGTTGTAATTTTTCCAGTTCCCGTCAGAAAGATATGCTAACTCCTGACACCAAAACGAGAGTTTTGGCCGGGGCCCTGGCGTTCGCTGTCTTTGTGAGTACATCTGGCCCAATGAGCTCAGTACCGACAAATAAATCTATCTAAGGACTGATATTTTGAGGGCAGATATAGTAAGAGGACGTTCCCCCTTCAAACAAACAATGGCGAAGGCAGGGGCGTTACGAGGTTAGATCGCGCCCAGTGTCAAGCGAAATTTCTGACCCAATATTGTTTGTCAGGTATTTTTCTTCCCAGAATAAAGGAATAAAGTTTAGCAATTACTTTTTTGATGGGTGTTGTGCAAATTAAAACTTTCGTTAGATGTCAGATACTCACAACAAGCTTACAGTACGGTAACAACTATTACCACTGAAAAATATTGGACTTAGTCTTAGACCTCCATTATTTTTCTTTTTCGCTTGACACCGGGGCAAGAAGCAAGTTTAGCGCCCCCATGTTTGAATTTGAGGCCTTTAGGAAGCAAATGTACAGTCTTGAAGAAAACACTTGTGACATTGTTGGGAGTTTTCGGCGCCCCCCCACGGTCACCCGTAGTGATTCGGCGCCCGGAGAATCGTGTACCCCTTGCCCCCTCGTTACGCCCCTGAGCAAAGGTGTTCTATTGGGTTATCCCAACAACACCAGTGACAGTTATTGTGGTGTAGCTTTGTTATCGGTTAACTAAACGTGTTTTGTGTTCCCGTTGTGCAATCCTATTGTGCAACAATTCATGACTTGCCTGGGTTTTAGGGTAGTGCTCGGGTACTGTCAACGGGTTGAAATGCACTCATTAGTTAAAAAACGGATACACTGGCTGTTTCCAAGGTTTTTATAGCCTGCACACTGTTTTCTGATACTTTCAAAATTTCGGTGATCTTTAGTGTGCGTGAATAAAACAATGGTACCACTTACAAGCCACTTTTTAGCGTTTCAAGCTGAACAGACAGACTCAAAGCACTTTTTAAGCAACACTACAACAAGAGCGCTAGCTACAAATCAGTGACATATTTGATTGCAAAAGTTAATCGCCACGATCAAGGCTGCCACTAACGAATGATTTGGGGCCTGGAAAAGACGACCACAACGTTGTTAAACGAAATAATTTGCCCAAAAATAAAGTTTGTGAAATTTTGAAGAGGCTGATGCTTCAGTTTCCCCGGGCTATTATCCTCCTTATGATCTGTCAACCCATTTTCGGTTCTGCAGGCCCGTAACCAGGGGGGAGCAGGGGGCGAAGCACCGCTAGAAAATTTTTCGCCCCACCTGGAAAAATGTGTTGGACATAGTTTAAAACTATTGGACATAGTTCAAAATATTTGGGCCCCTCTCAGAAAACTCTTCGCTCCTCCTGGTGTCCCAAGCTGGTTACGGGCCTGGTGCTCAGTGTAAAAATATACAGTAGAATTGCCATATAACGTCACTTCATGGGACAGGCCGGAAGTAGCGATTTTCAAGTCTTCAGTATGACCCGGTAGGGAATGGGACCCCACCTACCAGCTGTAGTCACGGGCGTCCTCAGGAAGGGGCAAAGCGGGCATTTGTTCCCCCTGGAAATTGAGATTACGAACCAAAAATTTCTAGAATCCTGAACTCAGTCCGATTAATTGATTTAATTCTTGCAATGACAGTTTATTTGCCGGTATGACACTCAAGCTGCACAAGCGCCAGGTTCACAGTTAGTCACAGATAGTTTTTACCTGACGTTTCCAGGTTCACAGATAGTTATTGTGTTGTGCAGTGGTGAGCGTGCAGTTCACTCATGTCCCCTCCTTTGCTTGCAGAGGCAAATTGCGGAAGTTGCGAGTGGATTTTTCTACTGTTGTCTGTTGGTCTTTATCGCGTAACAATAACATGGCAACAAATCTTCAAAGGTTGATTTCGTGTTACGGTAGTAGGCATTTTGCTTGCATGTGACTGCTGAACGCAGGCATCTTGGCAGGCAATGCAGCGAGACAGTGACTGTTGATAGCGGTAAATAACGTAGTTTTAAAAGAAGCATGAGAGATGCTGTAGCAATGCTTCCACAAGTTTGAAAACTCCATTGTGGATGTTGCCTCCCCCTGGCAAATTTCTTCGGACCCCCATGGCTGTAGTGTTCAACCCACGGTACTACTTAGTCCATCTTGAGCAATGCATAGTTCGCAAATGCATAAACCTCGGATTTGGTGCGTTTATCGTTTTTTTTTGCGTAACACGTTAAAGCACATTTTACATGTATTTAGGAGGGAAGGTGCAAGGTAAACTAAGTGCAAGAAGTAGTGCAACAAATGTGGTTCAAACCTCGCCTGTCGGTTACGCTTGCTTTTTTCACCAGAAAACGACTGGCAAAAGTCGTTAGTTGTTCGCTCTAAGACAGTTAGTCTAGAGCAGTGGTTCTTGACTGTTTTTGTCTCATTTACCCTTCAACAAAATAAAAAATTGATTTTACACCCAACAATTGTTAGTGTGTCAAGGCATGACTTTTATCGAAAGGGTCCGGAACAGATTCTCCTGGAAAAACGTTGTTAACTTACACTCAGATACATGAATTTTTGTGCTTACTGGAACGAATTTTAGGGTAATGCTTGTGCGAACATTATTAGTTTCTGAGATGAAACTGTAACAAAAAGCTCTTACAGGCAAGTATGAATACTTTTAAGAAGTGGTTCGCTGAGGTTGTTGAAATTCTAAAAACAGTTTCATACGAACCGGTACATCACTGAATCAATGAGCAAAATGTTTGGAAGAAGGAATAGCCTACACGGCCATGTTTAAAAAAATTTTTTTTGAAAAGTAAAAAACAATTTCAACCAGTCAGTCAGTGAGACTTTTGTGTGCTTTTTTTTCTACGCACAATATCTGAGGTTCTGCGAACAGTGGTTGAAGCAGATACTCTCATGTCATCCTTGGGAATGAATCGAGATCGATATTTTGTTTTATGGTCATCACTGAGGAGAAACGTGCATCACACAGATAAGTATTTGGAAAGGTATATTAACTTCAAATGGGTGTTTCGACAGCGTGGAAAACTTTTCGCACAATCCACACAAAAATGTGGAAAGGTCACATTTGCAAGATATGAATTTGAAATAAGCATTGTTTAACATTGAAGATCAATCAATTCATCTTTATAAAGCACTTTGAAAAGACGAGCTCGTGCCCTGATAAAATTTACACGTTCAGTTACGTGTTTCAAAACCATTTTCAAATATTCCGGAAGAGCTTTACTCGCCAGCAGGCCCGTAGCCAGGTTTTAAGGTTTGGGGGGCTCAATAGATTTTTAGGGGGCAATGTTATGTTTAAATAGATTATTTTATTCATTTTCAGGGTGTTTTTATAATGACCAGACCATAGGTGTAGCCAGGGGGGGCAAAGGGGCCATGGTCCCCCCCAATTTTTAGAAAACATAGCCATTTCTTGCTTTGAGAGGCGTTTTTCTAAGCAAAATATTGTTATGCGCCTAACATCAAACATTTTGGCCCCCCCAAATTTTTGGGCTGGCTACGCCACTGGACCAGACCACCTTTGCTCCATTAGACGTGCCATGGCGCCACTGAAAAACTTTTTATATATGACAAAAACTTTGGAAGTTGACAATAATTTGCTTAGAAAATTGCAAATGCCAAAGTTCTCGCAAACAAGAGGTAAACAGTTCCACACATGAACAACCACTAAATGAAGTTTGTGATTTAAACAGTGAATATAGGGAACGTCACATTTGACATGCTGACCAATTAAAGCTTGCACTCCACCGTGTTGTGCCGACATCACCGACGTTCCATCGTTGCATTGTGCTTGTTAGAATAATCCGCAAGTCAATTTCATACAAGATCGAAAACATTCTTTCTGAAATATATTTTGCAGCAAATTGTTGAAGCTCATATATTCCGAGCAATTTTTCTTGAGGGACGTCTTCATCCACAAAGCGAATTACGACACTTAACAGCTCAAAGCCAGATATGTCACGAGTTGCGTCGCAACTCAGTGTAAATAAGCCGGTATCTGATGAGTGGAGTTTCGCTGTTATGCTTTTTCGGACAAGTGATGCTCTAGCTTCAATTACATCATTTTAGGTTCTGAACAAGTGTACTTCTCATTGCTTGGGATACTGCTGGAATTTTTTTAAAGTTTTTCATCCTTCTTGAAAGAAAATTCCATCAGCTGTAAAAAGCAGCCTGATTGCAATAAACTAAGGTCTTCTTCTGTGCCTATGAACGATGACTCGTTTACTGCAAGAAATTTTATGCCATCAACAATAGGTGAAAGCAGAGCTGTGAGCCGGAACTCAAATTTCGGGCTCCGGCTCCAGGCATCTAAAATTTTTGACACCGGCTCCAACCTCTAAACGTTTTTTGGCTCCAGGTAAAGAACGATTTGGTCCATTAAAAACTAAAAACTATTGTATTATTTGTACAGTTGGCTTGCTCCAAAAATTGTGTTAAACAGGAACTCAAATTTCAGGCTCCGACTCCACCATTCAAATTTTTTTGGCTGCGGCTCCAACCATCCAAAATCGCTTGGGCTCCGGCCCCGGCTCCACAGCCCTGGCTGAAAGATAGTATCTATTGCGGCTAACCACATCTCGTGACAACACTAAGTCAGCTGAAGAACAGCTTTTTTCTCTTGCTTGACGCTCCACCTACACCGATACAGCTTGAATGTGCGATTTACTAGCGGAATGCTTGTTCAGTCCCTTACCTGTCTCCATACCTGTTTTCCAGCTGTGACATCTTGTGTGAGTAAATTCTTTATCTCTGTCATTAGAAGCAAGCAGTAAACAAGCATTCTTTTGAGCTGAATATTCTAGTCATTCACGGTTGGCATACCAGTTTGCTGGAAAAGATCGCATCGCTTTGCCAAATTTGATTAGGGACTTCTAACCATTGGCTGACAAGGTTCGCTCCTTGGACCAACTCAAAATAAACCGTGGGCCAACAGAACTACATTGACACAATCCGGGAGACATGGTTTCACCAGTGTTTCTGCAATAATGCGACTTTTTCGAATTAGCAATGCGAAATGCAACCACAATGGGATGGAAAGATTTGCTTGGTTATATGTACCTCCTGCATCCAGCCTGACACATTTGTGGCAACCTTCTTTAGACTCAAATTACTCAATCAGCTCGCTAACTTAGTCCTTGTGAGCATTGTTCAAATGCTCTTTGAGTTGGAATGGTTTTAAACAGCTGTTAGCTTAGACAACGTTTTCATGCACAACACACCATTGCGGGATACCCTCTCCGTCTTTCTGGGGGCAAGTAAGGTCATACTTGGTGTAGTTTTGTATTTTCGCTTATTAGCCTTCGCAATCGACATTTTTACACTGCAGTATATGTCTGGGAAAAATAATGATTCGTCAAAAAGTAGGCATGCTTCACCACAAGGCGCAACAGAGCAGCACCATGCCAAACCGTTTGCGCAGTGAAATCTGATTCTAGTGCGCTTGCAACATTCCAAAACGTTGGAAAAACAGGAAAAAAGGAGAAGCTATTTAAAATAAATGTGTAGTCACTACTTTGCTCGTATTTTCATAAGACTTTACACTTATTCTAAATTCAAATAATTCACGAAATTTGTAATTCTTTTATAATTCTGGTAATTCAGCTTTAAAATATTTACGCTAACTAAAACCAACATATGTTAAAATTTTCTTAGATTGAACACTGGCTAAGACTATATTCTTATATTACCATAGCCAGATTGCTAGGGCCATGGCGTTATTCGCACTACAGAGAGACTGCATAAACAGTTTCGAAAGACGGCCTTCAGTGACTGTGACGTCACAAATCGAAATTGTTAGTAGTGTGGACGTTCCTTAGCACAATTCATTTTGTAGCAATGAGGTCAGCTTTTCATGCAACGTGCGGTGGTGTTGCGAGTTGGCGTGACGATTGAACAAATTGAAAACGAGCATTTGCGAAATTTGTTAGTTTTTCGAGTTTGAATCATTTGTGAGGGAACTACCCCCAAATGCCTCCCCGTGGCTACGGGCCCGCTCGCCAGTGCATGTCGATGAATAATAATACAAGGGGTAGAAATGATGTGCAATGTCGTTTATTCACCAGAGTTGTAAAAACTGACTTCACTGAGCATAGAAGAGGCGCCGTCTGTGCATAGTGAACCAGCGTACGTGATCCCTACGAGTTTATTTTGTTGAAAGAACATTAATTTTTTCGTGACCATCTGTCACTTCGCAAGTCGTCTCTAGACTTTCGCACATCAAGAACTCACTCTTTCAACTGCATATATATATCGACAGTAAGCCAACAAATACATACAAATACACGTCAGTTGACTCATCTATAGTCCCGTCGCCACGGGGGGGATTTGGTAGGCTAATCCCCACAAAAAAAAGCTTCAATCCCCCAAATTGAAATATGAAAAACTATAAATTAGTGGATTTTTTGTCAAATTTCAATGTCAAGCCCCCCTGTACGAACGCAAAGCTCCCCGCACAAACGTAAAGCCCCCCTACTGACGACTTTCTGGCGACGGTTCTGCTCATCTAGATGAAGGATGACTCTTGCCTTATTACTTCAATATTCATCTGTTACGTGATCTAAAATATCACAAGATATAACACTTATACCACAACGTACCATATGGTTTGATAAATAAATTTTCTTATGTTTCTTCTTTTGTTCTCCTTTCGATTATACCCGTAGTGTGCGGTTTGATAAGTCACTCCCCAATTGTATGCGATTCCTTTTCTTTTGCTATTGCAAAAGCAACGCGACAGGATGCTTCCAGTCCTAACGTGTCTTCAGAAACGAACCATGATGTGAGCAGAGTTCCTACAGCACGAAATTGAGCGCAAGTGGCTGTCATGTACGTGTGTGAGATGGAGTGAAGCGAGCTTACAAAATTGACGGCTTCATCGAAATATTATTACCAGGCACTTTGGGGAAAAAGATACATGGAGCTTTTCAACATCATCTGTTATGATGAAGTCGACCCGAAGTCAGCGTATGATTCTAGTTAAGTCTTCTTCGACATAACAACTGAGAATGCTGAAACCTTCCTTTGTTAACTAATGACTAACTCATTCACTAAAAAGACCAAAAAAGGTTGTCCACTGTCCAGTCTACAAAGAAGAGAAAAATGGCGCTAGAGTCTGACCATTGTGAAAACAGTGAAATTTATTGCACAAGAGAGGAATTTTTAATTCTGAAAGAGCCACAACCTCCTTTTCCGAACAAACTCCAAATGAAGCAGTGAACAGAAACAGTGTTGCGCACCGATTTGGTAACGTACATGCACGTGTAACGATGAAATAAAAAGATAAAACTTATCACTAAGCATAACTCTGAATCACAATCTAAGGTGCAACATCTCCACTTTGTGTGATATATCTGTAAACCTACTTCATAACAATGCCCTATGACGCCTGACATTAAGACTCTCATCAATCTATGACAAAAGCACTGTCGGATGCACATTTCTGTTTTGTCCTGTAACTAACAAGCCTAGTAATTCAGGGTATTACATTTTGTAAGATTTTGTAAAAATGTACGTTTACTGTAGTTTATGATTCAGTAAATTTACCCCCTAGAAAGATGAAATTTACCCCTGGGGTAAATTTACCCCAGGTTAAGATTCACTGGTGTAGAGGGAAACATAATCAACAAAATGTTTTACAAATTAAACTTTGAAACTTGGTAATTACGATCTAGACGCTTGGAAATAATCCAAGCGCTTCAAAACACACTGCAAACATCTAAAACAACCAGACAGTTCTAAAACTGAAACAAATTCAATTTCTGTAAAGAAGCAAGGAGGCCTGCGTAATCCCCACTTGGAAGCGATCAACGTCATGATCTTGTGTTCGCGTTCTAGATGAGGAGTCACCGAACTACGGTCCGCGAGGTTGGTTCTTCCGGCCCACCGCCCTATGGCATTGATGAGCTAAATTGCTAAAACACAATCATACACATTCAACCGTTCATCCGGACTCCAGAAAACCGGACAGGTTTCCGTAAAAAATCACACTTACCAGGTGCTTCGTGTAAAAATTTGGTGATGGATGTTGTAGAAGCTATCCACCAACTCTTGAGGGTTGTCGTGCTGGCGCGTCGCCAGGTTTTGGTTGGTGGGGTCAATAGCAAATAGGGGTTCAGCGAAAGGGAAAGTAAAAATGCCATCACAGATTTGCAGTCTCGGGCATGAACTGCACACTGGTGTATGGCAACCCCTAACCTGCTTGCGTCGATCTGTCTTCGTGAGATAATCTCTTTGGCCAGAACGGATAAAAATATTAACAAGTCACTGAAACAAATTGGGATCAATGGATCATGATATAGACCTCAAAATTTTTTTGCCAGCTTCAGAGCAAAAAATTATCTTTCACTCGACGCCGATTAAACCGGTATGCTTAGTGTTAACTGGAAAGCCCATGCCGCATTTGGATATCGATCTTGCGTTCTTATACATTTTCTTGATATCTTTCCAACGTTTAAATTTTATCTTGAAGAAATGATACCAAACAGATTGCACTCTAATTGGCTATATCCTTTTATCGAAACCGCTAATCTCATTTTGTGAATGGCCAAAAGGTTTTTCTCCTCTGGTTTTCTTTGACTTCATTTCGATGGCACTGGTCGAAGCTGTCAAGAGACTTCAATGAATTCCTGAATGTACGTGACCGATGTTGATATTTTCGGGTGCAATAGGGTGAAAACTTGAAGTACAGCGACGGAAAAAGTCCACATAAACCAGGACACAGGGGAAAAATGACGAACTTTTCACAAGTTTTGCACTAGCATTGCAACATGTTTTATGAAAAACTATTATTACTGTTAAAAGGCAGGGTGTATCCCTGTCTCTAATAGCTTGGAAATCACTGATAAAAATTTTGGGGATTGAAAACCTAAAATTGTTTTCATTTCAGAAAAAGTGCTGGTGTTGAAAAATTTTAGAGGGGCCAGGTTTCCTCGAGCCACCATAGGTGCGACGCCATCCTTAGTATATAGTTCCACTTGTTTTGAGTTAATGCCAAGCTCCATTCATTGGAATAGTATTTACGGGTTTTATTTTTATTTCTGACCTTCGGTAAGATGCATCTGTTGAAAGCAACCACTTTGCCACTTATTCGTATTTTACGAATCTTCGTGGTTTACCGTTTTTTGCCCGCCAAATGGATTGTTAGCAGTGGTCATCTACGCGTAGCTTAGCTTTACAAAAAACGTTAACAAATTTTCGTTACATGCTGGTCAGCCCTGCTTAACTCGTTCTCAATCGAATTTCAGCTTGAATGCTACAAAATGCAAGCAATACACTCTGCAGCGGGATTGCGAGCAAGAAAATGCCACGCAGCGCAAGCAGGTCAAGAATGCGAATCGGTAAGGCAATGAGATAAGCGAATGAAAATAACCAGCCCTTTGAATCGGAAGTATCGACGTAGCAAAGCACGACTGATACCTGCCTTCATCATTCTCGACAACAAAGCAGCCTCCAACACGCCTTTTGTGACGTAATTTTCACACTCGTGTTGGCTGCCACGAGAACTAGCTGGCGATCGTGAGTTGTTTGCGTATAAAAGCGTCGAGACCGCTTGTGCTTGGCATTTGTTTCTCATCGATCGCAGGAAAGGATAAGAACTTGTTGCCTGCAATACAGTTGTCCGATTTAGCAAAAAGAACTATGGGGTTTTTCTTGTCCAAATTAGTAAATGTATGGGAAGGATTTAATAACTGCCCGGCAAGGATCGCTATGCTCGGATTAGATGCAGCGGGTAAGACGCAAATCTGTTTCATTCTTTCATTCATGTGTTCTCAGCGTATGATTTCTCAGGATCAGTCTGTTTGCAAAAATGTTTAAGTGGAGATAGATGCAAACATGCCGCACTGAAAAATTTATTTTAAATAACTTGGAAAACTGCACTGTTATTTCTAAAATTCCAGTATCTTTTAGCAAAAACGTTCGCTCACTCAACAATATTGTTTGCAGGTAAAACTACAATTCTGTACAAATTGAAGTTGGATGAGCTCGTAACCACAATACCAACAATCGGGTTTAATGTCGAAACGGTCAGTCCATGCAAAGGTGTCACACTCACCATCTGGGATGTGGGAGGGCAAGAAAAGATAAGACAACTGTGGTATCACTATTATGAAAATACTGACGGTAAGTTGTCTCAGTTTCGCATTGCTAGCACGCTATTTTACGTTTTTGCTTATTTTTCTGTGCAAGGCAAACAACGTTTTAGTATTTGCTTTCAAACTTAATTTAATTAGGGCAAGCACAGCCTTTAGGCAGTTTCAGCCAATTTGCATGGCCAATGTTCAGTCTTCATCTACAACATTCTGCATTTATTGAAATTTTTGCGAAAAGAGAGGCAGACTTCTATTCAAAGCACAATTTTTACGGTCGCCCAAGCCAATCGTTTTACATATCTCCCGTGGTTACACAAAATTTGGGAAAAGAATCCAGGTATCCACAAAATAAGCTTTAAATTTCGAACGGCCTACTTATCACCACGCTGGAATACTATATACTGCGAGCATGTAGTGGAATATTAGATCTTGGCCAATTATTCGTTTTTCCAAACTGCTCCACCTACTGACTGGAATCCAATCTGAGGTGATAGACTTCTAAAAAAGAGGCAAAGCCTAATCGCATCGAAAAGCACGTATATCGAAACGTATCTGCATATAGTGGCGGTAAACGTGCCCTCTTTTCTGAACTCATCGTTTCGATTTCGTCTAACTGACCGGGATTCATGCTTGAACTGTGGCAGGTCTCATCTTCGTTGTCGACAGTGCAGATGCCACTCGCTTTCAAGAAGCCCGCGAAGTGTTGTTCAAGATTTTGGAGTTCAAATGTATGTCGCGCATCCCAATTCTTGTTCTGGCGAACAAGCAAGATTTACCTTACGCAGAGCCGGTAGCAAAAGTGGCAGAAATGCTGAACTTATCCAAACTGACTTCAAACAGGTGGCACATTCAGGCCTGTTGCGCATCCACCGGAGATGGACTTCTGGAAGGTTTCCAAGCTTTTTCAAAACTGTTACGTGAACACAAAAAGGGCTCACCGTATTGAAAACATAGTTTTTTAATCGTTGCATTACTTTTTTCCTCCCTGTTCAACTGATGTACATCGTCAATTCTTGAAATAGCTTTTGCCCAGTTTTTTTTGTTGTACGCTATATGCCCATCAAAGACAAGGACAAAACAATAGAGAGCGCCGCTGTTGGGCAGTAGTTTGTTCACGCGGCATACGACTGTGTAAGTTTAAATGACGTTTTGCTTCAGCAAGCTTCGTGGTTTTCTATACTGGCGAAGAATGTACGACATTTGCCTCCACATGGTGCTATGATTTCTTTCTCAGAGACTAATAATTTTCACTACTTCAGAAGTCAGTCGCTTAGAGTTCAGTCACATTAAGCCATGAAACTTTCAGTTCGTTCGAACATTTATCCTAAGGTGTTTCATTTCCTTTCGTAAAAGCATGTTTGCCGTCTTCACGTCAATGTAAAATCTTCACGTCAATGTATACCGCAATCCACCGAGGAAGGTCACGAGTTGAGTGACGACATTTTGATTGTACACTAGTTATGAAAGATTCGTAATGCCGTCATAGTAATACGAGAGCTCGGAGGAAGTAAATATTTCGTAAATGAGGTCATTTTAACTGGCGGTCAAATGTTTTACATTATGCTGGTAGTCAAACCTGAAGTTTACTCATCAATCTGCAGACCGCACCGTTTCGTCCTTCGTGGCCTTATCAATTGAACAAGGAATTTAGCGTGCGCTATTTCCCACAACGTTTTTCTTCTCTAATTTGCTGAATGTTCAAGTGTCAAGGAAGCACACTTGTCAAGATACATCACACTGTCTTTCAAACTATTTTCATTACGCAAAACGTCATAAGATTTGTCGTCATTTTGATTGTTAAACATTTCAAATAACTCACTATATCGTATTTTGGAATCATTGCGTGTAATGATTTGTTTGTTAAGCGTGTTAATGTTTCGAATTGTATAAATGCAATGTATTTGAGATTTGTGACGTTTCATTTCATTGTTTTTTCGTTAAATTTTAAATAAAACTGTCGTTTTCTATTTTTTCTTTACTCATAAACAATATTCTATCCACGTCAATGCAGCACAATCAAATTTTATGGAGACTCAATCAGTGGCGTAGCTAAGGGGGGGCGGGGTCGGTCCGACCCTGGCGGCACTTTTGTGGGGGCGATACTATGGGCTATACTGTAGGCTATAAACCTGTACAGGCTGTATTGAAATAAAAGTGGTTTTAATGTCGGGACGCTACTCGCAGTTGAAGGACGTTTTTGATTTTGATTAATTTGAACTATGGCATGTGCACTTAAGCGATTGTTATCTTAGTCAAACAATAAACAGTCGTGTATGAGGGATGTTTTATCAATAGGATTTTTTACATGATGCTGCAGGACGGTTCTCAACACGCTTATCAACTCACTTGATGTCAGATTTTACTGATTCACTACACGGTTGATTGATCGAGTTTTGGGTCGTTGTTGACGTTTGATCGTAGTCGTTATATGATGTCATAGAGCTTGGGAGTATGATGGATCACTGTAGACCAGGGGCGGGCAAATAATTTTGTTCAGGGGCCACTTTTGGAAGGCCGCGTTTAGAGGGGAGTCGTACCTTCTAATGGAAATAGAAGCAAGTCTCTGACAAGTTAGCCTCAGCACTAAGTTGGGGGAAATCTTAGATTTGAAGTTTGTTTCTGAATGCTTCCGCTGGCCACTGAAAACGGTGCGGTGGGCCACATGTGGCCTGCGGACCGCTAATTGCCCACCCCTGCTGCAGGCAAACGTGTGGCTGTGGTAAGCTCTAAGCTTTTGTAAGTGCTCTTAAGTTTTTTACCTGCGAGTAAAAGCGCTTTGTTCGGTCTAAAAAACGTTTCTGTGTAAATCTAATAAATGTGTAGTTGGATTTGTGCTCGTCTAAATGGATTTATGTGTGTGTGGAGAATTATAACTTTAGCTCACTATCCTTCAACAGGGGTTCCGCTGAACCCCAGTGTTCCGCAAAACATCTAGTGGAGTTACGAGTGATTTAAGTGTTCAGTGAGGGATCCTCGGTTTTTTAGGGAAATGATTTCTTGCTTCAGTATGCGTCATTTTGAAAATTTTTAGATTACCGTGCTGCATTCAGATTCCAAGTAGGCCAGTTAGTTAAACAGGAGGTTGAGCAGCCGACAAAGAAATATTGACAGTTGTTGCGTCGATTGTTGTTCATTGTTGTACAATTGAGAAGAACGTTGTTGTTGCATCACAGTCATCACAGTTATACGATCTGGCCGATGTACAGTTCACAACAGAGAAAGAAGGCCCCCTTGAACTTTTGCAGTTTATTCAAAAGTATAACCTTGGTAACTCTGTTCCAATACTGTAATAATGCTGCGGATTTTCCTCACAATTGCCGTTAGTGTTGCTACCTGTGAGAATTGTTTTTCGAAACTAAAACCGATCAAGAATTGTCTTAAAATCCAGTTTCAGCACCTTGCGGTTGAGAAATCTTGCCACACTGTCTATAGAGCAACAATTGACAGATGAAATAAATTTTGACATTGTCTTGTCATTGAAGACCTTGCCAACAAAAAGGCAAGAAAAGTTACTGTGTAGAAAATTGTAGTTTTCATTTCAGAAATAAGAATAGTCCTAATTTTGTACACTTTTTACTATTTTTCACTATATGTCATTTTTGCTTTTTGTTTAACTGTTACTTACCGTACAATGTTTGAGTTTTTTGGTGTCTATTTAAAGCATACCATATTTTAGCATGTAAGAGTACTGTAATATTATATTGGTGCACAAACTAGTTAAAATATAGTATATACAAAGCTTTAAGAGCCAGTCACTGCGCAATACGTATTTTTATGGGCTTCGGGGACGCCAAACTCAAGGGCCGCCTCGGGCAGCCCACACGCTAGCTACGCCACTGGTTTTGATTTGCAAAAGGATTTGATGCATGCTGAAGTTCACATAAGCTCAAGTACAGTGTAACGCCGCCCATTGGAGGCTAGCAGAAAGGCTAAGAAACCGCTAAAAAGCAGCTTCTTACTCAAAAAATTAAAACATAAAACTAGAATGTGCAAAAAAACATTGGACTGACTGCAGACGACCAACAAAAGTGCTGTTTTCGGATGAAAGTTATCTTTTCGTTCAAGGGAAGCACAGCAGATTTTTCAGGATCAGGAAGGGTGAGCAGTTAAGTCCTGCCCATTTCAATGAAGTAGTAAAGGACCCCCAAATAAGGTGTTCTGGGGCAGTTTATCTTTTCAGGAGAAGGTTCGCTTATATGTCACTTGAGTGAGGGCATAGGCGTACGAGGCGGGGGGTCGGCCGCGCCCCCGGGCTTGAAAAATTTCAGGGCAAACTCTGTTTTCATGGCAACCGCAAGTTGCTCAAAAATCCTGAATAATAAAATATATTTCAGTACAGTGAAAAATTCCAGGGCAATTCTGTTTTCAGTGCAAGCGCAGGTTACTCAAAACACCAGAGTAATAAAAAATATATTCAATACAGCGAAAAA
>JGI24158J21664_10003659_pt1 | contig 19419 bp, 9 predicted proteins | sample Ectturendosymbi3_FD_21664 | JGI IMG/M metagenome (IMG submission 21664) | reverse complement strand
GAATCATTGCAAGGAGATGGGAGCAAAACTAGGCAGGAGATTCCTCAAACAGCCGGCTGAAAAGCTCAAGGCGGTTTTTGTTGCTTATACACGGGGAGTTGCACACTTAGCATTTGAGGAACTTTATGACAGTTTGCAACATTCTTTCAAAGTTCCACTCGCGTTTTTTTTCAATCAAAAAATCACAGCATATTCTCCATCTTTGTGTTTGTGTTGGTTTGCTGTTGGAGTTATTTTGCTGCCAGCAACCGAACCCAACATTACACAGGACAAGAAGGAAACGGCCTAACCCAGTTTCATTGTGAAGAAACACCCGGTTTCATGAAGTGACCTTCACCTTCGCAGCTGGCTCTGAACAAACAAGATAACATCATTGCAGACCCTTGGGAGGGAGTCTGTTAGAAATCGACCTTTGGAAGCCTCGTGACTTCAGGCACGTTGCCAACGCTATTGTGTATAGGTGTACAGCATCATACACACCGATCGGCTTCATTGTGCCCTCCGTTACGTAAATAAGCGAACCTTCTCGGAGGCACTCTGAGATGATGTAATCGCTTTTCACGCAAATGCTGCCGACATACAGGAATCCTAGGCTTCTTCACTGTCAAATATGAACGTTGAAGCATCGTGAAGTGCATGTCACCAGTGGTTACCTTTGTCAATGTTTCATTATTCTTTGTACAGCGTTCGAGAAATAAACTTTCGGTCAAATGGTCAAATCACACGTCACTTATGTCGAAATCCGGTAAACAGCGAGGAATGAAAGCATTTTCCTTCTGGAAAATTCTTTACGGTTACGCCCAAGCGAAATAACCCTGTGTTTCCCCTGTTCACTTTGCCCTACATGGCCCAACGGAACAGATCTCTTTTATACTGCTCGTTTTCTAAAGACCAACGAACCATGGAAAATAGAATGGGAAAACGGCATTCTGGCATAAATGCGACACGCCGTCAATGGAAAAACGGCTTTGGACTAAAGTTCTAACATTAGCCGGCACTCGGCACGCTGACGAATATTCTATGGAATTTATACTCGGTGTTTTGCAAGTTAAATGCAATTTTTGCTGTTCATTCTCAGTGTATATTCCTGTTGAATTACACGTTCGTCATCCAGGTATATCGGTGATTACCCGAATATGATAAAAACTGTTAAAACCATATATGGATCCGACACTTTGTCCGCATGGTGAACTACAACCATCAGTATCAGGGAAGGCTCCCCGGTAGAAATACATAACGGAAGAACACATTCTGCGCTTAGCCAAGACATGTTCCGCAATTAAAGTTCCAACAAAAGCAATATGTTTTCGTGTTGCTTTCTAAAAGTGGCAACATTATTGTAGTTAAGACCTGTGTTCCTGAAATAGTGGACTAGTTTTCACGCATATAGAATCAGCTATGAAAATAATGCAAGTCTTGTTTACTTTTAGTGAAAGGAATATTAATTTTAAAGCAATTAAAACAAGTGAATGTTTTTCACAGTAATAAGCCATTTTCCATTTTGTGCATGGAATTACAAGAGGTACAATTCGGCAACTGAAGCGCTGACTAAACATTGTTCCATTGTTGCTGTATATACCTAGATCAGGGGTCGGAAACCTTTCCCGAGTCGCGGGCCAAAAACAAACTCTGCAAGGTAGGGCGGGTCGTGCTAAATTTCCACAAATAATTACGTTCCCTTTGCCGTTTATGCTGTGGATAAAACGTGGGAATTTTAATCAGATTAACTCCTGATTTTCACAGTTCATAACGAAAGCCCACAATGTGACATACATTACATTTATCACACAGTGCTGTTTCTCATATGTATTTCCTCATAAGTATGCAATACAAGAAGTTGAAAGGAGGACAGATTCATGAAATATAATACCACTAGGCGGGCTGTACATACTGTAGTTACTACAATTTTGTAAAGGGGCTACGGGCCGGATGATTTTGCTCGGTGGGCCGGATCCGGCTCGCGGGCCGTAGGCTCCCGACCCCTGACCTAAATAATAGGTTTCATAGAGGTATGCAATAAGCAATAATGATGTGGTTAACGCAGAAACATATTCATGCACTATACTTCGAAATTAAAAAACAATGGTTGTTTAAATTTGGGGTGATATATTGTTAAGTACATGAATAACTACTGTCGAGTCAAACCTGAGAACATCATAAAGTTGAAAGACCATCTGCATAATGGATTGAACATTTATCAAACCAAGTACTGTGTGACTACGTTTCTTGCCTTACCACGCATAGCTTATAAGGCTACATAATATTCAATTGCCCAGTTGTGGACAAAACAGCATTATTTCGCCAAAGTCGCAATACGCCCGCTATTATTACAGAATTGCAACTAAACGTGCGAAAGCGTATCAATAACTGTTGTTGTAGTTTAAAATATCGATAAAGAGAAAAATAACTGTGCTGCAAGATGCTTTGGACCAAATGATAAATTTTGACCTAATGATGAATTTTGACTTTTTTTGACCTAATAACTTGGGAGTCGCTCGTGGCATCAACATGAAATTGGGTTTGTGGACGTTTCATAAACTTTGAAAAAGACAGAAAAATTTTGACATTATTGACTTTTGGTTGCCCTAAATATCACACAACTGTCTAGGCTTCTGTGAAAATATAATTTTAGTTTTCATTCAAAAAGATAAAATTCTTTATTGATTTGGCCAAATGGCTTGCAACTGAAATTCGAAACAGATTGCTTGTATGATGTATTTTTATTGATCCAGATAAACATAAAGTGAGGTGGGAGATGTTTGTGTCAACACGTGTTGAGATTTGCTGTATGATCCACAATGGCCTTATCGAGGGACTACACAGTGTTCCAATGGAATCCTCAATAAACCATCTGCTTATATAATTCTCAGACTGCTATGTTTGTATAACAACCACGTTTTGACACCCTGGATAGCCGTGAAGGCAAATGGCTTAACAAAGTAACCGAACAAATGAATAATTAAAGCATGATCCTACCTCGTGTGAAATAATTGTTCTACCACTACATGTTGTTCTGTATTCATGGCTTTTCTCATTCCGTTTTGTCCATTTGCTTAATCTCCTCTCGTACCGGTTTTATATTTGCCAAATTTTGTGCACCTCTTCAGGCCCGTAACCAGCTTTGGACACCAGGAGGTGCGAAGAGTTTCCGAGAGGTGCCCAAATTTTTGAACTATGTCCAATACTTTTAAACTATGTTCAACACATTTTTTCATGCGTGGAGAAAAATTTTCTAGGGGAGGATTCTCCCCTCTGCTCCCCCCTTGTTACGGGCCTGCCCCTCTTACAAACGTTCAAAATATGAAAGCTATCTCTAGCATACGTTTGTGACAGACGTCAACCTGTCAACCTTATAACCTCAAGATCGGCTTTATTTTTACTTCCGCATCCCACTCCCCGCTTTGTGTGAGTAAGTCATCGCGGCGTTGCTCGTAGCTGCGATTCTGCAGGTGTAGATTTGTAGCTCCGTAAGTGGCGTCAGATAGTGTTTCAATCTATTGAAAGGAATTATTTGAGAACGGCGTATATTCTAGTTTATACTTGCCGTAGCTTGTGCTTTGAGCTATTCGTTTCAGCCTTGAGTTTGCTTGCTTTTTCTGCCCTTGAGTTGGCACTTCAGCGTTTCACGCGTACGTATCGCTTGCAGATTTAAAAACTGAGGATGCGAATAGTTAAGTGGAATCGGCTTCCCATTATAAATTGCTGATGTACTCGACTGCGTCATCTTCGTGGAGACTACTGTCATCGCTTGAACAGAGATGTGTGCAATCCGAATCATCGCGTAGCCATGAAATCAGAGCCTAATCGGCTGATTCCTGGAACGATTGTAGCTGAGCTAAACTATGAGGTTTTAATTGTTTTCAAAACTTGCTTGCATGGACATAGGACGTGTGTTTTTTTTTGAAGCAATAAGTTCATGTGATACACCATCGCGTTTATTCAACACATATAGTAGAAAATAACGAAAAAGATACAAACGCTGTTTCAACGGAAACAATTGCCACTGCCAGCAGTTCATCAAAAGAAAAAACTTTGTCAAAATAAGCTTTGTTCAGTAATATCTACACCCTGAATTACCGAATACAATTTTGACCAACTTCACAAGCATAGTAATAAGGAACAAAACAAAGCTAAAACTCAATATGAGGTTGGTGGCAGATTACCACAAGTAAAACACATAATTTGAAAGTTTCGCATCATTTTGAACGTTGTCAGATTCTGAGTGATGCCGTGTAGACTGTCGATTTAACGTTTGGACATACGTTAAATGCTTTATGTGTTCAGTTTCCATAGTAGTTTGCACAGCAAATAATGGTAATAGGTCAATCTGTGCAGGTATTTTTCTGTGACAATTGAAAACAATTGCCTTTGCCAGCAGCTCACACCTCTTGAGCAGAAAACACAGTTAATTCAAGTAGAAAAAGAAATCATTGTAATACAAGGTGGGCATAAACACTGACTTTTGGATTGTAAATTTTTTTCTACCCCGTTTGTAGACTAAGCTGTGCTGACGAAATTTGCAGCTCACATCCAGTTAACACCGAGTTTCTAACCCTTCTGCAGGTAAGCACAGTCTTCCACGTTTTACATAACGAATGTAAAACTTCACGTTTTCTTCCCTTTTTTCTCGTTTTTCTCATTACCAGTGACTTGAAGGCAATTGTTAAGCTTACATCTACGCAAATGAAAACGATATAGCATGGCTGTTGGTCAACCCTTAATCAAAACGCTTTTGTGACTACAAAGTTATAAACGTATTCGAACAAAAACATTACGAAGTTCATAAAAAAGGTTGTTCCTTTCATATAAGTAGTAAGTTTAATTTAAAAAAACTCTGGGCATAACCCAATAAACATTTACACTAAAGCCGTTACAACTCACTTTCTTGGTGCAAGATTAATCTTAAAATTTTTTACTTAAATTTTGATGTTGACATCTATAAGAAAATCTTATTATTTTTTATTGAAGTCCAGGTTTGCCAAAGTCCTAGATTTGTCAACACCAAGGAACTTGGTGTTTTCTTGGACTGTTCGGATAAGCCTGTAGCTAACCGACTGGTGGTATCAGGACAACCACCTGCTTTCTTTTCACGAGATCACAGTTATTCACAGTAACGCTGATATTGGAAGGAATGCATTTTCATCTATTACTTGGTTGGCAACTCCACACAGTTGGAAAAAGGGGATAAAATTCCTCTGTAGGTCCATCATGTCGCAGGTTTACTGGGTGCTTAATAAAACACAACGGAAACGTTAGAATAAGAGACTAACCACTTTCTAAAAACTGAATATTGTTATTTGAAAGTATCTACTATTTTCAAAAAATCATTAACTGCTATAAATTTACTCAAAAAATGTATTCTTCAACGTCAACCAACGAAACTGCCACAAACTAAATAAAATTATAGCTTAACGAATTCTTTTGCACCGATGACAATTAAAGATTTATAGTGATGAATCGGCTTTGTTTACCGTGTTTGTTTCGGAAGTTGTTCTTTTTCATAATTATTCTATCAAAGATGTACAGAAATTTGAGTATTAGTTGGAAATTTATTAATTTTACAGACTGAAAACCATTTTTTCCGATAGAGATTGTAGTCCAGCGTAGTTGTACCTGCTTTGACAGAATTTCTTTGATCTGCTTAAACTTTCTGATTACAGATAAAAAGCATCCACGATATTTCGGCTTCAAGAAAACCGTGTTTTATCTATAGTTGTGACAAACATCGCAGGCCCGAAGCAACGGGGGTAATTCATAGCAATGCCCCTCGAAATTCTTTGTGACCCCAAATTTTGCTTTGGCTAAAAAAAACTCTTTAAAACGTATAACAAAAACCTTTCCTCATTGAAAATGTATTTTGCCCCCCAAAATCTTGAAACCTGGCCACGGGCCTGAAACATCGTGGTAAGTTTGAGAAAAGAAAATCATGGTGAAGGGCAGAGAATGGAATATGCGGAGCAAGCACAGGCTACGGTTTTACAACAAGCGACAAAGTTGTTTCTTTGCAACTCTTCTTTGCCTTATCCTTATATCCGCAAAGCATCATTCATGCTAATTACCAACTAGAATAGAGCATAGTATCTCTCAAAACGTTCTGTTTGCGATGCTTTCTACAGGTTGACATTTTGTAAATTTCAGAAGCGTTTGAGCACCACACTAGTTTCACTGGTCAGATGCGCTCAGCAAAAATTGTTTAGGTGGTTCAAACGTGGAAGAAAACATGACTTCTGCTTGTTGATAGACAAACCTGATATTTCAAAAATTTCCTGTAAAAGCAACCATTACGAATAGATCAGCATAAACTTTTTTACTTTTTCTGAAATATTCCAAAAACAACATCAGCTTGTCAGCCTACAGAATTGCTAAGGTGTTTATTACAGAGCTACTTGTGCTGTAGATTTAGGTTCAGTGCTTGAAAAAACAAGCAGATTTGTCAAAGCTACGACTATTTATCAATCTGGTTCAGTCCAACTCCTGGAACTTTAAAATTGGAAACAGAGGCAATGGGGAATGCAAGAGCTTTACTGTTTGCGACTTTGAATTCTGATCGTAGCATATACAAATTACGAATTGCCCGCATCAGCAACGTGACCAAGACTCTGCGCCTTACAATTTTCCATTTGTCACTGTTGTGTTGCAATGGGTTTGACTCAGCAGACTTTAAAAGCCGGTAGAAGTACAGTCAACATCCTCAACGAGCCTATGTTCCCACAAACATGAATGTGATGGTCCAAATTGTAGAATTCAGTTCGACAAAGTCAGTTTAAGTATGTTCAATATCGTGTTTTCTTTGCTGATTAACACCTGATCAACATATTCCATATTCAAGCAATTACTTTTGGTTAGGATTTGAAGTGGAAAGTCGTAAGAGTGAAGACTTATTTCATATCGGTTCAGTTCAATGTTGCATCGGCTTTCGTCTTCCGCTATGACATACAGCACATACACACAACTTGTGCAATTACACTTTCCTGAATGCACTTCTTGCCTTTTCTAATACTAGGCAGCAGTTGAGCAAAGTTAAGGTGAGCGCGCACACAAAATAGTTTGAAAATCTGTGATGGAAGTTGAACAGTTTTATTTCCTTGGTTTTCCTTAACCACGATGTATTTTCAACACGTTTTGCTTGAATTCTGAGCACTCAAACAAAGCCATGCGTGGGCGTTTCGTGTTTTGCGTGGAAGAAGGAACTACTTGAAACAACCACTCATGAAATGATTTCACTTTCCAGTTTTTCAACTGTTTCACGTTTTTAATTACATTGCAGAGTACAGCTACAACTGGACTTACAGTTCTCTAAAAAATTGCGACTGCATGCGCCGTACCAGAATATAGCTCACATTAATGAAATCATAATTTATAAGAACTGATGTAAAACGAACGGTCCCTTTAAAATTTTTGATCAAATGTTTTTACATTGGTTTTGATGCCCACAACCATAGATTGTTTTGCTCATGATCTCAAAAAGTAAACCTCGTCCTACTGAAACTTTTACTGGTTTGAAGACATTGATAACAGCAAAATTTTTATGAGATCTCACCAATTTCAAATACTCGACTGCTTGGCAAACAATCTGCGATTGTCTAAAAAAATTTGTGAAAACATGTGTTCCATTGTTAGTTTCATTAACATAATAATTGGCAAAAATGGCGTCTAACGCTCATTTGCGTCAAATGTGGAAAAATGAATATTTTTTCAAATTAAAAGCATAAATAGCTAAAGCTTCACTCGTCAAAACAAAATTTGCTTTGGATGCAGGAAAGGCCTTATTGTGCTTCATAAATTTGCATAAATTTGATAAATTTGCATATGCAACATGATGAAATTTCAATATTGCAAACATCTTGACATCCATTGCTCGTGAAGAGGAGTTGCAGTTCTTTGATACACAGAGCCCAGCTAAGCAAGGACTGAGGTAAATATGACCCAGAAAACAATTCCAAAGTAAGAGCAGGCCTAAGCTAAAAATAATACCTTTGCATATCTTGCACAGCTTCAAGCAACGAAAGTGTAGAATGGCGAAAAGAACCGTTTTGTTGAATGTTGGTTCTGACAGCGCTGCGAACAAGGGATTCGTCGAAACCTAATCCTGAAACCACGATATAGAACCGCTGCACTAAAGTGTGAGGAAAGTTCGTAGGTTTTGATGCAGGTCGACATATAAAAAAAAATTAATTAACTAATTTTTGAGGCAAATTCTTTTGAAATAACCCTCAAGTGGCTTTCCGTAAATGAGGGTCGAAAATTTGAACATGCGCAAAAACATTTTTGGTGTAAGAAAACTGTTACATGTAACATGTTGATCGTTCACTAACTTGCACATCTTTTGAAACAATACGATGAAAATATGTTAATTATTTGCTTGAATTAAAACATCATTGTTCATACTTTGTTTCACAATCTGCTTAGTTTGCAATTACCACACTAACGTCCAGATATTCATATATTTTATGTGATGGCAAAAGTGGTTTTATTGATTCTTCTAAAGTTTGAACAAACCAGTTTTGAAAGTTTTTTAATAGTTTACACACGTTTATAACATGCACCTACTGCTTGGTTGTGCTGAGCATGCTTTACATATGGACACAACAAAAAGTTCAAAACACCATGATTACTTAAAATTTGGGCAACAACATTCTATCCAGCAAGAAGAGTGGAATTAGTCTACGGCCACATGTTTCATTTCCTAATTGGTTAATAAAATTTTTCAAATTTACCTGCATCTCAAAGAAGCATGTGAAAATGCCTCAAATACTGAACTCTGCAGTACCTTGTGGAATCCTGTGTTTGTGTTGTTTCGAAGTCAATTTTATTCTATATTTTTGTTGCAATTCAGGCCTAGCAGATATTTGCGGTTGTTTTAAGTCGAACCAGAGACGGTTGATTATATCGACAATTCGCTTTTCAAATAAGAGAACCGCGTGCGTGAGTTTCGTTGCAAGGGTTAAAACTTGGTTTAGAGAATACGCCCGCTTTTGTGCTATTGGGTACTATGAAGATGACTCTCACCGATCACGCAAACTGCTTCCTCTGACTGCATGGCACGCTCGAGATATCGTTGTCGCCATTGCGTGACTGAGGTTTGGTTCTCGGCCTCATATCTGACTGCTGGGAAGAATTCGTTTGGCGAATTTGTTGTGAGACGTCTACCTGAAAATATTATGACCATTGCAAACAGTTTAAGTTCCAGGCGGTTATCAGACAAACACATGAAGGTTTTGTAATTTTTCTAAGCTTCATCACTTTCCAGGTTTACTGAAAGAACCCTAAAGCAATGGAGTGTATTAGTTGCAATTTTCGCTGTAGGCAGTTGATTTAGTTCGTTTTTTCAAGAAAGGACTACTAGCGGACGTGCAGGAAATATCACGTTTCTTGCTATATCATTGATTGTCTGCAGCAATGCCGTTCATTGTTCAACTGCAGCAGGGGTCGGGAACATATGGCTCGCGAGCCACATGTGACTCTTTNAATGAAGGCATCTGGCTCGCTTGATATTTCCTTAACACGATTTTTGCGAATGAAACTTTTCTGTAATTTTCAATCTACCTGACTACAAAGCCATCAGCAACACCATGCAGCACCAGAAGTCGCATTAACAGTAAGAAGCATGTTATTAAAGAGAAAATTCAGACATTTACCATTGTTCAAAATTGTTGATTTTGCTTAAAAATGCACACGTTACTTAGTAAGTTAGCTGCATTAAGCATTGAAAAATATTATATTGCTCTCACGCAAATGCAATTAAAAATATATAGGTTTCATGGTTCCCTTAGCCGAAGAGGTTCCCGACCTCTGGTCTACAGTATTAAACCAAGACTTATATCTGAACGCTCAATTTTCAATGCGTCGAGACTAAAGCAAAATCGTTATTTGTAAAATCTACCTCTTGCGCGCTGAATATTTTCTGATGAGCGTTGCGTCCCAGCAAATGCCGATAACTCGATCTGCAAATCAGAAATTTGAAACATTTGTAGTGCGTTTCACCTTGTATTCTTCCTATCCTGACACCGAGCATAAACGATTGAAAGTGTAAACTCGTTAAATTTTGAATCGGTGGCAACGACCACGCTAGGTTGGTGTAAACACGAAATTTTCACTTTTATCAGCCAAAGAAAATTTTAGGTAGATGCAAATGATTTTTCGGGGCCACTTCGTTATTCGTGCGCAACGTTTCTGCTCCAACCATGTTTTGAAAGAGAAAGAGAGGACTACAAAAATTTTTCTTAAAACCTCAATGCTTAAAAACGAGAGGGGTTGAGAAAGACCAAAATCAAATTGCTCTAGCTGCTTGAAAACTACCTGAACTTGTACTTCTTGTAGACTGCTTAAGTTCATTTCCACCAATAGTGTTCTGGATGTGTTAGAAGTAAATGAACGTGGACGGGCGTCATCAGTGAAACACCTTTGCCGCAATAAGCGACCGCAAGAAGGACATTGCATGGACCTACTCCTGCTCCCCAATTCCGTTCTCCTGCAACAAAAATACAACCGAATATGTTTCTTTAATGATTCTCTAATGATTGCGAGGAATAAATTAATCTAACAACACTTTTCTCACTCGTGACAAAAACGCAAATTTGTCAGAAAAGAGTTTTGGAAACCTGAAACAGTAAACGCAAAAGCTGGTTTTCAACAAACGTTTTCATTAACAATTGCATTCACAAAGTAATGCGCTTTGGAGCTAAATTTCAACAGACGGTAAACATGTTTTGTATTAAAATTTTGCCACTACATTCTTGAAGATTATGTGAAAAAATGCCAAGTTTTTTTTGCTTAACGAGCACATATTTCGAAATAATGCAGGGCATACGTGAATATTCCTATCGTTTCGAGACCTGTTCATGATTTACAGTCAACTTTGAATGTGACAACAACAAACGAACCAGAGGAACTGTGACGTCAAACACTGGGTAAGCTCCAAGTAAAGCTCTTTTCTGTTTTTTTAACTGCACTGTGGAAATGCATTCTGAAGAAAGTTTTTCCCAGGCTTAAAAATTCCGAGAAATCGTGATCTAGTGATTTTGAAAAGAAAAGTTATCATCCAAATTTCTTCAACTGAAAAATCTAATACAATGTACGTTTAATCTGATGTTTGCAACGCTCATTGCTTTGTATTTTTTTTCGTTGCACAGACGTTCCAAGAAACATCTTAATTCGTCTAAAGCTACACAGCTTTGATTAATTATATCTTAAAATGAAGGTGAAAAATAAAAAAATGCAAACAAATTTAAATAAGATGAACCTTGATTGCACCGAGCTGGTCTCTTGCACAGGCGGAATGACTGGTTCGTCAATGTTTTCTTCCACTGCCATCATTTCACTGAATAGGGTTCTTTTCCTGTAAACGTCAATGATACCTGGAAACAGATGATGTGGCAATACATGAAATGTTTTAAAAACGCTTTGAAGAGCTTTTCCCCAAGGATAACCTGTATACAGATTTTTCAAATCAGTTCTCGATTTCGATAGAGTGACGCGATTGTTTACGTTTCAAGCCCCATCATGACGCTTTTAATGTGATTTTTATGACATCGTTCCGTCTGATTTTCAATTTACCTGCTGTTTTCAAATGGTGTCTTGCTGCACGTATGTTAGCTTCTATATTTGGAAAGTTCGCGAGCTCGCTTACACAATGAGGTAAATTAACAGTTTTTTTTTTCTTATTAACGTTCCTACCGCCTAATAAATACGCAGCTGCAGGTTCGTTGCTGTGAATACAAGCAATGCTCCTTTTACATAAAATTTCCTCATTTTTTTGCATTCTGGATATTATTCAGCAACATACAGCAAAACTGGTTGTTGTTTTTATTTCTTCCAAACGAAACCATGGTGATGTGAGCGTGCCAACTGACGTGGTGATGAAACTTATGATGCCCTTGTTCAACAATGGCCACAACATAACTATTGGCAATTACTTCACTTCCTTAGACCTTTGTTTGCGGTTGGCAAATAAGGCTGCAGCCTTGTCGGTACGATTCGATCGAACCGAAGGGAAATACTAAACGATATGAAAGAATCTGGCGAGCTACATAACGCCACCATTCTAAAGTTAGCAGATGTTGCTGCTGCTACAGTTACTATATCTTAGTATCAATGCAAGATTTTAAAATCCGTAAACATACTAAGTTCACTGCACCCAAATGTCGCCTTTCAGTCGGAAAATAACCTGAAAACCCGAAATAGTATTTTTTTACAATGAAACTAAGGTGGGAGTTGATGTTCTGATGTTCTTGATCAAATGTGAAGATGCTACTCTGTGAAAGCAGGAAGCAGACTCTGGCCAATCCATTTTTTTATTTAATAGACACGGCACTCATAAATAGCTGGATTATTTACAAGTATGTTTGCAATTCAATCATAAATCGCAGAATGTTCATACAGAGATTTAGCGAAGAACTCACTAGGTGCACTCCAAAGGAAAAGCTACAAATTGAAAGTAATGCAGATGTTGTAGAGTGTGCTCCAACGCCTAAAAACGCAAAGCTTGTTCTGACAAAGACTGCAGTAACATAACAAAAGATATTTCCATGATTTGCAAAAAACTGTGTCGTAAATATCAAGCTAAAAAATCCAAAACTTGCACCTCTTATTAACATTTATTTCCCGATTTTTGCTTGTCTTTTAACTCTTTTCTGTTTTGTTTTTTCTTGATTCTTCGCGATTATGGCACAGTTGGTGATTTTCATCTCAATTAAAAATCTGAGTTCAGTGTTTTACTCACAAAACAGCGCGCGCGTCAATTGACGCGCTTGGTGATTGTAAGTAGTTGCCAATCCCGGTAATGCTGGCGCTAAGCAGAGCAAACAGTTTTTTTTCCCATCACAAATCAAGCTCGGTGCTATCAAGATCAACTTTCCAAATCTTTACTGCCAACTCGAAATGCGAGAATTTCACAAAAATTATTAAACCCGAAATCAAAAACCAACGGCAAGGCGTGTCCGGCTACGAGGCAACAAGCTGGAAATACCCACCAGGGGAAAGCACGCTCGTCGGTCACGGGCCGTTGTTTTTCGTTAAGTGAAGTGGCTTAAACACGTGAAAAAGCTTTCGTCACATGGAGCGTGGAAACAAGGTTGCGGTAGCGTTGCACACCTACACAAACCCTCCAACAGCCCACGCATCATCATCCAGCTCAAAGTGAATTACAGTGCACAGGCTACTTGCGCTTCGTGTTAGTCCGACTCGATCTTCAGTACTTTGAAACTAGCATCATTAATTTGGCTGCACGAGATGCTGTGCCCTTGCCAGCTGCCACAACGTTTTTTGGGGCCGTGTACGTTCTGAAATAATGCGTAGGTACAGCGTAAAAAGCTATTGGCTTATTGTCAAACCGTTTTCGTTTTCTAATATTGGCAACAAGCAGATGTGGCACAACTATAGGTTTGCGCCAGTGGAAAAACGTAGCTGAAAGGGGCCCAATAGCCAAGACTAAGAAAAAAATTGAGAAATGATTGTGAATCCGGATGTGCATGGCTACACTGAGACCCTGAATCACCGGAAAATACTCCGAAAAACGCAAAAAAAACACCCTCCTGAAAACCAAAACAATAGACCTATTACAATCGTAATAAGCTATAAACTAAGTGGGGGGCAGGTTTTACATTTAGCCAGGGAGGGGAGATTCCCACCACTGCCCCCTTCAATTACGCCACTATGAGCCAGAGCTTTTTCCCACTGAAGGAACAGAGTAAAGCGAAAGACTGAAAACAAGTTTCTGAACAGAGCTAAGTGAAAGCGGATGAAACTACACTGATGAACAATTGATAATTTTTTTGCCAATTGAGTACGGTTTGCACAAACCCCAACTCCCAGCAACCATCAATTTTTTGTTTCAAGAAAAAGCGTTTGTCTTTTAATTAAAGTTATTGCAAGAAGTTGCGGGACCTTATGAAGAGTTGAAAAATCTTGAAATTGCTGATTCAAACGATCAACCAGACGTTGACACGAATAGGATGCAGCTAAACGTCTTCACAAATGTTTGTCCTACAACGCCACTACCAGAGGTGTCTGTGTTGATAATCTTATCCATCCATGACGTCGCTGTCAATCAGCGTTGATAGCCCAACATAGAAGGCGAGAATATTTTGTTGGAAAAATCAGTGCATCTGCACACTTTATCAAAAACTGAAGGTATAATGTACCACGAAACAGTTACAAGAAAACGTTGCAGAGTTTTTAGGCGGACAAACACACCTACTACTTCAATCTATTTATTTGTACCCATGAAAAGAGTGCTTCTACTTCGTGCTAATCCCCATTGCCACACGACAGTGCTTTTTCATTAATCCTCTGAACTTGGTAGAGAGTGTCCTTACATTTGATGAAAGCCGTGAACTCTGGTTTTCATCAAGAAAGATGGCAGAAACTCAAATGATTAATAAGCTGCTTTAAGAAAGAAAAACGATTTTCATTTTTGGAACGTTTTAAATACCATACTGCTTCTTTTATACCGAAAATTTGTGGCTATGTTCGCATAAATCCACTTATCACTGAGGACTAGTTTTAATGAAATCATTTTTCTGTGAAATGGAATTATCTTGAGTTTTGCGGAAAATACTAACTTAAAACATTTTTCGGAAACAAAACGTTGCTAGTTAGAGCCACAGATGCAGTTCACGACAGGCCTGCAACCAGGGGGGCAACCAAGCAATTGCCCCTCCTCCAAAAATTTTGAAAAAGCATCACTTTGCTCCTCCCTGAAAATGTCAGTTGGTTGCGGCACTGGTTCAAGATGTACTTACATTGGAGTAACAAAACCGTTTTTGTAAATCCGGCAAATCCCGTCTTTGGTCTGACGTCACTGACGACCGTTGATATGCAGATCTGGCTGCGCAAGCTATAACAACCATTCGAAAGTGAAGTAATCTACAACAATCTTGATGCCGTTATGCAAGCCTTCAATAATATACCGATGAAAACAAAAAGAAATGGGTATAGATATTAGACACGGTAGCTACTAAGCCTATAAGCGTTAAAGCTGCAGTTTTCCTTCAAAACGTCTTCACGAACGTATTTGCTTGTATTTCTAGTAATGTTCTTCAGGGCAAAATGTCATGAGAGGATTATTGGTTCTACAAGTGGGATTGAAATGAATTTACGAATTTACGGAAGGGGAAAAAATTACTAGCTGGATTTTCATTACTGAACTCATACGCTCCTCACACAAGCACAGATTTTAGACCTTTCCTTGGCTGCTGATATCAATGAATCCACGTCCACTGCACTCGAAGATCTTTTGTTGAGAACAAGCTTTTGCTCATGCAAGTGTTATTGTTTTTGGCCACTTTTTGAGTGCAATATTGATTTGAAATTTTTGCCTGGTACTGCTCGCCAAAGCCTCCAACACCTCAATAAACAAAGCTCTATAACAATTTAAGAAGGTCAGAAAATTTGCCTTTGTTTTCCAGTGAGCAAGAGATAGAACAGGGATTGGCAAACTTGTTCAATAGAAGAGTCATTAGCAGAAAACCAAAAACACCAGCGAGCTGCAATGTCAGTTTGTAGTGTCAATATACAAATGCGGAAAAGAATGCAATTTTTACATAAAATAACCTACAGTAATCGAAATCAACGAATGCATCATTTACCAATACTAGGTTTGTGTTTGATTTGCTAGTCTCCGAAAATCTTGACAAAAGTTGTTAAAGATGTGCGACTTACTTCTCCCAAGTGTTCGTTTGTTTGGTTTGCACGATGTTTTGATTTCACGAACTTCTTTACAGAGAATAAGAATTCACAGCAATACGTCGTGCTCATACAGAAAAGAGTTGTACAATGGTCTTTTTTAGTTCTGGGTATTTATTTTCAGGAACCTGTCGCTAGAACTCAAGCATAGAGTGGCATTGACTGTATTTCGTTCAGTTTCATTTCTACAACAGACAAGTTTGTGACAAATGTTTGGCCAGCTGACCAGCCATCACCAACTACCTTAACGTTGAATGGATTTACAACGACTGCAAAGCATGGTTTTCACTTCTGCAAATAGTCAAATCTGACTTGGAACTCCTCCAGTAGTCTTGCAATGTATTTTATATTCTTCCACTTTGTGGGCTGCAATTGCCTCTTCTTGAAAAGCATTCGTTCCCATTCTGATATTGGGAAAATGACAGAATGTTTTTGACAATACGTCTCCTTGAAAAATTTTGATATTTTTCTGTTGACTTAAGTGGCCTAACTTGATCTTTAGGTTCATTATTTTTGTTATAAAATCGCGTACACGCCCTGGTAACTAACCTTATGAACTCGTGTAAACACATTGATAAATGAAACAAACATTCAATATAAGGCGACAACTCGCTATCGATTTAAGATATTGCTACTCAGCAAGAAGGGCCACACAAAACATGTCGGCGAGTCGCAGTTTACCCACCATTGATGTAGAATATGGTGATCGGTCGAGAACACAAAAAGCAAAAAATTGATTATGCTCAAACTCTTACATTTACGCTATATATATCTGAGTTCAGAACTCAACTCGATTATTTTTGTATCCATAGACGCGGCAGAAATAACTGTCGTATTAAAAGTACAGCAGATAACCATCTGGCTTTACTTTGTTTGATTTATATTGCTTGCCAGTTCAATACTGGTAAACCTGAAATAAGTACGCGCATTCTTTTCTTCAATGACTGTGTATAGCCAGTAACAATGCCTAATGAATTTACTTTACATTCCTATGCATATACTGTGCAACGCAAGTGTTTCCAGTATGATTTTACACACTTCCTTAAGAAATTGTATATTTTGATTCAAAACATCACGTATGCATTTGTTTAGAAGAGCGCTTTTTTATCTGATATCTTTATTCTCCCGCTTAAAACCTCTCTCAAGTGTTCATTTTCTATCCTATATACATGAGACTTTTGCCTGAGAATGAGAAATTTCTGCTGTGACTGGCACATTTTTCCTGTTCGGTTTGCACCCTACAAGTATTGCTTGCATGTGCAAACTTTTTCTTCTTCTGTGCTGCTTGGCGTGCAAACGGTTTTTCTATTTCTTTAAAAATACTACCAACCCCAATCCCTAAATGATACACGTTGTGCCTGGGAGATAAACAAACGAATATTTGTGAACCTAAGCGCATAGTTCGTGTAGTAGTGAACATAACTTGTCCACCAGGAAAAACTATTGCTGTAGATTGCTCAGCGCGTATCAGTGGAGCTTGGTATGTTTACTTGCAATAACTAAGATGTTAATAAGGTACGACCTACGTTTTGAGCGTATCAGGGTTCTTCAGGCACGAAGGTTTTGTCTCGTATCTCAGGTTTATTCCACGGTCTTAACAAATATGTGAAATATGTTTTGCTCTACAATGCAAAATTTTTAAAACTTCAAGTTACAGTTCTATCCAATGACTTGTTGAAATGCAACTCGAGGGCTCTTTTTAAACTGAACAATATAACCAAGCGGTCATAAGCAATTTTACGGATCAACACCTTTGCCTGAAAGTGAGTGACCTTCGTCATAGTAAGTAACCTGAAATTCATCAAATGCGCACAAATCTCTGAAGAATAACCTGAACAATACCTAACCTGCGCTACCCGGCTGTCGTTATGCGGACAACACGCTCACGCGTCGATTTAAANGTCCTCAGCAAAGTAGNCTGTCAGTGCAAGGTCAGTGTGAGCTGATGCATTTAAGCTCCGCAGACACCGCGTCTGTATATAAAACACTGCCCACGCAAATGCGATGTTTGCTTAGGCCAAGAAGCAGACCGCTCACCCAAGCTGCACGTGTTCACGGTGTGAGCTGTCACGCGCTATTTTGCGAAACCTGTGCGTCAGTTATGATGCTCTCTCTGTAACATTAGCAGTGCATTGTATTTTTTAACCGAAACTATCAATAAACATTTGTTTTTTGGCGAGAACCTCACTTTTTACTTAATGAGTAAAGGACGAACATTTGATTAACCATCACTTTTTAAATAAGCTTGCCAATGTGCTGAAGTGAAGTGTGCTCATTTAAAGGTGTTTCAAAGTTTTTTTGAAACCTCCTCATCCGCAAGAGTATTTTAAAAGCCTTAGATTTGATATTTTTCACCTTTTGAAAGTGATAGCCATGCAGATGTTATTCTTCGGAACAGATATCCTGCAAAATTTTCGTCATTGTGAGATTTTCTCTACAACTTTGCAGCAATTCGATACATTTTGCGATATAATTTGTGATGCGTCTTTGGCAGCTCTCTATTCAAACCAGAATCAAGTTAAAAACTCATAAATGTAAATTTGTTTCATGAGAAAGTATGCAAACTCACCGATCAGCAAGATTGTTATTGTGCGGAACTCTCCGAAAACATTGGACAAGCGCCTAGGTAATGTATGGAGTAGAAATCGCAAAAAGGCTTGAAGCAATAGTATTTGAAGTTAGATCAAAGTCACTCCGTTTTTCGCACGTGCTTCTGCGGTTGATGCTCATATCGAGCTGACCTCGTGCCTGCAGAAGTTGAGCTTGTGTGGGTGTGTTATTGTTTCACCGAACAGATTTACTTCCAATTCGCCCTTCTAAGAACGTAATATTGTCTTTTCACAGTATGATACGATCTCAGGCACAGTTGAAAAACTGAGTGAGGTACAAGGCTCGTCCTTCAATTTCTTGCCAAATTGCTTTCGAAAAAATGAACGCCAGACAAGGCTCATCAATAGGTTTTTCAGCTGCAGCTTTTCTCCATCAATGAGGGAAAGCAAATCACCTCAGGCTGCTAATTTATCTCATCCGATTTTAAGACGAAGTAGTGCTAGTGCGGATCATTCAGTTGCAACCACGCTTATAATCGAAATCAGCATAAAAATGGGCGTGTTGTAATGGAGCCATCAAACGAGATGTCACGTGCAAGAGATGATCAGTTCTACATACTTCACTTTGCAGTCACCGCCACGAGGAGGTGAGGAAAGTTGAACCATTGCAGTGAGTTCGTAAATATAGTTTTCTATTTCCTTTTCCCAATTTTTCTACTTTTTCCCTTATTTTGTGTTCGTTTGTTTCCTTTAATTTTTTCATAGCTTTTTCTATTTTTAGCTGTCTCTTTTTTTTCGTTACAACAATGATTCAAGCCAAGCGACTCTGCGTGGCAATATCAACTGTAAAGTTTCAAACTACGGAATGAGAAACAAAATTCAACTAATGCATAACAAAATTACTGAAACTTAATTACATGAACACAATCAACCTATGTCAACCAAGAAACAATCAAACACAAATAGAGTAAAGTTTCGTGGTGGATTTTTTATAACATTAGTTTNAAAATGTTGCAATAGGAACAGAAAAACAAAATCACTTTCAGTGAGCTTTCTGTAGTCACAAATGTCATTAATTTNNTTTTCTTGTTTTTTTGCCTGTTTTTCAATAGTGATTGTTTAAAGTAAAAAAAGAAAATTGTAAATTAATAAAGTCTTTTTGGCAGTTTGCAAAGAATTGAATTTT
>JGI24158J21664_10003658_pt1 | contig 19420 bp, 9 predicted proteins | sample Ectturendosymbi3_FD_21664 | JGI IMG/M metagenome (IMG submission 21664) | reverse complement strand
CAGCTCGGTAGTATCTCCACTTCATTCTGACGATATCCCCTGAAGAGTGTCAGACGAAAAGCTTTGGGATGAATCTCCTACTTCACGCCATCTTCAAAATCAGTGGTGATGGAGGTGGAGTGCAGGGCTTTCAAGCGCACCTCAAATGTTTTTATTTGCTGAAAATCCGGGCAAAAACCCTGAAAATCCGGGTAAAAATGGCGCCCAACCTGTCTGAGTTCAAAAAATGGCGCCGAAGGTTTTAATTAAAAGACATGAAACTTATCCCAAAAAGTGGTCTATATGATCTTTGTGGAAGAAAATTTGTAGGCAAAAGTTGCACAAAAAACTTTTCAGGCAATTTTGAAGAAATTCGGTCAAATCCTTCGCACCCCAAAATTTGCCTGCTCCTACACCTGTGATTAAAACGCACCTCCGCGCCCGTTGCCCCTCTTTCGAAAGGGAAGAGGAGGAAATGCCCTCGCCATGCCTACATTCTCCGGCATCCCTGTGCATATTATTCTACACACACTCTCTTAACTCGTTGTTGTAGGCAACAAATCTACAATGTGTTACTGCAATGAACATAAATTATCAGCGGTCTCCTAAGACAGAGCAGTTCATGACTGCAAAAGTATCAGGCAACGCGTTAAAACAGGGGAGTAGAACACACTCAGTGCTACGTTAGCGCAGTTCACACTGCAAAATACAAGGCTGCGCGAATGTCTCGTCGTATGGCAATCGATCAGAAGGTATGCGGCTGAGATGGCGGACACCCAGGGTTGACAGTTTGAATCTTGCTAAACTACGCAAGAATTGAGAATGCGCATGAAGTACGCAAGAAAATTTTTGTTTTTTTATTATGTCGCAGTTATATGTACAATCACTAAAGGGAAAAAATATACGGGCTTGTGTGAGCCGTTATGATCAATCCGCCTGAAATGCCATATTAATGACGAAGCGCGAAATGAAGCGCATATTGCAAACACAGGTGTGTGACTGTATTAGCACAGAAACTAAACGGGAAACTAGTGATGCATAACAAAATCAAATAGGGCAGTGTTAGGACAGTTTTGAAATTTGGCTCAGAAATTCAATTAAACGTCCATAATTATCATTCTTCAGTGTTGATGTAATTGGACGCAACCAAAAGAACACCAATTCGTTTAAAAAAAAAACACTTAAAGAAACAATAAAACCCACCAAAAATCCCACTCCTTACTTTTCCTTTGAAAAATTTACTATGAAGCAAAAAATAAAATAAGCAACACACTTGTACAGTTAACTGTACATTTTTTAATGAAATAAAACTAAAAAAATTATATACACTTTGTAGATGCTGAACTAGCAGGGCATGTACATAAACTTGACATGAAACTGCAGAGTTTGTGCGGAAGTGGTATTTCTCTCTAATTGCTGTGCGCGTTCTTGCCAAGCCTAACCACTTTGGAATGAATTGACCAACAACACTAAATGGGTACATTTCTTTACCCTCAAATTTGAATGCCATAATAGGTATAACAAGTTATTATTGTGTAATTCTGAAAATGGTGACATTGCACGAGGCAATAAAAACTATTCACAATGGGGTTTTTGTGTTTTTTTTAAATAACAAAAACCTGCTTCTTTTAAAAAAAACAAAACAATCCGGATTTAAAACACAAAAAGCAGGTGGGTTGCTTTTTTTAAAAAAAACGGGTTTTTCCCATCCTGATTGTTTTTCAATACTTTTTGTGATTTTCCCTTGATCGCACGCTGTGGAACAAGTCACGTCAATATCAGTCTGTTTGGGTGTGCGCCGCACACTTTGAGTATAGGTCCTTGGCACTGAAGAATGTAAGACTTACTAGCATTTGAATACGTAAAAATTAGAGTTGACAACAAGTTTCGAAAAATTAAATCCATGCAGCATGTATTAGTGGACTTACTATAGAAAATATCATCTACTGTAGTTACAGCATTTAATTTTTTGTAATTTCACACTTTGGATGCCCCCCTTCCTTGGATGCCCGGGGCCGGAGCACCGTTCGCCCCCCCCCCTCTGCATGCTACTGGTTATAGGGCAATTCTAATGTAGTATGCTATAATGACGAATTAATAATCTTGTCTCAGTACTGTGAAGAATGTTTCATTGTTCATTTCACGTTTCAGTAGTTGTTTATACCCAGGGTCGTACCGAGGGGGCCAGGGATAGCACAATGCCCCTGGCTCCGAATCACTGGGGACGCCGAAAACCCCAGCAACGTCGCAAGTGCTTTTTTCAACTCAGTACATTTGCTCCCGAAAGACTTTAGGTACGAACATTGGGGTTGGGGCGCCAAACTTTTTCTTGCCCGGGCGCCATCTAACCTCGGTACGCCCCTGTTTATATCTCTTAGAAGATATAAAAGGCTACATACGTTAACTTTGCCACGTGCCCTCTTAAGGTGTGGCAACCATTTTGATAAAATAGGTCAAACCAGATCAGGTTGAGAAGTGCTGGCTTGCAGCCTCCCCGGTGACCTCGAATCTTAGTCTGGTTGTTGGATTGGACTTCTTCCAACTACGCGTGGATAATGTTATTCCTTACCATCGTTAAATAGCAGCAGAAGTCTATTTCGAAAACTGTATTACCAAAACCTGCAACAGAAATCCGCCTTTTATTGCTCAGCAGTGATTACAACATCTTAAGTTCAAAGTAATCGCACTGAACAACTTTGTTTATTTTCTTTTTATTTTATGAATTTGCCGCAGACTCGTCGTCCATATCACGTGCTTGATCGAATAACACAAAAGCACAAAAATGGTTAGTCACAACGCATTATATGGTAGGTATTAGTGCACAATCAAAACTGAGAGGAGCAAAATACTTTAACAGCATCTCAACTACAACGTCATTTATTGTCATACAGGGAGCCGGCAGTAGGAGAGAAATGAAGACATTCTAACATCAGATTTTGGGGTAAAAGGCTAATAGAAAATTTTTTAAAAATCGGATAGAGTGCTCAACGGCGCACAGAGGCATGTAAATTGTTTTGATCAAGGTTTCAAATGTTTTGGAAGACATTTAGCATGAGGATAACAGCCATTTCTTTTCACTGAATTTAACGCAGGGTTTGGCTGTTGGTGTTTCACTATTTATGTGTACTGTACTCACTTTTTACACGTTTGGCTACGCATGTCGTCCAAATGTTGCGGGTGATAAAGGAATCACAAGAAAACGCAGAAATCATGAGGCGCAACGTAGCACACGGAAGTTTTTTGCTGGGCAAAGGCAATACTGATGAGATGCATGCGCCTAAACAACGCCAACAGCTACTTCAGTTGGTCACCGTCATACAGGAGAGTTAAATAATTGAGGAAAAATGGAGGATTTGTAAAAAGCACCAGACATTTGAAGCGATCGGACAAAAAAGTTAGATGAAGATGCGCAACGTTGCAAAAGCAATACAGACTGTTTCCAAACAAGGCATCTAATCAGGGGCTTAACGAGGTTAGATGGCGCCAGGGGAAGAAACAAGCGCCCCCATGTTTGAACCTGAGGTCTTTCGGAAGCAAATGTAATGTATTAAAGAAAGTATTTGTGACATTGTTGGGACTTTTCGGCGCCTTCGGTACCCATCGAGATTGGGCACCCCGTAATGATTCGGCCCCCCATAGTGATTCGGCTCCTGGGGAATTGTGCCCCTCTTGACCCCCCTCGTTACGCCCCTGCATCTAATGTCCTGACACAATGGCATACATTGGCATGCAATAGGCACGAAATAAATTGTTTTTTACTGCAGGTCAGCACTGAGCGAATGTGCCTCTGAGCTTGTTTGCTGCACAGTACAGCGATTGCACATGTCTCTGGATATCATCACCATTCTTCAGTGAGGCATTTAGCAATACACCAAGATATTTCATCTGGTCAGAAAATTGTACACGTATACACCATTCAGAAAAACATTCGATCTTTGTAACGAAACCCACATTGCCCAGGGGTTCTTAACCTTTTTTGTCTCATTAACCCTTCAACAAAATCAAATAATTGATTTTACATCTAAAAATATTTGGTGTGTCAAGGCATGGTTTTTCTGGAAAACGACCGGGGCAGGTACTCCTGGAATAACGCTGTAAAGTTACACTCAGATATATGAATTTTTATGCTTACTGGAACCAATTTGAGGATTTTTTTATGCTTACTGGAACCAATTTGAATTTGTATGCTTACTGGAACCAAAATGAAAGAGATACTCTCGTGTCATCTTTGGGAATTAATTGAGATCAATGTTTTGGGAATCAATTGAGATCAATGTGTTTTATGTTCATCATTAAAGACAACCTTGCTACACGCAGATAATTATTTTGAAAAAGTGTAATGACTTTAAATGCGCCCTTAGACAGCGTTGGAAAATCTTCACCCAATCCACACCAAAATTTGGAAAAGTCACAGTTCCAAGATATGAATTGGAATAAAGCCTTGCTTAACATTGAGGATCAATCACTTCACCTCTATAAAGTACTTTGAAAAGATATGCCCGTGTCCTGATAAACTTCACACGTTCAGTTACGTGTTCCAAAACTATTTTCAAGCATTCTGGAAGGGTTTAACTCGCCAGTGCATGTCGATGAAGAACGCAAATGTTGAAATGAAGAACACAAGGGGTAGAAATACGGTGCCCGTTTGTTCAGCAGAGTTGTAAAAACCTGACTTCACGGTGCATACAGTAGAGGCAGGACCGGAACCCTGAACGCTAGGCCAGGGAGATTTCCACCCGTCACCTGAGGTGACCCTGTGGTTCATACCTCAGCAAGCGCGGGAGCGCCCTCCACCTTGTAGCTGGAGATGTTTGTCTGACTTCTCGACTGGTGCGCGTAATCTCGTGCTCGCTGTCTGCACTTTTCCACTAAGGAGAAAAGACAGTAGTTTTGGATAAACATCACCCCACGTTATAGTTATTGTGATTTTTTTCTCCCGTGCGGTACAGGGCTGTAAGTGTGGCAATCAACGGCTGTAATTCAATCAAGGCGTGCTTCACTCAGGCCGTGCTTACTTACCAGCATTGAGCAGGAGAGGTTCCTCAAAGCCAATATATTTTTTCATGGGCTTTTCTACATTAGATTTTTGTATCTTCTCTTTGGAAACTAACGCCGGTTGAGTTTCACCGGTCAGGTGTGGTTTTCATTTTAACCAGTAACAGCATCAAGTTAAAGTACAAAGTCACTTCATTAGTGCACAAACCACAGCATAAGAGTTACGTTTCAAGTGTAGTAATCAAACTAAGTGAATGGAAGTTTTGTTTTCTTTTTTTTTTAATAACGGGTAACGTTATCCTTGGGTTGTGGTTCACGTGAATAAAAAAAGGGTTGGCGTTCCAGAGTTTTAAGGTAGCGCGGGGCCTGTAGCATATTAACAGAGCGGGACCCTAAGAAAAATACGCTTGAACAAGTGAAAAATGTTAAATCATACATTCTGCGAGCATCAGTGTGACTAGCATTAGGCATTGGCTATTAAATTTCGGACGTACTAAAAACCTGGTCTTAAGTTGTAACTGGTAGACATTATGGGCTACATACTAAGCTTTCTTTTACCAGAAACGTATATACGTATCATTTTACTAAGAAGGGATATATTACTGTACAGCTCACAAATACAGCACAAAAGCAGCAATTAATGCCTCCTGACTCACCAAGAAATTTGATCATTGCTATATGCAAACAGTGTAGTCTCAGTATGTGTCGAAGTCGATTGTCAAAAGCAGCAAAACTACTGCCTAAGATTGTAATTTCTAGAATTTTCCATAGCGGATTTGTTTATGATACTGGTACTGTCTATTTCACATAGACGTTCATGCTCTATGCCAGTGTTTTTCAACCTTTTCCTGCAGCGGAACCTTCTCCAAGTTTTTACGTTGCTCACGGAACCCTATACAATAATCCAAGCGTCTATCCTACTTTCTGTAATAAACCTGTGGAACAGCGGTATTGCTACAACCGCATAGAACTGTGATTACAAATTTCGTCCCAGGCAGTTTCGGTCTGTTTCGGCGGAACCCATGTGGCAGCCACTCGCAGAACTCTGAGGTTCCGTGGAACCCCAGTTGAAAAACACTGTTCTGTACTCTTTAGAATAATCAGTTGTGGATTTTAGGAGAGGTGAAGGAGTTGGTCGCCTCGGGCCCCATTTTTTCAGAGATGCTGTGAAGTCCCCCTTTTGAGAGTTTCGCACTTAATTTTTGCACTGTTTTTTTAACACAAAAACTGAAGAGTTGAAACTATTTTCAAAACTTAAATTCTAATCAACAACGTGCCGCTCCCCAGAAGGTGCCGCCCGGGACCCGGAACCTCCCCTTGCTAAGCCACCGACCTTTCTTGAACTGCACAGCTTACGAGCGGGCCAAAGCCTGTGGTACTCTACCACCGTATAGTGTCAACAATGCTATTCTTTAGTAATATCACTGATCTCTGTCATTTCCTGTGCGCCTGACCAGCGTTACTCAGGTAGGTTAATCATAATTACCACAAACGCAGTCGCTTTATTCACTAGAACGGTTCTCGGTTTGCCGCTTGTCTGTGCAAACCTGGCCTTTTTGTGCCAGATTTAATGCTTTAGTATTTGATGTTTGCCTTGAAGGGAAAGGTAGTAGTGAAAATAGGAATGCAATGTGGAAAAATCACAACTGCCCTGATTCGAAATGACTGCAAAGCGAAGAGCAAGTTTCAACTATGCTACCAGTGTAGTCCAAATTCACCATAAAATGGCATTGTCCTCGATTGGTACAGTGTTACCCACCGGCATATTTAAATACCAAAAATCGGGATTTCAATATATTTGAAGCTTCTTGGTAATTTTTTCCCAGCGCTACCGGTTTCCAGTGTTGCGCTATAAATTCTGGCTATTTACGGAAGTTCTGTAAGCATTCGGCAAAGATTTTACGAGACGCGATAGGTGGATTGTACCTGCGAAATTAAGATTACAGCTGAGGTTGTGTAAATCTCCTAAGTCCCAACCAGAAGAAAGCTTTATTATTTTTGGGTGTTTTGTGGTAGGAAAATGGATTTGGTGTTTTTGGTGTTTACTGTTTGGTTTGGTATATTCCGAAACAGGTTATGGTCTTTGCGCAGTTGGCAGCACTGAATACTGTTCAATCTTTGCCATAGCCATAGTCTCATCGTCATTGTCAGACATGCGCGAAGGTCGGCATTGTTTTGTCATTACACAAAGTAGTGGGTGCACGCAAACATGGATGCGTTTGCTCGCAGATGCAACCATGCATGGAGCATGCATACATTCTGTCGCTGCCCAACTTCTTGTTACGCATCTGCCAGCTACGTTCGCCCAAACTACTCAGATTTAATTTGCGTGCTTAAGCGGGAGCTTGCTGCAGATGTAATAAAGAACATTTAGAGTCAAGTCTGAAGGTTAAACTTTTCTTGAAGTAGCATTAAGCTGTCACGGGGATTCTACTTGTCGAAGCACTTTTTTTCGCAGATGCAGCTTTCCTTTGCTGGAAAATGCAACAGCATTTGCGAATATAACTGAAGACATAATTCTTAATTTGACAACACCTCGTAACCTAGAAAGTGGAAAATATGAAACCTGTTAAAGGTAATGCAATTTCTTACATGCTCACATTCTCCTATTATTGAAACGTGATAAAGAGGATCCGCACTTTAAAGAAAATTCTTATCTTGCTTTCATGAGACTCTGTTCTGCATGCAGTTGACTGACCATAGGCCAGTCAACATTAATAACTAATTAACAATTCGTTTTTTCTCAACTTAGAGCTTACTAAATTTCATTGAAAAGTTGTTGTTAAAATTTTCACTATTTTCGGCGTCCATCAAGACCTATATTTGAACTCATACTTTATAAAAGACTTATGCTTGGGTTTATAGTGGTATTTTTTATATGGTGGCTTCTTTTTTGAGAGAGGGTGTTTGCGTGTAATTTTATGAGACAGGTTGAGACACTTGCGTTGTTTCTTCAAAAAAGTATTCTTTCCTATATAAATGAAATTCTCACAGCCTAAGTGTTCAAACCAGAAACAGACGGTATGTCTTCACGCTTGATTTAAGCACATCTCATGATTCTATATAGCCATAGTCACGCTTTGGCGTGCATGCGGTGTGTCTTCACGTTTGATTGAATTTCAAAGACATCTCGTGACAAGCACTTCAGCATGTATCGTGACTTCACATTGGCACAGACAGCTACGTGGCAGTAACGAAAGACTTCTACTTGAAAAAACTTCAAATAGATTTTTTAAAGTGCAGTCACATTTTTTGCTTTTTCATCAAATTAGGCACAAGTGGTTGTAGAAATACAAACTCCGCAAACAGTTTGCTACATTCTTCTTTATTTGGACTGCCGTGTTGAAAAATTGCCTAAAGGTATGCCTACAACAAAAGATACTGCAACAAACTGATAAAAAAGTAAAGTTAAACCAGAACTAACTACTGTATGGTAACTTACAGTGGCCTTACAAAAATATTTGTTAATTACAATCAACTTACTTAAAAATCCAAACAAAAGATTTAAGTAAATCTCTTGATGGACTTCAAAATATTATGATCCCCAGATTGCATAAAAGAGTTAAAGTAACGTTTATTTATATAGTTAGGACACTTAGCTAAAACTGTTGGAATACCGTTTGCATGCTATGTTCGCATGTGTTTTTTTGCACATGTAAAACTTTTGAAAAACGTTTATAGTTAAGATTGCATTGCGTTTATTGCTAACTTCATTTAACGTTTAAAAAACTACCGTTTTTCAATTCGACAAAGAGTTGATTTTTAGTTAACTTCGAATTTAATATTAAGTTCAAAAAAACGTTAAAACAACATTTGCGTTTAGTTTGAAAAATAACACTGTACTAATTTAGTACCAATACAGTGCTAAAATCGTCTTAAGGGTTTGAAAAACTGTTTTTTGTGGTTACACTCTCCCTGCTTTTCCACATAATATTATGATAATCAATATTTTTGCCAATTTCAGTTAGTTCTTTTTCTCGTAACGAAAGTTTTTGTTCTGTTATATGATCTACGTGAATACAACAGGGTTTTAATACATTTTTGCCGTATCAGTGCTCACAAGATTTTTAACCCTTTCTAAATAGTATCCTTGAAGTCACATACTGACAATTTTGAATTTTTGCCCTGCATTTAAATGAATTTACCCATCACAAGAAGTTCGTAATTGTTCATATATGGCCGTGATTGTTCATATCGCAAGGGTCATTTGTCTGAGTACATACGAATAAACTTGGTGCTTGTTATTTGTGGAATTTTTTGTTCATGAGACTTCCCATGCAGCACACAGACTAGTTTTCGCAAAATGTTCTTGGAACAAACATGCAAACAGCATTTTGACACATGACGTGATCAAGACACAAGAAGTCTGACAATAATACACCCTACACCAGGGGTGCCCAAACTACAGTTCAACCCGGCACGCCAAATACCTTGCACATTTTTTCAAGCACCACGCTTCCGACTGTGGACTGCAGTGCAACAGCGTTGGCTGGCTGCTGCCTGCCACATAAATCTCACTGTATCCGGCCCTCCAGAGGCCACGCAATCGCGAGTTCGGCCATCGGGTTAAAAAGTTTGGGCACCCCTGCCCTACATGCACATTATTAACTTCAACAAACTCAAATTTCAACAGATACAACAACAATTTGGAGGAGTGCATATTACCAGCGGAGTGCATTAACTACTCAGCACCAACAATTCCGTGCGACAAAGGATACTCCTACGACACCACCTTGTTTACAGAAACTGTTACGACAGAGGTGAACTTTCAATTTACAGTACATAAAGACAAATCGAGTAAAACGTGGTTAGAGTTAACAGGTAAAGTAACCTCAAAGACTTTCAATATGTGCAATTCTGAAGATCAGTAATGCTATCATTTTTCCTAAAGAAGTGCCATGTTTTCCAATGTAATAGTGGTGTGGGCTTATATTGCAAAAATGTGTTTGGTGTTTTGCAGTGCTTAAAAAAGAAGTGTGGGAACACATCTCAAGAACTAGCCATTTTTATGTAAAACAAGTGTGGGAACGCGAAAAAGGAAGTGTGGAAACGCAGCCAAAAATCTAGAAATATTCAGTAATTACACAATCACGCCAGTGTGCCACGCAATAGCTGGCTTTTCATTTATTCATTTAGCGATGTCTGGAGCTGCACACAGGAAATCTGAGTAAAGACATATCTTGAAGTCAGGTTACCATTGTAGAGGTTTGAGGGGGTAGCCAGCGTAGAGGTTGCTTGTGAGAAAGGTCGCGGTTGCAAAGCAGAACCGCTGGTTTCCCCAAACGCTACGAACAACCAGACAGTCTAGTCGTTATATGAGTGCTTTTCTGTCTCCCGACTTAGCTACCTGACACTGTAAGTTGCCAATCCGAAGCAAGGCACTGCTCTCACCCCTTCTAAAGTTCGCTTCACAGATTTCCTGGTGCACAAATCTTATTTACAAAAAGCTTCTGATGAGCAGCAGAAAATAATTCGACGATGGCGGGACAGCTGAAACAGCTAACGTGGACTGCATGCGAGGAAGAACGAATAAACTGTGAAAACATCGTCTCCACGCTGCATCATAAAAGTTGCTGAAATGAAGTCAGCGCACCCAATCTGTGCGCGAGCAGTCGAGCATGCAAATTTCCTTGGCGAAATGGGTTGACACAAACAAGCATATACAGTAGAATAAACACACATGTTCTGAATGAACGTTGCACTGCTGTTGCGGTTGGCAACGTACGAATAACTTTGTCGCGTAAGAATGTGCTGCGTTTGTAAATCAGATATGTGATTGCGGTAGCTAACTTGGGAGTTACGCTAGTTTTCAATGAGTTGTGCTGTGGAGTAATTTGTATAAGGCACGGGTCTCTCTCACTGATGCTGCCATGTGCATGAATTTAATAGTGAATGAATTTAATAAATGAGTCTTTGTTCAACGAAGTGATATCATACTTTACTTTTTAGTCATTGTGATTTTTCTATTGTGCAAACACAACTGCATTTCATATGCTTGGCTGGAAATTATCAGAAGGGGTCGTTAGGTTAAATTAGGTTGCAAAATGGGTCGCCGCATGTAAAAGGTTGAAAACCACTGCTCTACATCATAAGGTAGAAACACCTTTTCATTTGCAGAAATATTGGCCTGTTGCTATCTGAAACCTTATGTCTATTGATTTTCTTGTGCTGACCATGACAGAAGAGTAACATAAAATTACATGAAAACTTAAATACCATTTTTCAATTTTTGTGTTGCAAAAGTAAAGGTTTTAATGAAAGCGTCATGTTATCACTGTCCCAATGTGTGTAAAAGCATGTCTTTGCGGGTTGTTTAGACGTCCGTATATCAATATTCATCAGCCACTGTCATTTAAAGTGATCCTTCCACTGAACTCTCTCCTTGCTTCATTGATTTAACTTAATGTAGAAGTTGTAAAAGGCATTTGTTCGGCTTTAATTACTTATCAATTATTTAATTTGAACCATTGGCGGATGCGATAGGTGGATTTTATTGATCGGATTGATTTCCAGCCATTGACACACAATTTCGAGAGAAGTTGAAAGTCGTCAAATCAGCTCGAGACATCCACTTAAATGAATCAAGTCACCATTGACACCAAATATTTTCATTGAGTGGCCGTTTATATTTCAAAGGAAGGAAAAGCACTTTTGAATCCAGACAAAAATATTTAATTTATTTGCTGGTATCTGGCGCCACTGACATAATCATGTTAAGTTTTTTAAATGTTTTTCATGCCGAAATTCTGGCGGTTGGTGAAGAACAAATAAGTAAAGCTATTTCATTGTCTTGTCAAAATGAAAAAAGTGCCATGAATAAAACCCTCCTTTTCATGACTTCACAATATAAAAATAGGTCATCATGGCTTGTTCTCACCTATACTTTGCAGTTTTGTGGAATTTTTTGCTTGAAAGTTTGTCAAAAAGTATGGACAAGTACGGAAGTTTTATAGAGAAAAAGGCAAGCAGCACTTCGCTTCTATTAATATAAGAATCTAAAACATTTCTACCATTTTCGGTGCAATACAATTTTACCCAAGATGCTCAAGGTTTTTTAAACGGTGATATATTTATCATATCGTAACAGCGGCTTATGTCGTCATTATTACAGTTCTCGCATTTACACAGAATTTCCTTGTTTTTTTCTAGTTCAACTTAGTCTGCGAACGAAATTACCTAAATCCGTTTTCCACTTCTATGTACTACCTTGGAATGTTGATTGGATCCTTTGTGTTTGGCAACACTGCAGACAGGTTTGTACAGTTCAAGCTAAATGGGCTATTTAAACTTCTGTGCATGCCCTTGGCATTGTTGTGCGTTTCTACCGTTCTTATTTTATCGAAATAATGAGTGTTGATGCAGTGTTCATAGTGAACCGGTTGCTAGTCTCTTGTGCATCTGCACTGCAGAAAACCTAAATGTGAGATTTAAACTACAATCAATTTTTATAATTAAACCTGTTCGCAATCGTTAACATTTTACAACATTTCACTTGTATTGTGAAAGTTCAAACAAGAAATGTACATAGAATTCTGAATCATGAAAATACTTATGCTTTGTTTCAGGTTTGGTCGGCGTCCAACCATGATAGCTACTTTCACAGCTTGTTTGGGATGCATGTTTGGTGTAGCGTTTAGCGGTTCCACTGGCATGTACATTGCATTTCGTGCAGCTGCTGGTGGCTTTAATTATGGCATGAGCATTGCAACCTACGTATACAGTAAGTATTGAAGCAGGTGACATTCCTGAAATTGTACCAGGGCAGTTTACGACGAAATATTACGGAATACTGTTTTCCAGAATAATGAATTTGAACCATTGCAACGATTTATGCATTGCTTGACACCTTCAGTGCTGATTGGCGCATACCTCGTATATGCGTTATACGTTACGTTCAAATGCGCCGGGTGCGAATTGACGCACATTAATGGCAACGCAAGAAGTGTTTGCAACGAAATTTCCGCAAATATTCTTCATACCTAGTCACATTAATCCGGAAAATTCATGTAGATTGACAAAACACTTTAGTTACGAAGTTGGCAGTAAACCATATTGCTAGGCCTATTCTACAAGACTTTTTCAAAAAAGTTAGGTGCGAAAACATTTTTCGTACTTACTTGGTTGCAATGAAAATTTGCAACAATGTGCTCCGTACCTACCCGCATAATCCTCGAAAATTTCAGGTAATATGAACAAGAAAATTTCTAGATATTAAGTTTGTTATCCCGCAACATTTTGCTAGGTCAGGCCTAGGCTACAACACCTTTTGCAAAGTACTTAGATCCACACAGTTGTTGCGTGTGTATGGATAACTTTTTTGCTGGTATTGCTGCAAAGACAATTTTCAAATGTGATCTTCATACCTATGCGCATCATCTCTGAAAATTTGAAGTAATTCCAACAACAACCGGAGTTAGTATTCGTGACGCGTCAAGGCTACAAAGCTTTATCCTATTCAACAGGGTTGAGCAGTTGTTCGGCAAAGCACCATAACTGTTTCAAAACTAAATTTTTTGCAACCAAAATTTACAAGATGTTGTTATTGGTGTTATGCATTTTCCTTGAAAATTTGAATTCAGTGCGTAAAGAATTTTGCGAGGTATTAATTTTTTAAACGAGCAACCGGGCTCTTTTCTCAGGGCATAGGACTAATTGCTGCTGCGCGTGGCTGGCAACTAATTTGAGTTCAGTAGTTATAAAGTGGAAGGCAATACTTTTAGCATGATTTGCATTTTGAAATCAAACTTGACACGAATGTTCTTCTTGTGAAAACGCATCTTACTTGAACATTCGAGGTTGTGTAGCTGTTGGATGAAAACATCCTAAAAACCGTCCAACACCAGCTGAATAATCGCGCGGAATTCGCACCGCACAGGTGTTGAAATCAAGTTCTTTGTGGCGGTGTTTCAAGAGAGGTATAAGAAAAAGTTGTGTCATATAAAAAGTCAAGCGCTAGAATTCAAAATTGGTTTTAAGTTTTTTTTGTAAACGTTTTGCTTTATTTTCGTAATGTGAGCAGCTCAAAAATATTTAGGGCCGAAATCGGAGTTGGTGAATATATGTTTTTTCAATTTGTGTCAAATTGAAATACACTTGCGTCTTCAGAATCAATAAGATACCTTCTGTTTTTCAAGTAATAAACAAATTACATCAATGAACTAAGGTTTGGTAAACCTTATCGTACCCAATTGAAAAGTACCTTGTTTTTTTTGGATTGGTAAAAAACGCAGATAATGTTGCTTATGGCAATATTTTCCGAATTTAAAATTTTATAATATATTTTCTTAGTTGTCAATTTGCGCTGAAATGTGCTTTTCTGCCTAAGAATTTGTTTTGCCGTTGTATGTTTTAGAAGAGATTCTCTTTGATTAAATTTAAGACTCAATTCGTAACTGTGCATACAAGCGATAAACGTTTTGGAGAGCTGTCTGTTAAGATTGTTTGTTATAGGCAAAGAGACTATGCTTCTGCCCACAAACGTTGCTAATGTAACAGCGTCTCGATTGTATAAGAAATGCTTTTTATGATATATTACATTACAAGATTTTTAGAACGAATGTGAGTGTCATCTGATATTAAATTAATATTAATAAAAAATTATTTAGCCTATCTTCGTGCATGTTAAGGTTTTCACAAAAGTCTGCCACACGTATTTCACGTAAGTCTGACACTTCACATAAATCTGCCAAGACGTTCTTTTTTCTTGCAGTTATGGAAATCACCGGGCGGAAATGGAGAACGTTTGTTGGTATCGGCTATCAAGCATTTTTTTCATTAGGATATATGATATTGGGAGGAGTAGCGTACCGATGGAGAAACTGGCACGAAATATCGGTAATCAGATTGCCAACGTTTGATATAACATTTAAGTCAGCAAACGAGATCATTCAAACGGTTACTTATCATTTGATTTCACAATTCAATTTGTCTGCAAGTGATCTTTCGCAAGAAGCAGTTTATATGTCAGGTGCCCAAGTTACTTGCTTGTTTTATTCCTTACTTCTGCTAGGCCCAACGCTGAACAAAATTTCCTATATAAGTTCAATAAATCTAAACAGGTAAACTTACATACAATTTGGGAGGATCACCGATGGAGTGCGGAGTGGTTGGAGAACACTACGAGAATCCGTACTATCCCCGACATTGGCACCCACTCTCCCAGAATGGCCTTGCCAAGAACAGCGTGCGTTCGGCTTAAACGCATCAGCCAGGCTCGTAATCGCCGGTGACATTCGGGGATAGTACCCCCCAAATTTTTCTGCCCCCAGTAAAAAATTTTAAAAACATAAAAACAAAAAACTTGTCCCCCTAAATCATAAAACCTGGTGACGGGTCTGGCCATCGCACCGGAGTCGGTCGTTTCCGCTCCTACTTACACGAATGAGGTATGGCCAGAGGTTTGCGCCACGGGGAAAAAACTAAGCTAAAGTGGGTCCACTGGCCATCGTAGGGTGACTACTAGCCAACACTTAGAAAAAAGTTAAGAAATGAAAGTGAATCCGGATGTGGATTTCTATGCTAGCTAAAAAAATGAAAACACCCAGAAAAACGCAAAATGCAACAACTTACTGAAATCCAAAACAAAGATAAATATCAAAATATAAGCTAAGTGTTTTTTCAAATGCAAGCTAAGGTTTTTACATGTAGTTTGCGAGAGGGGCGAGCCACACCTGTGTCCCTCCGTCAGTTACGCCATTGGGTATGGATCCTTCTGCAGGCCATTGTGCAGAGGAGTATTTTGTTTACGTTTACCACATAGGTCAGCGGGCAATTTTGCAAAAAGGTCGTGTCACAGACGATTGAGCAGGATGGCGTCATCATAAGCGAATACTTATTCCAGTTTGACCGTTGTCGTGAGCGGACGTGTTACTGAGCTCTGTGTTGCAGCCAGTTGTGAGCCCGTTATGCAAGCAAGGAAGTCGGACATAAGCTCGATTCAAACAAGTACTTCATGTGAATCATAACATTTCCTTAAAAAAAAACAATCTACTGTGAGAAGAAAAAAGACTGCAGTACTGTAAACTGTTTTGTATTATAAGCATCTAGACAAGGAGAATGTAACAACGCGAAATCGAAAGAGCGCTGAGCAGCCCAAAGCAAAAAAGAGCCAACGCTTGCAAACTTGTACACGTTGATGGTTTCAATTGACAAACGCCTTACATCGCTGGAACAAGACATGAAGCTTAGTGTCAGCGAAATTGAAAACAGTCTTGACGAGGCGTACAATACAATTGCTGATCAGGAAAACAGTATTAAGATGTTACAAGGCCACATTCAAGATCTAGAAAAAAATCTAGAAAAAAAACAAGATTGAGCAAGAGCAAGAACTGCCCTCCAAGGATTATACTCTTCTTTTTCACGGCATTCCTCAAACTGAGACTAAAGAAGTACAAGAACATATAGAACATCTAGTCCGTTCATTTATTACAAATACTCTGCGATTTCCACCAGCTGAAATGGAGAAAATGCTATTTTCGAATGTACATCGTCTGCCGAAAAGAGTGTCTGTCGTCGAATCGCGGAATAATGATCGTGCTAAATTGCACCACCAATTGTTGTAAAATTTTCGCAAATGAAGGACAAGAGTAGTATTCTACTACTTGCTCCATCTGCTAGGAAATTCAATGCAGCCATCACGCGTCACTTGCCTCTTGCATTTCAACAGCAACGTAAAGCACTTCTAGAGAAAGCAAAGAGACTACAAAGTCAAGAAAATACGTTTGACAATAGTCGATTCAGAATATTGTTTATTCGCTGATGATGAACAAGTGCTTGCTGACTGAAAGTAGGTGACTATGCAGGTGTTGTCACATGCATACGTTTAAGCTTGGGTGTTCTTGTACTATGCGTAATATCTATACATATATTGTCAATTAATCAATGGCTTCATATGACATTTTAGAAACGCCTACATGTAAAAATGTAATGTCCAACATAGTGTACAATTAAATCAAGCTAATTCAGAAAAAGTATATGATTACGTGAACTCGGAACATTTTACATTGGAATCATTGAAGGTCGAAAGCAAAAATAAATTCTGCTTCACGTTAACTTAAGCCTAACAAAAAATTTGGGAAAACTGGAACTTCTTGCGGGCATTAGAACGTTGCCTGACATGATTGCAGCAACAGAGACCAGATTAAAGAATTAGATGAATTTGTTTCCATTTGCAGGGTACTCTATTGAATATCATGATTCCCCAACTAACGCTGGAGGTGTGGCACTTTTCGTTAAGGATAGTTTGGCATATCGCGTTGAAAAGTACGTTTATGGTAGACACTTCCGGGTGTGAAAATCTTTGGTTACAATTTGACACAAACAACTCAGACACAAGTTATTGGTGCATAGACACCCAAATTCTAATTACGAATATTTCCGAGATAGCTAGACGTGACCATTGCCAAGCTTAGTGCAACAAGCTCAAAGTATTATGGGTGACTTTAATATTGATTTATTAAAGTACCACGAAGATATGCGTGTTGAAGCGAGACATGTAAATATGTTACACAGTTATGGATGTTATGTCTTTCCAAATTATCCCACTACAGTTACTCCAAATAGCTCAACTTTAATAGATAACATATACACGAACAATGCTTCTGATGACCTTCAAAACTTCATTGTACATGACATCTGACCATTATCCATTATTTACTTCGGCAGGCAGTATTAATTCTAAGTTCCATCACAAAAAAACTTCGCGTCGTAGCTTGGAATTCGCTTTTTTAACTGATTTGTCGGAACTAATGAATGAAGATATTACAAAAAATCTTTATACCACACCTGTAGATAAATTGTTTAAAGATCTTTATTGAAAACTTTGAGTCAGTACTTAATAAACACGCTCACTTGAAAGAACTCAGTAGAACAGAAATGAAATTTCGTAGCAAACCGTCGCTGACATAAGGAATCAGGAATTCTATTAAAACCAAAAATACACTATATATAAAGAAAGCAAAAAACGTTATTCACCAGAAAGCTTTCAGCGATATAGAATGTACAGAAACAGTTTTTAACTCATGAAGGAAAAGTGTAAAAAATTGTATTACAACAATTTATTTGAAACAAATAAAGCTCACGCAAAAAGGTTTGGCAAGGAATTAATGATTTTTATTAAGACGAAAGAAAAATAGGACTCTCTTACTAAAATCGCGACTGACGGCCGAATCATCACCGATGGCAATGAAATTTGTAATTACGTCAGTGACTACTACTTTTCCACAATAGGCTCACGCATGGTATCAATCGTTAGTGGGTGATGCTGATATTCATTACAAATCGTTAATTCGTTTCAACTCCCAAAATCTCTTTCTAATGCCTATCACCCACAATGAAATTCTAACAATTATAAATTGCCTTAACTCATCAAAAAGTTCTAGGTGCACACAGCATACCAGCAAAATTAATAAAACTCTACAGATGTTATTGCTCCTATTTTATGTGACCTCTACAATTATTCCAGTACCAGTGGAGTTTTTCCAGACACTGGTACACAAAAGTGGTCCAAAAGAAATATGCAACAACTACAGACCCATCTCCTTTTTGTCCCCATTTTCAAAAATACTTGAAATGTCTTTACAATCAATTAAACAAATTTTTCTCAAGCTTCCAACTACTGAACAAACATTTCGGATTTCGGCAAAATTATAATACGTCCCTCGCTGTTTGCAGTATTTGTAATGTGTTTGTGCAATGCTTCGATGAAGGAAAGATAGCTTGCTCAATTTTTTTAGACCTAGCTTAAGCCTTCGATACCGTTGATTACACAATCCTATTGAGAAAACTGGAGAGATACAGAGTAAGAGGATTGCCTCTGCAGCTTATAAAAAGCTACTTAGCAAACCGGTTTCAGAGAACAGTTGTTGATAGTTTGAAATCGAATGAGAAACTTATTATTTGTGGAGTACCTGCTCTGGCCTGTAGCAACCATAGATTTTCTTTTTAGAACTCAGGCTTTAATTTACTATAACTTTAAGCAAGCTCAGTAACGAAACATGCTGAAAGAAAAGCAAACAACGATTTAAACTAAACACTCGACTTAGTAGATTGGACGAGCAGCGCACACCAGACCGACAAACACGTTCTGCGGTGAACACGCAGAGAAAAGTACGGTTGCGCTCAGCTGCATTCCAGCAAGCCACGCAAAAATGCGACGATCAATTATTACATGTCACTGCAATAATCACGCGGAAAAGACACCACAGTACCACAGTGATCAACACTGGGACCTTTTCTATTTTTAGTTTATATTAATGATTTATCTTTGGCAAGTGAATTTAATGTCCGCAGGAAACCAGCTCATGGTCTAGTGGTAAGAGGTAGGTCGTTGCTGGTAGGTCGAGAGTTCGACTCTTGGCCGGGTCTTACCAAGACCTTGTAAATTGGTACTGTAGCCTTCTTACCAGGCGCACGGTGTACGGAAGAGCTGCAGGGAACACAATCAGAA
>JGI24158J21664_10003655_pt1 | contig 19426 bp, 8 predicted proteins | sample Ectturendosymbi3_FD_21664 | JGI IMG/M metagenome (IMG submission 21664) | reverse complement strand
ACATGGCTTGTAGTCGCCAAGCTGTGAAGCTTACCTGCATGTTTGTGAATGGTTGCTTGTGTTTTGCAATGATGTCATACTCTGTACGATCATGAGGGTCACAGCGTGAAACTGAAGTTGCTTGTGTTGCTTGTCCCACACTGAAGTTGCTTGTGTTTTGCAATGATGTCATACTCTGTACGATCATGAGGGTCACAGCGTGAAAAACGGTGGGTGCTGTGCACTGTTTCTATTTTCCCGTCAAAACGTGATGCAAATGTCATACATGTCGCTGAATAAAAGCGTTGCCTCGTTACATCACAAAGGAAAGCGCACATTGTAGGCAGGTCTAGGTCAACACAAAAATGACCAATTTCTACTTTGCTGGTGCGTGTTGCTAGGTAACAGCTTTCTTCAGGTTAGCAATGCAATTTGTCGATCAAACTGGCATTTTGCTCAAGGTAAACTCAGTTTCACCATAACACCTTGATGGAGTCGACTGGTTGGTGTGATTCGCGAAACTAGACTTGAGTTGCTTGTTCTCGGGTTGTGAAAAAGCTTAGATTTTTCTCGAAGAAGCTGCTATGTACTTTTTTGCATTGACAATTTGTTTGCGTTTTTTGTCTCTCATGTCATTTTCGAGTAGGCTGGGTTCAAGTGACAAAAATTTATTGTTTAAAAGCAATTTCTAACAAATTACTTACGGGACTTTGGAAGTAATTCAAGCAAATCAGGAAAATCAACATTTAGACTTAAAAACATTCAAGCACATTAAAATCATCGCAATTTTTAAATCACATATAACGGACGATTAAGACAAAATTCGCACCTGTTGGCCGCGATTCAATTTAATGGAATGAGCTTCTAGCCCCAAATCGTAATCGCAATGACAATCAATAATTGTGACTCACAAAGCGCTCTGAACAGGCAAGAAAAATATTTGTTTCAATGGGTTATTTTATGTGTGATGATGATGCATGCCATGTAGTATAATATTTGTTTACAGCATTGGACGTGACCTCTAAAATCTTAACTTTTCTGAAAGCAAATTACTTGAAATACAGTAGAATTTGCCTAATTCATCACCTCAAGGGGATTAGAAAAAAGTGACGAGTTAGGGTCTCCAAACCTTTTCGTTCTAGGGCCACATAAGCTGTCACACAACATTTCGAGGGCCGGACATCTTCAATGTCATTGTTTCGGGATGCCACAATTTACGAAATCAACGCATATTTCGTCAATATATTATTTTTTCATTATTGACAAAATGTCTTCGGGGGCCGGATGAAATGGCTTTGCGGGCCTGATTTGGCCCGCGGGCCGTAGTTTGGAGACCCCTAATTTAGGCGAAGTGACGAATTATGCAAACAGGTGAAAACTCTATCATAGCAGCTCGTATACTTTATCATAGTAACTCGTATACATAGTGCTTTTATTTGCAGTAAAATGCAAGTTTATGACGTTATGCAGGGATGTACAACCTTTTGCTATTGCCGGCCGCATTGCTTTTATTTATACGAAGTATGGCCGCCAATAAGTTCGAGTTATATTTATACTTCCAAGTGCCAACCAACACAGAACACATTCAAACATAAATTGCGTATTCATTCTGCAACTCTTTGTTACATCATCATACAGATTGTTAAACATCGTGTTGATTGATTTTCTTGCCTTGCGTTTGTTTTGCTTCGATATACGCCAGCACGGCCGCCAAATCTTATATTTCGAATTACATGTGGACGGCCACAAATTTTATTATCGAAGGCCGCAGGTTGTGCACCGTTGACGTTATGGTTGTTTACTAAATTAAACTCTTTAATTTCTCTACTCTAGACTCCTCCATTTAATCTAACACCTTTACATCTAAACTTTAAAGACTTTCCGAGTTCTCTCAATGGAGAGTCGGGTCGCGCTTCGCACCTCGTATATAATTTCGATAAACAAATTGCGAGGTGCAAGAATTCTCAGATAAAGATCCTTACTTTGTTTGAATTCCCACACGTGTTAAACTAGCTGCTTAAACATCAAAAGCGAAACTGCAAATGACGTATTAGCCGAACAAAATGCTTCTCAAGGATAGAAAGAGGTGACGAATTGAGCAAATTGGCGAATTAGACGAACAGAAATGTACACAAAAGATAGGAATTCTGCCGGGATCGACGAAAAGTAACAAATTGACAAATTAAACGATGACGAATTAGACAAATTCTACTGCATCAAGTAATGGCAAAATTACTTTAAAATCAAGTAACAAGTGAAGATTTTCAAGTAAGTAATTGTCTAATTCGTCATCGTTTTGAACACAGTCCTATTTTCGAGCGAAATTTCGCGTATTTGGTGACGTCTTGCCGGTGTCGAATATTCAGCTCATACAGGCAACAAACAAAGCAAGAAGAGTGATATGTCAGAAACATGATCTGGATTTTTAGCATAAGATTTAATGACTCTTGCCACGGATCGAAAACAAAACGTGTAACTCTTCGGGCAGCTCTTGATGCTTTATTGCTTTTGGGGGTTTCGCGGTGCAACGATCATATGCTTGTACGCGCTTCTTCAATCAAGTCATGGATAAACTACTGTCTGAAACGTGTTTTTCGATTCTCTTTGCCCAAGCGGATGCGGCCTGTTGTCTTTCTTGCCGGAAGATGTCCATTGCATCAAGGTTGCATACTGTCATATATATTTGATGCCCCGTGTGTTTTGTCAGGGTTTTTGGAAAGTGTTTAATACTCCGTTGTGCTTAAAGCAGCGCGGTTACTTCTTTAAAAATTCTATAACTCTTTCGAAAAGGTTGCTGTGCTTGGGTTCTCACACGTTACTCTTAAGTTAATATTTCCGAGAATTTGCAAATTTGCTCACACGGCGACGGCTGCGTATCCTATGTTCATCGAAGCCCCTTTTCATCCTCCACAAACTAACGACGAACCGTGATAACTTTTTCTTTTTTTTCCTTTTTTCGTGATAACCTTTTCTTTTTTACTTCTACCCTTTTGCATCTTGCATTGGTTAGATCAAGTCCGGGCGATCAGCGTGACACCGTCTTGCTGGCGTACATCGATCATGACCTGTTCGGCTGCCGGCCTGATCTCTCTGTCAGCATCAACCTCGCTCCGGGATCGCACATGCTCGCGCTGTTCGAGTCCAACGACGCAGCAGTGAGACAGTACATTGCGAGACTGTACAACGCTATGGCGTCACTGCAGCAAGGTACGTAGGTAATAAAATTAGGATAGCCGTGAACAGCAAAAGCAGATGTGTCGCCACAGGCACCTCCGCGAGAAAATTAGCGACTTAGAAATGTGCAAAAAGTTGTGAACAAGGATTGTAAATCTTTCATTTTCATGTGTCGATTAAATATTTCTGGTTAGAGAATTCTTTACTGGAACATCGTATTGCAAAAGTTGAGTTTCGACGTCCGGCTATACTGAGTTCATGGAGGGAGATAGGTAGCTTTATCAAAAGTGGATAAATCGTTTAACACGCCCAACGTTCGCGAACCCACGTATGCCTCGGACGTTCAGCGATGCGCCTCATATTTCCGAAAAACTCTATTTAAAGGCATCATGCAATATCCCAGTCAAACCTATGTGGTGCAAAATTGTCAAAAAGGCAACTTGTTGCGGAGCGCTTCCCATGGCCACACCTCGTCGATTCTCTTGGGAAAACAATTTGCTGTTCCTTGCGCCCACCAGCAAATGAGACCACCTGGAGCTGAAGTGTTGCATTTTCGAACATTAATAGAAAACACCTCAAAACCTCGGACAAGTTTCACAGTTGTAATCAACCCAAATGCCTTTTAACATTGCCTGCAAATTTAAATCCTTCCAGCTTGTTCAAATTCGCGAGACACACGATTTTGCGGAAGCAGGACAAAGGAAGTTTTATCTTTATGGTACGCAGGGATGTTCTACATACGTCTTTTAAAGTGTGAAATAAAAATATCTCAGTCTAGTTTGTTTGTGGCGTATTTATCGTCGCGAATCAGTTACAGGGGTTTTAGTTATTCTCTTGTATTTTTTCTCACTAAAACCATTTGCGACCCAGCCCTCCCCTCGCAACTGTGTGGATCATCCTGCAAAAACCCTTCTTCGACTGCGTTGCTAGTTATCTTTTTCAAATTACTTTTTCATTAACTAAAATATGTTCTAATGTTAGCTTTTCTAGGGACACCTCACATCCTTTCTGATTTTTTCGGTGTCCTGGCAGACTCTTTATTTTTTTTAAATGTGAATATATTACCTCTCTTATCGCCAATAAGCTGCTACTACTAAAATGTTGCGTTTTGTTTTGTCACCTGATAAAATTTCCCGGAATTTCGGCGGAACGAAGACAATGATAGCCGGATTATGTAAAGTTCTATGTCTGTTCCTGCTCTTTTGCTCGCAGCTTCCTCTCTGTATGATTTGCGTGTCTTGTGCGACTCTCCACAGGTCGCGCGTACTTCTGTTTCAATCCCGAGGAGGTGGGTCGGTTGCAAAAGTTCTTGTGGCGAAATCGAGGGTTCGGTGGCGATAAAAGTGCGACCGATCACGTTTTCGAGGAGCACTTGCTGGGTTGCTTGCAGAAGCTCAGTCTGAGAAGACCTCTGCAGACGGTAATGATACAAGGTGCGTTGTTAGTTGGCTTGTTTGGAATTTTAAGAAATTCCCGAGCTATATATGTGTATGTGTCAGACCACGCGGCGAGCCGTAAGTTCGTGCGCAGTGATTGAACCAGTAACATCCACAATGCAGTTTTGGTGCAGTACAATCCCCAAAAGCAATCAAGCAAGGACCATAAGTCATGAGCTCATTTCGTTGCTCGAGGGTTCTTTTATACGCTGAATACGCCACCTCGGCTCGTTTTAAGCAAGTAATTTCATAGAGTTCGGGAGCGTCGTTGCGAAAACTTCACCAGCTTCGGAATCCACAGTTAAGTTAACTTCACGCTGTTTATTCTAACTTTCAGTATTGCTGGGGTTTCAATGATGTTAGATGCTTTACAGCGAACTTTCAACGTGCTTTTCTGCGTGCAGGCGACCTCATACGATGGTTGGTAACGATCCTGTCCGAACACGACTCGCTTTCAGACTATATGCTGGAATACGCGGTCGCTTTGCTGATGAACCTGTGCTTAAGAAGTTCGGGAAAACTAAAGTGCGGACAGGATGCTGGACTGGTTTTGAAGGTCAGATTGTAATAATCAGGTTGAGAATATTGTATTTGGCAAATATTCTTTTGCATATACATGAAAGCAATAAAAATCTTTCTCAAGGGATTTTTTCAAAATATAGTGGGTGTTATCGATTTTGATTAAAAAAAACTTCAGAGTAGTTTTCACAAACATTGTCGATTTTTTTGCAAAAAGCACTTACCACGCATGTCCCGAGACACACTATTTTGGCAAATTGTAGGACAGCGTTAACAGTCCTTGGCTGAAAACCCACACCTATCAATTAAAATACAGGACTACCTAAAATGCAGAATTCACTCGTACAAAGCTTGCTGTAAGCCGTTACAAATCTATAACGTGAAAGCACTACTTCTTTAGCTTAAAGCAACCCTGAACAGTGAACAGACAAAGGTTTAATAACACACCTCAAGCCACCTCTCAACAAGACATCTTTCCGTGCGACTTGTGGGTACGTCACTGTTTGGTGACCTCTTCTTTAATGATACGAATGCGCGAAAAACTGCACACGTTCGAGACTGTAGGTGACGTCATGTGGCACGTATTACTCTTGAGGCAGAAAGACGATGCGATATGTTACTTCTTAGCTTAGTATCTCTTCGCAACGTCTGTGTTCGTGCACCAATATACTGGTGGTCAGAACTTAACCTACGTATGCATTAAGATAAAACTGCGCGAGTAATGTAGAATGGACTGATTCCCTGGTTAATAACCTAGAACCTGCACCCAGTGTGTAGACAAATCCTGACAAGATATCAAGTCCGTACTTCTCACATTAAGGACTCGTTCCAAGCGCAAGTAATACCTAAGACATACTAGCAAACAGAATTGACGCTTATTGCAGATTTTTATGTGCTATGCAAGGTATGTGGTGTAGACGAACGAAGCTTTAAAGTGGTTATTCTTCGTTGTCCGAACATAACAGTGGATTTTTACGTGCTGACTATGACTCGCGGTGGCAATAAAATTGTCACTCACTGCACTAAACTGAATTTCATGTATGTCTTTTCCCGTGCATTGGAAAGCGACTGCTATGTCGGTGGGCGTTGCAGGTCCTCATCGAACTATTGGGTCACGAAAACGTGGAGATCCGACCTTACGTGAACGGAGCTTTGTACAGCGTCCTGAGCAACGCGGAAGTTCGCCGCGAAGCGCACGCGATTGGCCTGGAGGTTGTGCTGAGGTGCGTAAGTTTTAATTTTTCTTTTTTTCTTTAAGACGCTGCTGTATCCTAGCACAAGGATGCCGAAGTCGCAGCAGGGTTTGAGATGCTTATTCTGGTATATGGTATATGTCAAGCGTCACACAGAAGAGCGTTAACCTTTTTTAACGCATCTTGGTTGATACCTGTGTAGTTCGGCGCTGGAGCTGTGTGTGGTTTGTTCGCAAAACCACATGGTGGCGCCGGTGCGCTGCCATTGCCATGGTTGCCATGGTCCTCCCAGGACTCGATAGTATTCTTCAGATTGCAGCTAGACTGACTCATCTCGATAAAATGACGTAAAGCTTTCCGGTTTGCTGTTAGGGAGTTTTATTTTAGCAAACTTGATGCGAAGTAATATTATCAAGCACATCTCTTGAGGATTCTATGCCGCGGTAATCGGTAAAGCTAATCTTCAATATTCGCTTTTCTCGATTTTTTTCGGTAAATTCATGTGTTTTGTTTCTTCCTACATTGACAGTTTCCTTATCGCAGCGTGAAAGTTGCCTGCGGCGTGCGGGGTAGTTGGGGCCGATATTCCGGTCAATGTATCTTTTATGGTCGCAGGGATTTTATGGAAGGGGAACAGGAAGAATTCAAAAGACAGCTTGACTTCATAATTAAGCAATTGAACAAGGAGGAAGATGAGAGTGATGCTCTGGAGGAGTCCGATGACGAGGGTGATGAAGATGATGATGAGGTTTGCTGACAGATGCTGCTGACAGTGCTTCTCTTCATATTTTGAATGTGTTTTTAACCAAGCTTGAATTCGCTGCTTTTCGACTTAGTATGATTCACGTAGCGACTAAAGCACGCTCGCTCAAAAACAATGTTGATTTAATGTAATGGATGTTTTGGAACGTTTCATTGCTCCTTGTAAAGGTTCTGCTGACAAACAAAACTGCTTCCTGAGTTGATAAGAGTATGGCTCGTAGCTAACTAGTTATATTTAAACCACTACAATTATGTACAGTATGACGTGCTGCCTATTATGATTAACGAGGAAGTTATGCTCGTGTGTGATAACACTTCTTGATTTGTAGCGTTGTCCCAACTTAGCTTTCACGTACACCGTTGGTTCAGTTAAATTTGTAGTAAGCTGCACACTGTTTACTCAGGATCAAGATGCAATGGAGACTGATTTGGACAAGGACGAAATCGTCGTGGCGCGACCGAACGAGCTGTGCGGTGAACAGCTTCTCTGCTCCGAATACCTCGGCATTTTGACCAATACCAGCAGAGGACAACAGCTGGTAAAGAAAGAAGCATCTTGCTGTAAAATTTTCGAATAGGGGTGTTAAGCATTAGGTTTGTACTCTTAAAACTATTAAACCAAAGCGCTTAATTTTAAAATGCGAAGAACGTTGGAACTTCGACGTTGTTTTTCTTCATTCATCCTTTCAAATAGATCGGTTTTAGTCTAAAACGTCTTGCCATTTTCCTGGTAATGTCTTCGACAGTGACCAAAGTGTATGTTGCGTAATTCTCTCTTCTGAAACATTCAGTATTTATGTATTTGGTGCCTGGATTGACTCAAGCACATCCGTTAAATATCTGCTTTGATTTTGTAATTAAAAAAAGACTATTTACTTGAACAAGATGACAACATATTCTGGAACTATAACAAAAGAACCGTGCACATGTTGTGCGCAGCCTTCAGTAATTTTGCAACCTGTGCTTCAATACTACAACCCGCGAAGAAAATTTAAGAGTAGAAATCTTGAATGGTTTGTCAGTTAACATACTGCAAGGATTGTTGCTGTGAATGCTTCAACGTGAATTTGTGTTCTAACCTCCACGTTCGCCTCTGTGGTTGCGGGACACTACGCGGCAATAAAATGACGTGGCCATTTATGATTTAAATGTCTGACGATAATTTATCTTTCTAAACCTCTAGCACTTGTTTCAAGGCGCCGAGAGTGCGTGCAGTGGACACCCTGGCCGTTGCTTCCAGCATCCCTATGCGCCCCACCACGCCTGGCCACCACAGACTGTCCACATCGATTCAGGACGTGGGTAGTTCCCTTCAAAGTCAAAGCTTGAACTTCAATCCAGATCTGCGTGAACCTTCATCGCTTCAAAGCTCCACCAACACGGTAAGGGCCAGTTATAAACAGAGACTCTGTTCAGCGCAGGTTCGCTACCACTCTACCAGGATCAATTTGTGTTGAAAAATTTGCAATAGGCAGCTGTATTATCCTTCTTGACTTAAAATGAGCTTGGAAGCAAACAAAACAAAGTATATCGTGATAAATCTTATGCATCGGAGACTTCACGACTGTTGACGCAAAGCAACATTTCTCTAGAAATCTCAGAAAGGATTACCTAGCGCGCACAACCGAACGGCGCGCCGCGTTTTGACCGGAGAGTTGAATTCCCCACACATGCTACTCCTGTGTGCCGATCATCGTGACATCCCGAAATTACATTTATTTGTTACGGAGAATTAAGATAAATGTTACAGCTTCTCCACTTCTTTTCGCTCCGAATCTTGTGTGCTCGCTTTGATCGTCGATTTTTCGATTCAGGACACCATTCTTCAACTTGCTCTGTATTTCTTGGTCAGGTGTTTCTTCTGTGACAAAGCTTGTTCTATGGATATTTCCTTGCGTGTTTTTTAAAAGTTAGAATATATTGTTGCTTTTTTCGTCTCCATTCACTACGCAAAAACTTTAAATTGCTTGAGATTAATGTATTGCCAATCATTTAATTAGCCACTATATAAACAGATGATGCCTGCAATCTATGGATGTATAGTTTAGTGATGTTACCTAGCAAGGTTTGCTTGAAACTTATCTTGCATGTGGATCGTACCCATTATTTCTTGGTCTTGCTCATCTTTTGGATTATACAAGTATGACTGAGTAAGGTTAAAGCAATGTTCTGTTCTTTGCTTTCGCTTCTGCTGGTTTGCGCAGGGCTAGTGAGCATGTTCGTTTAGGGTGTTTGACAACAAATGATTGGTTGGTGGCAGACGGGATGACCGGAGTGTCTTTTCGCCGCCTCCTGGCCTTACTGTGTCTCTATTGACAAGTGTACTTGCGTTAAGGAAAAAAAATAAAAATTGTTGTTGTTGTCGCCCGGTTGGCATTTCTTGTTACTCTCCCGGTCCAAACTTCACCGTGTTGTTACAGTTGGTTGCGAGCTCACAGTGGCAAGGTGTGTCCGTGCCGGGTCCCTCCGGTGCAAAGCGGCCAAGCAGACCTAGCTCTAGGGTGCTCACACCTGACAGAAGGTCCAGTCGGCCTCCTACAGCCAGCATGGAATCCGCTCGCAGGTAAACTTTGCTTGATGGTTTTCCTTACGCGAAATCGCGCGTCTGCCATTAAATTTAAAAGCTTGCATCACACGCTTAAGAACAAAACTTTTTGAATCGTATGTTTACGTTTTTTTTTCTTTTATTCTGCGTAAAAGTTGTGTGAGCGTGGCCGAACTTATACGTGGTAAAAGAACAAGACTTTATATAAGCTACTGGTTCTCGACCAGCTTTTTATAGAAATTTGAAGTCAATGTGTGATCAACCGGGCACCGTAATTGCTTTTCCTAAAGTTCTTTCAGTGAAAGCAATTGTTGGCATGTGTAATAGGCTCGCCTGAGCACAATATGCTCGCAAGATTGAAATGTTTTGTAGTGATTTCAGTGGCGTCTAAAACTTTTCAACTTCAACCGGCTCATGACGCGATGCGGTTTTATCTGTGTCTTGTTTTTATTTAAACCAGCGGTCAGCATTCCTCTCGTTCAACTCCATCAAAGCAGATCTCCGTCGACCAAGAGGGCTCAGAGCTTGTCGCGCAGTTGACCGGCGTCGATCGACTCATAACTCTCCCCGCCTCGAACAACTTGCGCCTTCCTGTTGGAAAGGAGCAAACGAACGAGTGAGTGGCTCCAGCTCGATCTAAGGTTTGCGACGTGCTTACCATCTGGAGCACACTAGAAGCAGGAACCTCCTCGTGATTGAGCTTCGCTTTTCTGCTTGCTTAACCGACTCTTTCAGATAGTTTTACCGTTGGTGTAAACACGGATCCTGTTGAATCGCCTATTGTTCAAAAATAGAGCGGTTCAAAGCCCAATTTCAAAAGATCGGCTCAAGCTTTCTAGAGCAGGAGTTCCCAACCTGGGGTCCATGTGCCCCTAGGGACACATTTGCCTATCTGAAGGGGTACATTTAAGGTTAGCAATAGAAGGGGAAAATATATTTATATATTATTTATTTGCAAATATTTATGCACATGTCAGAAAATATTATTTTCAAAAATCATTATATGCTTATTGTTGTTGATCTATGCCTATTAAATATATTAACTTTGAGACGAAAAACATGGTCTACTTTTATAGTTTTAAAAATGTAAAAGTTCTCTTAAAATGCAATGGAATTTTATTATTTTACTCAGCCTTTTGCCATAAGAAATTTTTAGTGGTACAAGCTCATCTTTCGAAATGCTGAGGCGGTACATGGCCAGAGAAATGTTGGGAACCCCTGATCTACAGAATACAGCTTCAAGCAAACATTTCCTTCACAGGTGTTCACTTTTTTGAACCACTTCTGGATCTCCCAGATCTCCAACTTGGATTGTTTGAATGTCTCTGGCGTTAATGTGTGATCCCGTGCCTGATGTGAAACTATTAAGAAAGTGCATTTTACTTTTTTACAAATGGTTGCCAAGTTTTATGAAAGATCAACCGACACTCAGGCTCAGGCCGCGGCCACGCGCGATTTCTTGTTTACAGTTAAGATTCTTCATATGTTGTAATCTGCCTGGCAGAATTTTGATGAAAGCTATTTGAAACCGTAGTTTGTAGTCTTCTTCCTCATTTTTGGAAACAGTGCTTTGACAAAATTTGTCTAAACCGACAAAAAGAGGGGGAAGCTATAGTTCAAAGACTATTTATTTTGGCTCTGATGCTGGTTAAAGGTTACTTGAAACTGATCGAACTGCTAAGAGCAGGGTCACAGTCATTCTGCTGTCTTTTTGGAATAATAAACAGGAAAAGGTTACACTCCTGAACTTAGTTTCGCGAATTTTTGTAGTTAGCTGAGAAAGAATGACACGTGCTTACGCCAAACTATTCATTTGATGGATAATGAAATGTGGAACGTTTGATAAAAATTTAAAGCAGCGGTTCGTCAAATCGATGTGCGAGCCTTAGGGGGAAAATACAAGTTTAGAGAGGTCTGCGTAACGACTATATGTCTGTGAATGATAGGCGCAAGAAGAGAGTTGTTCAGAAACCTTTGTTTTATAAATTTAGCTGTCGTGCATAGAAGTTCATGGAAAGGGGATGCTTGGCATGTATGACATGGAGCTCAGTTAATCAAAAACGTTTTGAGTATTTATGATTGAACGAGTTTGTTTTAGAGTGTTGACGAAGAACTCCAGAACCCAGTGATCAGAGTTATTTATCGTTTTTCCAAGCAGGGTAAGGCTCACTCAGGTGTTCCCAGTTCGTGGTTTGTGAGAGGTATTGACATTCCCAGGAACTTGTATCGATCTTCATGATTTGCGCACCGAGTTATTTGTCGACTGGTTTTTAAATCTGCTTGTACACCAGCGAATTTAATCATTTTTTAAACGGGGGTGAAGCAGATCTTATCTTCCAATGAACTAAAAATATCCCGTTGGTCATGAGCATCTCGTGTATCTCAATCTTAATGGCGTAGCATCTGGCGACTACCGCAATGGTTGCATTCGTCGCGATCCCTCAGTTTTCGGTCAAAGTTAGATGAAGGTACGCGCCAGGTCATTCCCTGCATGCTTCGTTTTTTGAAAGACGCCGACACAAGCGTTAAGCATCACGTTTCCTTTTTTTAACAGAGCGAAGGAATACATGTCTGCGTTCAGCAGCAGACCCAGAATCACAAGGACCCCGGACAGAGGAACGAGGAGCACGGCCTCAAGTCGAAACGCGACCCTCAGTCCGACGTTTTCGGTCGGGGAGCCCACTTCGCGGCCCAGCTCCGGCCAGTCCTGGAAAAGCTGGAAGAACAGTTCGGGTTCACTTGGCGACGCAAGAAGCAGGAAGACGAAGTGAGTTCGAACCCGACGTGCATATTGATCAATCCAAGCTCGCAGTTACGAACTTGCTGTGAAGCACTTGCTTTGCTTGTTTCCTCGGAAGAATGACGGCCGGGCTGTTGCGTTTTAGGCGTTGATTGCGTTCTTTTGCGCCGAAGGCTCTTTCGAAAAAATCCAATTTCGACTTCAATGCGTGCCCCGCTCCCTCGGCTCTTGTTACGTCACTTTCTCCCCCACAACCTTCTGATGCACCGACCTGCTGCTCGTTCTCGGTTTATGCTGTTTTTTTCGTTTTTGTCTTTTCTCGCTGCAGAGCAACTTTTGTTGACTTTGGCTTTTTCGACCAGTGTTTCGTATCAGTGGGAAAATGTGCGTTTTTTCTGTTGCACGTTGTGGTTACCGTTCTTGTCCTGCGTTATTTTGTTTCGTGTAAATGCTACCCGTTAGTTCCAATTTATTTTATTGCGTTCCCTCGTAGAAAATACATTTTGACTGTGAGGACGCATCAGTACATCGTTCCGCAACGATTGTCGGTGCTGTTATGGTCAAGATGAAGTTCATGCGACTTGAAATCCAAGAAAAATAAACAAACAAAAAATGAAATTCTACTTTCAAGCTCACTCCCTTAATATTTTGAAGTGTCTGGTGCAGTGATAAGCGAGTTGGATTTTTTGGGCAAACTTTTGAAATATCATTGCAACCAATAATTGAGAAGGTTGCGACACCGAAAAACCTCAAGTTGCCTAGCGTAGTGCCCTCGACACTTTTGTCTTTTCCGAAGGTCTGGATCCGATCGTCATGTTCGAACCGGTTTCGAACAATGTGGTGAGGATGTTAACGCACGGATGGGAGTTCGCTGTATGTTTCACGCAGGGTAACTGCTGTGTCGAAATCGGCTTCTGTTGTTGGTGGGCTTCGATCAGCAAGGATCTGGACTTGGCAGAAAAAGTCTAAACTGAGTCGCAATGAAGCTCTGTCCGGGTTGTCGCAACATTTTTACAGCTTAGCAAACTACTGGTGTTTCGCAGCAAGAAAATTGTCTCAAGTAGAATCTTAAATTATCGCAGGAATATAGCAGCCTACTGCTCATGAATTCGGTCCATGTTGTAGCTACAGATTCTTTTTAACAAAGCCTTTCCCGTTTCTTTGAAGTATTGTACCAATAAGGCCGATTGACTGACAATTTCGAGGTGTGTGCGGATTTGCGTTAAAACGTTTCGGGAACAATTACGTGACCTATTATGCAGTGATGGAGTTTCTTCTGTTCTCGCTCCAACAGTCCAGCGTGTCCGGTGTAAGACTTATTTTCACTGAAGTAAAACCAAGAGCTTTGACTAAATAGTCGAAGTTAAAAACCGGAAGTGGCAACAACCTTTTTTTCGTCATGTACGTGAATTTCCGATCAAAATCATAACGAAGAGGCTGTTATTTTATTGCATCACCAAGCATTACGCCGGTTTTCAGTCTGCAGCCGACGATTTTTCAGATCTCGAGCCTCAGTTTCGAACGTTCATCTCTCTCAGTCTAAGCTATTGACAAAGGTTTGTCTCGGTTCCGGTAGCAGAGATTTTGGTCTCAATAAAAGCTGATGATGCCTACCTATCAGGCGATATATATACTTTACAAGATATTAGCGTCTGATCCTTTGCTGGAAAAGGATTCCTTTCGATAGACAGTGATATAATATCACCACTCTTTTATCGATCCAAACCACGAGTTTCTAATTTGAAAAAACCCTGACCATCAAATGCTACGCTTATAACTAGCTTGGACTGTGGAATGGCAGAGCCTAAGCTACCACAAAAGCGGGTATGAAGAGAGCCAGGGCTGTTTTTTCGACGTGCTTATGATTTAATGCATATCAAGGTTGTACGTCGCTCATATTTTAACGCAAGGTACACTTTTTTATGCTTCTTGTGCTTTAGACATGAGGTAAGATTTCGTGCAAGCTACGAAACATTGAGAACACAGGTTCGACTAATAATGTCGTAGAGTAAAAAATCCAGTGACATTCCAATAAAGGCAATGCCACTGAAAGTTTTTATGCTATTTAATTGATTTTGTGAGGATTGTTGATAGTTGCAAATATCAAAATGACTCACTGTTTTTGTCACTAAGTGCCTTTTCTTTCTCTTTAAGAAAAGCTTAGCAGACGAAGCTGACTTTCTTTAATTGTTTGACCAACTTCAGAAATCGCCCTGACAGAGCTAAACGCTACTAATAATATTTTTTCTTTATACATTTTACAACAGTTCTTCAGCAGATGTTAACCGGATTGGTGCAAGTTTGTCGTGTCACAACGAGCTTGAAAGCACAACCAAAATCGACCGCAGCACCCTGAAACACGTTTGCAGCGCCAAAAATAACAACAGAAGCTTGAACCGACGATTCTGGCAAACGCAGAAAATCAGTTTGGTCTAAAAGTTCAAAGAGTCCGTCAAGGTCGTAAAAGTTTTTCGGGCAAATTTTGGGAAATTCGGGAAAATATCCTTTGCATACCAACAAAATTGTCNGCTCATACTGTACACCTATGCGAGGTNGTACAGGAGAAGTTTTACAGGCTGCAGGAAANTCCTCAGAAGACAATTTTAATGGAGTGGTTACAGGAGTAGCAAGGGATTAGTTGCAAAGTTTTAAACTGCGATTAGGCAAATTGTCAAAACCTTTCCATTTTTGGAATTAAGGAAATTTAAAACACAGAAAACATAAAATGTCTCAACAGTGGAAGCAACGGACAGTCAGTTAGGGATTGAAAGGTGGCTTTCAGTTTCGGTTATCATGAGTCGAAGAGTTATTGTATTGTGTAACATCTTCACTCCCACACGCAAGGCGCTAGACTTTAAACATACATCGCAGTAACAACGAATACAAAAATAGATGAAGGAAGACGAGGATACATACATGGCGGTAGTAGAGAGTATACGTTTGATGGCGCTAATACATTTACTTTGATGAAACACAAGCTTTTGAGACACACGCGTGAATGACGTCATCATGATTATTATAATGTAGTAGGCCTACTGCGATGACTTCCAAGTACATCGATTTATGAAGATGTTGAAATCGAATCAAATTTGAAATCCCGGAAGTCCGGTGAAAAAGTCCAAAATGAAACCTTGAGCGAATTTCGGGCATAAACTAGATTCCAATCACTGGCAAGCCAACAAAGTTTGCAAGCTAACGATCCGGTGTGTCCACGGAAAAATCCAATATTTCTAATTCTAGATCCAGCAAAGGCCAAAATTGTGTGCTACTTAGGAATGAGGAGGACATCCTTGGCAAGTGGAGAGAGTATTTCAAAGATCTTTTGAACCCAGTCACTCTCACAACATCGGACACAGGAGGTACATTTGGGGGACGAAATCACGGCAACCGACGTCTTTCTAGCTGTCAAAACACTGAAGACTGCAGGTTGCGAAGGAATCCGACCTGAAATGCTCCAAGCTTTGAAAAGAGAAGCTCTTTAGCTGACTTGTGTGTCAAGCGGCCTGGCGTTCTAGAAGGGTACCGAATGATTGGCCAACTGCGGTGATCATCACAATACATAAAAAGGGATACAGGATAGAATGCACTAACTACCGGGGCATCTCTCTCCTTAGAAATATATTACAGGTACAAGTGCCTGAAAAAAAGATGCCACTATCAATTGAACCAAAGCTGGAGGATACCCAGTGTGATTTGGCCGTAGCACTACAAACTAAAGTTTCACTCTCCAGCAAATTTTCGAGAAATCTTGTGAGTATGACAAAGATGTTTAACGGTGTTTTGTTGACCTCGAGAAAGCATACACCTGGGTTCCTCGTAAACCCGGTCTTATGCTCCATGTTGCTGGCCATAAATTCATTTTTCCCGCTCAAACGTTTGTTTTCGTGTTGGGAGAGTGAAATCACAACCGGTCACAGTTGGTGTTGGACTCTGACAATGGTGCGTGCAGTCTACCCTCTTCTTAAAGAGTCTGTATGACTTGGATGGACAGTAACAGCTGAGTCGACAGGTTGCCACCGTTGGAAGTTGCACGATCAGCTGTTTGCTTTTTACAGCCGATTTGGTACTGTTTGTATCCTCCGAACAGGGTCTTGAACATACATTTAATCGATTTTCTGCCGCGTGTTACTATGCGGAAATGAAAATAAGCACTGAAAAAGGGTACCCTGTAAAAGGCGGAGCTCCGTAAATAGCGGAGCTTTGTTGCGGAGGTTTGATGACGTAACCGGAGTCGCTAAAACCGATATTTTGCATTGAGCTATGAGAACTAAACGGTAGTAAAAGTAATTGTACTGCAAAAGATGATATTACACTACGGTAAAAAAAGTATATTTTGAAGTTTGATAATTTTTGGTTATCTGAGTTTCACGACGGTTCGGGGACAAAAAAATAGGTTTCAACAATTGTGAATGTATAAAATTTTAAACATCGCAAACTTCCACGCATTCCATGTTTGGGGGAAACGCATATTAAGTTGCAATGATACAACATTTTTCCTTCACTTTTTTCCTTTTTTTGCTTTTGCAACGTAACTTTTTTCCACTCCGGTTACGTTATCAAACCTCCGCAACCAAGCTCCGCTATTTACGGAGCTCCGCCTTTTAAAGGGCACCCTGAAAAAGGTGTTATGACTCCCCAGAAACCCAAGCCAGTGCACTCTGCAAGTAAGGGGGCAATACACTGCATTAGGTGGAGAAGTTCCAGTACTTTGGTNTAGTATTCAAGAGCGACGGAAAGCAGAACAAGGAGAATGATACACGAATTGGTAANGCAACTGCAGTTCTGCGTGAGCTTTATCGCTCTGTAGTCACAAAATGGGAGCTTTCAAACACCGCAAAGCCGCAAGTTTTTAATTCAGTCTTTGTTCCAATCCTCACCAATGGTCATGAATGTTGGGTAATGACTGAAAGAGTGCTATGCCAAAAACCAAATGCAAGCTGCAGAGATGCTAGGATTTTTGCGAAGAATTCACGGTGTGACACTTTGTGGNAAAGTGCTCNCAGCTATGAAATTCGTAAATCCGTGAATGTCCAGTCACTCCTCTGAATAGAGAGATTCAGCTATTATGGTTCGGCCACGTAACCAGAATGTCACAAGAAAGGTTTGGCTGTCATCAGATCGGTAAAGCAAGTCCTGCCGTTTACACCCACGGGAAAGCGGCTCAGAGATCGAATAAGGACCAGGTGGCGTGATTACATCTCCGACCTTACTTGGTCCCGCCTTGCTGTGGAGCCAGCAGAACTATCACAGGTTGCTGAAAACCGTGAGGTATTTCGAGTCCTCTTAGCANTAGGGCTGCTGNGCTCCGCGACCCTCCCCATAGGAAAAGCAGGCATGAAAATGAATGAATGAAAAGTTGGAGAAGTTGAAATCGAAGCAAAATATTTGTTCAAGAGATTGCACCTAACGCGATCATCATGCACTGGTAATCGGTATGAACATTTTTTGATGGTTTCCAGCATCGATTTAAGAGTTTCCAGTTTCCAGAGCTTCAAGAAATTGAAAACTGTAGGTTGTGGTGAAATTCGATCTGCAATGCTTAGTAGGGGTGGGCAAACCATGGCCTTTAGGATAGAAAGGTCTAGCTAGCATTCCAGTCCGGCACAACGCTTTTCTTGTTGTCTATCATTGCGTCCGGCCTAATTGTACTTCTGGCATATCAAATGTTGTTGCTATGTCCAGCAGGAAATCACTCATTTCACAGATTTATCTTCCTTTTGTAAACAGAGAAGGAATTCTTTGGCTAAGCTATCTCGTGTGTATCCATTGGCTTGGCGATGTTGAAGGGCACTGAATGATTGGGAAACTAGGGTGATCAACTGATCATCCTCAAATACGGGAGTTTGAAAGGAATGCACTAACTGCCGTGGNGCTTGGTCTCCCTCTCCCTGGAAAAGCAATGTATGCCAAGTGCCTTGAAACAAGGTGCTGCGTGATAACTGNACCTAAGCAGGAGGATAGCTAGTGCNGTTTTCCTCCTGGTTGTAGCACCACAGACCACAAAATATAGCTCTCTAAAAGTTTTCGATAAATCCTGAGAGCATGTCAAAATCGTCTACGCTTGGTTCAGGGGCGCAACCAGCTCTTCATTTCGGGGGGGGGCAATTATCACGAAATTTTATTCGTTGACGTCATCGTGCTTATTCAACCGTGGTATAACTTTTCGTTAACGGTCACAGGTAAATTTCTCTTCGCAACATTTTCGAAAATGATAACTTTTCAGTTTTAATCAAGATGCAGACCGAACGATCAGGACTGAGTGAAAATTAGCAGTCTAACACAATTAACACCTGGTTCTGTACTCAACTAGTGCAGTCGTGATTTTAGTGTGACAGATGTATAGGCTACTAATAAACCTGCCTAACGCTTCGTCTTGTTTTAGCAAAATTGTTCTAGCCCTATTCGTCTAGCGCAGGGGTTCCCAGCCTTGGCCACATGTACCCCTAGGGCCAGATGTACATTTGCCTATCTGAAGTGGTACATTTACTGCACAGCTGCCACAAACTAATTTTAAGAAACAAAAACGGAGTCTACTTTTATAGTTTTAAAAATCTAAAAGTCCGATTAAAAATTCAGTCGATTTTTGTGATTTTACTCAGCCTTTTTGTCGTAAGAAAATTTAGAGGTACATACTGATCTGTTGAAATGCTGAAGGGGTACATGGTCAGGAAAAGGTTGGGAACCCCTGTTCTAGCGTATGTTTGAATTTCTATCACAAATGTTACAGGCAAGTTTGCCTGTAACAACTCATTGCTGTACAGAAAACAAACTTGCTGAAATATCCTCAAGCCTTAGACAGCCAGAGCAAATTTAAAAGGATCACAGCCAATTAAAACTGACTATTAGTCAGCTGACCTGACTGAAAACGACTATCCCAAGACACTAACCTCAAGTTACCCCAGTGACAACGTCATCAAAACGTCAGCAGGAGTCACAAGACAAGCAGCAGAAATCACATGAGGCTGATCACGACTAGGAAAAGATGACGGAACAGAAGGGGAAAACCCAAGCACCGACAAGCACCTGAAGGTTCTGGAAGCATTTGAAACCAGCCAATCACCAGGTGATCCAACAAGCA
>JGI24158J21664_10003652_pt1 | contig 19430 bp, 11 predicted proteins | sample Ectturendosymbi3_FD_21664 | JGI IMG/M metagenome (IMG submission 21664) | reverse complement strand
TACGCCTGTTGCTGCACACAGAAGGTGACTGCCAAAGGGTGTCATAGATACAGTATCTTGGCTGTCACAGTCCACAGATATCTTCACGAAGTTCAATTAAGTTACTTTGCAATTGCAGCCAAATCAGCAATAGTCACCTTCTTGTCCAAGTATAATGCTGTTCAAACGAAATCGAGCCTTTCATGAACTCTAACAGATTCCAAATCATTAACTCTAACAGTTTCCCACTGCTAAATGAGTTAAATTTACTAAATTAAGTTTTATAGTGAAATGCATCTTTGCCCCCATTCTTGTTTTAATCATTTTCAAACATCCCAAACATAAAATACGAAACAATTGTGTTGATATGTGTGCTAGGGAAGGTAGGGGGGCGATATAAATTTTTTTGTCAGAAAAGGGGGCGCTAGCCAAAAAAAGATTGGGAAACACTGTCCTAAACTTACGTTCAAGTCGCAAAAGTGAAAAGAAAAAAAACGATCCGCCATTTTTCATCGAAATCGTGCTGCACCTTCATAAGGGCAACGCCTTTGCTGGATATCGCGGGTAAATAGTTGTAAGACTTCCGCAGGTTTTTGATAAAGCCTAAAAAAGTCCAAGAAGAAAAGGAAGTGATCAAAAGAGATGGCCTATTAACCTGCATTGCAGGCAGCAACGAAGTCTTTGGAAATGCAGCTAGCGGCATGAAAAGCTGCAGTTACTTTGGTGGAAAGAGCTACAGCTTCAGAAGTTTTTTTCCCATTACAGCAACGCAAAATTCAATGTTATAAATGAATTCATGTTGGAAAATTTTAACATTAATTGTTGTTTTTATGCATTGTAGCTTTTTAAAAAATTTAAAGAGTTTTAAGTTTTACTCTGTTCCGCAGTTAACACTATTCTGAAAAACCTACAATAACTTGACGAAATGATTGCGAATAGTAATTTCAAAAATACAAAAGGTTTCGTTCAAACATTTTTCTCTTGATATAAGCAAAAGGCGAATGTGCTTACATGTGTAACGAAAATTAACTTTTTTGCAGTTGCTTCTGCTCAAGACATTAGCTTGATCTTAGACTAAAAACATGTTTGGAATCTTGTTGATTGTCTTTCTGAGTTTTTCTTGTTTCGTTCAAGGTAAGCAAACTAAAAAATGCGTTGTTTCTTTGTCAAACTTTGACAAAATCACAGTGTTCTTCTCAGTAAAATATGATGCAATTGTCTGGAATGAACATAGGCTCCACTGATATATTTTTGCAAAGGTTTTGGTCGTTGCCTCTAATGTTTAAGCTTAATAGGATAACTCGGAAGCGTATATTGTTCGTGTTTACCACAACATATGCAATAGGATAGTTTTGGCGATTCTTGCCTTCTTTCGAAGGGACCATTGCACCAGAAGTTAGTGATATGTTGTTCAGTGTCTGTAGACCTATAGGTTAAGAAACACTGCGTGCCCAAACCATATACTAAGTGATTTTGATATTTCCTCAGTACGTAAATACAGGTACTAGTAGTAACCATGGACTGAGACTTTCAGAGAAGCAAGGTCTGATCCAGCTAGTAATTTCAGGGGGGCGATTTCGGTGACATTTGGCAGTCAAGTCTCATAACGGGTTCACTACTGTGAAAGAGATGAAGCATACTTCACGACACTGCTGTGACAAAACAACGGACGGCAAGATGGCCTTTTATCGCGAATGCTGTTTTCCGAATTGTTCAAAATCATGGCGAAAAAAGTTAATTTCGTAGGCTTTAGGGGGTCGATCGCCCCAATCGCCTCCCCCTGGATCCGCCCCTGCAGAGAAGGGTAGCATTTCAATGTTCAGAAATAGAGCCTTCTAAAGACCTTTAGAAAGCTATAGGAGGTAAACTGTGTTGCAGTTTTTTGTTTGGATCGCATGAAATACGATAAATTTATTTCGTTACAAATGATGGCAAGTCGAAGTCTGAATATTGCCTCCTGGGCGCAGAATGGATGCATGTGTATAGCACAGACATGAAAACGCAAGAGCAGAAGAGAAACAGTTTCAGTTCTCAGTGTCGATTGAACAACCCATCTCATTTCTCTTACCTCAACGTCTCAAACGTTTTTATTTCTGTTTATGATCTAGTTTTGTATTTTATTGATCCACTTTTGCATAGGTTTTGGTACTAGAATGCTGAAAACATTGCTTTCAAGAGTAAATAATCTGTCGTAAACAATTTCTAGCCTGGTTCTAAAATTCATGAGAGTAACGCATGAGTAGTGCTAGCACGCATCAGTGCATATGCAATGAGTGCATTAGTACATTTTGTCATAAATCAAGTTTTGTCAAAAAACTGCAGATTTGAGCATAGTCTATCATAGCCAGATCCAACGTCAACAGCTTCAGTCAACTTCCTTAACGTTGATTAAGCCATAAATATTCTGCAAAACCCATGTAACAGCAGAGCTTGCTTTATAAAATAGGTTGCAGTGCTGCAAAATTTTCTTGAATGTTTCAAACCAAAAGTTTTAACTAAAAAATGTGTCAATGGGCCATTCAACACAGGTCATCATGATGGAAGCGAAGAATTTGCACACTGCCAAATCCGGGGTGGTGGAGCAGGTGGCCATGTCTGTTTCAAAGAACAAGTGAGTTATTATAAATATTTGTAGTTCAGGTAATTTGATCTTGTAATGCACATTATGATTTATTCTCCTTACTACATTAGAAAATATGAAGAACCATTACGACTATGCCGACAAGTTTCTGTAACGCTAAAAATTTTAACTACTGCCTTTTGGTCAGAAGAAATAGATGTTCTTCGTTAGTTTTAAATCACAAACAATCCAGAAACACTTAGAATTGTGTAAGTGAACAATCTACAAAACTGAATTCGGAAATCAAAGGTTAAATCTATAAAATAATTCATATGAGTTGAGGTTTTTAGCATTTCTAATGTGCACGTCTACGCTTACGAACTTTGCATTAAAGTTGCTAAAAATTTTGTAGCCATTAGAAACGTGATTTTCCATTCAAGGCGTTGGTTACACTTGTGCAACACAGTGCTTGCCCTCTGTCAGATTCCAACAGATTTCATTTCTAAAACATCACATTTCCAGTGTCGTAAGCAATCTAACAAAAATAATAATTTGAAGTGGTACGAAAAGCAAAAGAAAGTCTATATTACTAATTCGTAATCTAATAAAAATGAACAAACTGTCAGTGTTTTAGAATAAAAACAGAAATCCACTCATACTTTGAGCATGCATGAGGTAAAAGTTTATCACAAAGCGAAAAACAACAACGAAGATTTTGAAAATCTCGTGGTGCACAGCATCGAAGGAAGTCTAAAATAACATATTTTATATTCGAACATGCTCTTTAAATCACTTAAACTGGAATCTGCATTCCAGGATCACCAACTAACAGCTCATGTCCACGTTACCCACATGGCAGCAGGACGACTAACTCCGGTTCACGTGCACGAGAACGCATGGACTCCAAGTTGCAATAACCTCGGTGGTCACTACAACCTTCCTGGAACCGCCAAGTAATGAAATATTCGTATGTAATGTTAAGTGAAGTAATAAACTTTAGACAAGAATTTGGTGTACACTATNTCTTCAGCAAACTTCCGCCCGGGNCCATAGTCATGGGGGCATTTGGGTAGTCTTCCAAGTTCCCTCTAAGAAAATTTTGCACTTAGCAAATTTTTGTTTTAGTGCGCATGCAGTTGCGCAACCATGCAGCCCGCAGATTTTATTCTGTCCAGAAAGATTTCTTTTAAACACTTAATAAGAAAAAAATCTTGCCACACTAAACTGTATTTCCCCCAAACATTAAAACCTGGCTACGGGCCTGTTCGCGCTTGCTTTGTTTTGTTTCAAAAATTCAAAAGGAGCAAAGACTAATAAAAAATGTTGTGCTGTACTGCGCTGTCTGCTTTTGATGGTTGAAAAAATTTGAAGAGTTACAAATTTGCTCACGACCATCTTATGATAATTATTTTGTGTTTGATGATTTTCTACTAAGACATAAAATTAAAATTTGAAAATCTTTTGCGAAAACCTTTGTTAAAATTGACACATAATCAAAGTGAGTTACAACTTTTTGTGATGTTTATCACGAGATATTTCAGTGAGTTACAACTTATATATTTCAGTGAGTAGTTACACGAGATATTTCAGTGAGTAGTTACAAGAAAGTGAGTTACAACTTTTTGTGATGTTTATCACGAGATATTTCACCAGGTTTCGTTTTAAACTTTTGGAATTCGTTTCACAAAACAATGCGTTGTGTTGCAGAGACGAAGGTAATTTAGGAAAAATACAGGCCGATGAAAACTGTGTTGCACGTAAAATGAACATTCCACTGACTGGAATATCGATAAGCGGAAGGAATTCAATCCTGGGCCGCTCTGTTAAGGTACGCTCCGCCAACTGCAACTGCGTAACACATTTCAGCATGATGTGTGGTACCCTTGGCATGCAGGTCACGCAATGCTGATTACTAGGGAGCGAAATATTCTATTAACGTCTACACTAACCTTCTCAAACCGGTAATATTGAAGCTTTTTTGCTATGAAAGAAGTGACAAAACAGGATTTTAAGTGTGTAATTTCATCTAAGTAACCGTCTTAATCCAGAAGATTATTTGTGAATGCAGGAAAGCATGTGGTTTTTTTAAACGACACTTTTTATTGAAAAAACTTGTAAGTTAACAAACTTTTCGTACTATTATAGAAAAGAATACGTATCAAAAGCAAATTTTCCAAAATTGTTTTGTCAGGTACATCTTTCTAACGGACGGAAGGCATGCTGCAAGATTGTCAGCTGCACCGAAGAAATGTTCAATCGCATGATGAACAATGCGAACAACCAGGGAGACACTTGTAATTAAATCTAAAAGCCTGTGAGCTCGGTGGATATCAAAACACAGTCGGATTTTTTTCGCGATGGACCGTGAATGCACCTCACGTGGTGCGAGTGTTCTTTCATGTAAAAACATTAGCGTAAGGGTTAGTTTGAATTTGGTTATCTCTGTAACAGGGCGTCCACTTCGAGGCTGGTAGGTCTTGGAGTTCAACTCTCGGACGGGTCCTGCCAAGACTTTGAAAAATAGTACTGCAACCAGAAGAACTGATGGATCTCTTCAAGGTGGTGGCTTGAACAGCCACTCTGGCCATTCTGAGGCAGCATCCAATCTCAAGCGATACAAACGCCTTGAACCAAAACACAGTCGTGGCGCTGGAAAACTGCTGTTGTCATAGAGTTCCATTAAAGCTTCATCTCCAAACAAAAACGTTAGTTCTCGTAAGGCGAAGGCGTGATGAACGCATTTACGTTTGATCACGTGTGTTCACGGTCCATCGCGAAAACCAACAGCGGTTTATGATCTACCTGTGAGCTACGCAAATACATTTGTTTGCTCAACTCAAAATCCACTGATAGAATGCAATCATGAAAGAAGTGGCGAATCACAAGTAACTTGTAAAAAGTTTCTTTGCAATAAACTTTCACGAGCATATATTTGCTTTACTTAGCAGAGCGTCCCAGGTATTTATTCAAATCTGTGAAGTGTGAAGTAACCAGTTGAACGACACGTTAAAAAGTGTTACGAACCGAAAGCATAATAAACCAAAAACAAATCCCAGCATTAACATTCAAAAAGACAATTTACAGAATAATTTGAAAATAAATTGGTTTGATAAAGTAATAAGAGGGTTTTAGGATGAAAATTTAAAGTTCAGTTTCTCTGTTGATTGTCTTCAGAAAAATTGTGTTTTAGCAAATCAATCAAAAGCTTATAAATTTTGTTTTGAAATGACAATTAATCCAGGACTAAAAGTTCTAAACAAGAATTAAATTTGGAAACAAATCTAGAAAATGTAGAGGGCTCAGAGTGTTTGCAACGTACTAGATTTAGGGCATTAAACTATGCAAAACCAATGTGTTAAATAAACAGATTCAACCAAAAATGTTTTGTAATAAATGCATATTTCTACAACTGAAGAAGAATAACGAGTGTTTCATATAAAATCATACCCGATTTGAATAGAAAAGAGGTGCAGGTCGTCAGGTGAAAGACTAAAAACAACTCAAAGTAACACAGTTTGGAAAATGAGTCCCATGGATTAGTAATAGAAGGGGTATCAGATCCAGATTTGATTGTAAAAGGGGCTATTTTGTTGTTGCTTGAAGTTTAGTTGATATAAATTGAGCGAAGAAGCTGAGAGTATAAAGTCACTGCGGCTACACGCTTACAAACGAAAACGTTTTCACAAACTAACTGCTTATGAGATAAATGGGTTGCGTTGCGCCTAGAAAAGTAACGAACAGCGCAGAACAAAGAAGTAACATTTGATTATAAAGATAAATCACCTGAAACGCTTTTGTGTTAGTTTCAAACAATAGGAAATGCGTCTACTTAGGTTTGAAACGGAGATTTTGTCCAACGTGAAATAGCTACGGAATTGAAAGCCCTTCCGAAAAGCTAACGATCACAAGCAGCAAGGAAATTTGCATGTGTGAGTGGTGAGCTTCACTATACCGCTACTGAGAAGTAATCAATATCTGATTTTGCTGCACATTCACGAGCTTGGTTCCACAAAAGCAACCAGTGTCTTTGTGCAAATGTATGACTTGATAGAGGTATTACTTGGAACAGCGTTGAAATGCCGTCAAAGTTTGACTTGTAGGTAAGGTCATTAACGCATGAAGACCACTCAGGTACGAATATGTTTGAGCAATGCAGAAAGCTTTGGAAAACATTGCCAAAATTTTCTTTCGTTTGTAGAATTCTTTCACAGTCTAAAGAAAATAGACATCTCCGATTTAGATCAACGAAATAGGGCTGATCCACTCTAAAGAGGTACATTCAGTGGCGTACGCAGAAAATTTCCGAGGGGGTTCAAAGTGTCGTCACAATCGTGTGACGTCACAAATCAGCTTTAGGGGGAGTGCCGAAGGCACGACCATTCTAGGGGGGTCCGGGGGCATGCCCCCAAGAAAATTTTACAAAATTACACATAAAAATAACGCATTTTTGTGCATTCTGGAAGCAAGTTTTAGTGTAATGCTTTTACGAGACTTATTAGCCGGTGAGACAGAAAACTGAACTTTTGTTTTCTGAGGCTCATGAAATAAACCTATATGCGTGCTTGGACGTTATAAGTTTTAGACATGTATTGCTTATCGAAGACGCTTATTGAAGTTTGTGGGCTCAAATCTCACGCCAGCCGAAGCTTTTTTCTGGTGTTCAGTGTTACCTGTGTTCAGTTACTTAACAGCCACGTGTGAAGCAATTTTGTCAGTGAAAGAAGGAAATCGTAAAATGAAAATCAAGCAGAGAAAACGTACAGTAGTCCTAAAAAAATTTATAGTAGTGCGTATATCAGTGACCAGAAAACAAAGTCAGTTTATTTTGAATTGAGGCTCTTGACCCCCCTTAGTTGCGCCACTGCCGAATTCTGTTTATACATTTTTTATTTTTAGGGTTTGAATGGGGGCCATTGCATTATTTTGTTCAGCCCAGTAATGAAACGCACAATCTACTTTTGTATAATTCGTCAATTCAAAACTGTTAATTAGGGATGTGATAAAAGATGAGCAAGCGATCTGACTCAAATTCGTCTCCTTTCCTTTGGACATAAGCATCAGCTGCATAGGTGTAAATTCATGGTCTTTGCCACTAGTATGCTACTAGGCACTTCTCTAATGTACAAGCTGTCCTCTTGGTGTTTCAGCAGCAGAAGTCTTTTGTAAGCAGAAGGCTTGGAGCTCAATTTTGACTGAGTTTCGCTATTCTTTAGTCAAAAGCAGTTGGTACTCCGGATCAAGGTAAGTTGCCGCCAACACTGGTGGAATCATAAGTAACTTTTCCCTTTCTTTCATGCGTTGCATTAGCATTGTTGCTAGTGGAGTAGAAATATGCTCTTACGATAGCATGGTTAGTTGCCAATGACCTAATGTCTTGCCTGGGTTGAGCACACTCTCTTGAAGTTTTGTAGTGAGTGTGCATACTGGGGTCAAAGACTCCACAGTTGTTTCAATCAAGTTGGCTTCAGAGCAGTTAGTCAAATTTACAAATGTAGTACAAATATCGGTGAAGCTTCACCATCAACCATAAAAATTATGATCTTTGATATACTTTTTCTTTCCGTTATATTTTTATTAAATGCAATGTCGGCAAATTATCGTCGTATTTTAAGCTTATACTTTGAATATTTTTACGTACAGCGGAAAAAGGTGTGAGCTAATGAAGTAAGTGAACAAAAGCTATACAAAGCTATCTACGTAGTAAGTGAAGCTGAGCGTCGCAATGAAACATTTTACTGCACTGGTGCACAAAGCTAAATTCGCTTTCAAAAAGACACTTCACATTACGTTTGAAGTGTGACCTCAAAAGCTGACGTAAGTTACTAAACCTACTTAGCATACGGTATTGACAGTGGCAGCAAAATTCGCTTTAATCAATCTGAGTATAACTAACTTCAACTTACAGAAATGTGATGAAACAGATCTGAAGGAATCCGCCTAATATTACACAAAGTATCTGAAACAAAACTGGCCCACTAGTTGACACGGCCAGCGAGCACGCCTTTATGGCTCCCTTACAAAGAGGAATGATAGTTTCTCTTTCAGTTACTGCACCTCAAAATAATGTACATTGTTTTGTCACAGGATGCCATGTCAGGTCTTCGATTACAATGCGCCATTGCTGGCAACGCTAGCGAGGTAGCTATCTTGTTTTACACAATGGCAGGCTGGCAGCACGGAAGTAAACATGCAGAAGTCTGGTGACAATGTCCCCTGTCCCATTAGAACAGAATCAGAATAAGTGACCTCCTTTTCGCGTCGACGTTACTGTTTGTGACGGAGATCACGAAGAGGGCCCTCAGTTTGCGAATTACTGATCTTGTCGAACTCAGACTTTGTCTGCTAATTTGTTCAACTGAAAGAAAAACCGGACTTCAGCAGCACCATGTCGAAATGTACAAGTATGGAATTTGTATGAAATATGGAAGATTTGGCTCCATTCCATACATCAAATCTTCCATTCCATACTTGGGTCATTCCATATTCCACACCGACATTTTCTTTCCATTCCATTCCATACCATGTATGTCCTGTGGCCAGAAAGTTTTCAATAGGAGGGCTTTGCGTTTCTGCGGGGGGGTTGCCTTTGTGCGGGGGGTTTGACATTCTAAAAATTGACAAAAACTCCACTAATTTATAGTGTTTCATGTTTCAATTTGGGGGCTTGGAGTTTTGTTTGTGGGGGCTAAGCCCATCAAAGCCCCTTTGTCGACTGGGCTGCCGGCCGACACTGCGAGATGATGGTGATAAAATCGCAAGTACTAAAAATGTGGAATGTGCTGAATGGCAAGAAGAAGAATCTTGCAAAGCAGGTTGTACCAGAAAGGGATATTTCCACGATTCAAGTCTCTGTGAACTCTGTCTGATGACGAGTCCTCGTCTTGGGAAATGAACCGAGCTAAGCTATCCCTTAACGGTTTTGTTGGGTTCAGTAGTGTACCCAGCCCAAAATTTGGAGGGAACAAATACTTTGACTATAAGCGAGCAACAGTATTTTGTTTGGGACACCGCCTCACAAAGCACAAAACGACAAGATATGCTAGAATTTGTTTGAGGGGACATGACCCCCTTGCCCCCCCGGTCACGCTTATGGTTGGGTTGGCCAGTATCCGACTTTCAAATATTGTTTTAGCCCGAAAAAACGTGAGTAAAATGTTTTGTTCGAGATGAGCAATGTTACATCAACTTTTCTGCAGCTCTAAAAAACTGGTTGGGTTCAGACAGCATTTTCAGTTTAGGTTACGTGCTTCTCGTACAACCGGTGGACCATCCAAACCTTTAAGTAGGCTCTTAAATAATGTGATATCGTCATTTTTATCTTTTGTTGGCTTACATTTTATTTTCTTACCTTGTTCTTTGTTTCGCCTGAACACGAATGTTCTTGCACTTATTAGATCTGTACCCAGAAGTGAGGGCTATCTTTATTCCACCAACCACGAAGTCGCATTTCAGTGACGAGCAATAATTTTTGTTTGAGCAGAAAACAACTTACAATCGAAATGTTCCTAAAATCATAGTTTTACATTATGTACACCCAGACCCGTCGCCAGAAAGTTTTCAATAGGGGGCTTCGCACTTCTGCGGGGGGGCTTTTCGTTTGTCCGGGGTGGCTTGACATTTTAAAATTAACCACAACTCCACTTATTTATAGTGTTTAACGTTTCAATTTGGGGGAACTCGGAGCTTTTTGGGGGGTCTAAGCCCACCAAAGCCTCTGCGTGCACCATACTTTTGTCGTGGATAAGGTCATTACGTTCTCTTGCGGTAATGTAGACAAAATGTAGCCGAGAATGCCACACAAATGGGTCAACTTGAAGTCGGAGATACAATTTCTGCCCATGCGTGGTGAAGATCATGTATGCCATCATTCGCGGCGAGATGTTCCTTTCCAGCGGATTAAGACTTTACTCGTCTACTTGCGGTATAAAGAGGAGTGCTCCAGTTGTCAAGTAAATGACTATCATCAAAACCTTCAATGGAGAAAACTTTAATAACAAAAAAATTGGAAGTTCGCTTTCGACAGAAACAGACAGCCGACCTTTTTGTAATGTGCCCGGGGTGCGCAAAAACATGACGTTATCTTTAAAAGGGATTGTGGATATTTGCGACAAATGTGTCAAGGGGTAGAAGGTTGATTTTAGGTAAAAATAACGTCATTTGAGAATGGTCCCTTGCAAGAAACGACTGGTCCACTGGCAAACGTTACTCGCATTTTTCGTTTCATGTGCATGGGTTTTCTCTGGAATCGACCAACGAAACACAATACAATGAAGGTTTAATAATGACATCAATAAATGTTTTTGTCTGAACCAACTTGCAGTGGTACAAATGAGGGATATACTTCTTTTAGCAAGTTGCACAAATACAGGTTTTCATCAGATTCTACTCTTAAGTAAAACCTCGTTACGAGTCCACTCAAGTAACTGAATAACATGCCAATCCTTTACACAGGTTAAATTGTAATATTCTCTACGTTCCTCTTTCAGATTTTCGGTGATTGTATGGGATATTATGGCACCATTCACAGGGCCCGAGATATTTGGTGAGTTGACAGGTTTTGAGTTTTTTGCTCCAGACCTGTTCGCTGTTTCAGAGGACTGAATGAGCCGGGTTGGAATTAAATAGTGATATGGGCCAAATTATGTTATTTTGCTGAAAATGCTCCGCGGCGTTTATGAGTTAAAAAATTAAATCGTGAGTCCTTGATCAGATGGCAGATATAAAAACGTTTTGAACAAGACTTGTGTGCTAAAGCACGTGAGGTCAGTTACAGTTAGTTGTAATTGTTGTTCTAGAACAGAGGTCTCCAAAATTTTGTCAGCGGACCACGTAAGCTATTACACAATTTTAGAGGGTCAGATATGTTACGTAGTGTGATTGTTTCGGGATATGTTAGGTTTTAACAAATCAACAAATTTTTCGTAAATATATCATTATTTCATTATTGACAAAATGGCTTCGTGAGTTGGATTTGACTCGCTGGCCGTAGTTATAGTAGACCCCTATTCTAGAAGAAAGAAGCCCAGTTTGTATGAAACAAGATAAGGAGGTCTTTACTTGAGTGCACAGGTGGTGGAACCGGGGGGCGCATGGGCCTAGGAATCCCCACTTCTATTTCTGGGGGTCCTGGCCCCGCATGTTTAATTTCAATTTTGCCTAAATAAGTTTAAGTAACACAATTAGGTCCGTTGTTAAAGTAAATCGATGAATGAAAAAAATGTTGCAGAATTTTGGCAGTAGGCTATTTTGTCATTATTATTTGCAATATAGTATTTGTAATTTGGCAGGATTTCGTGATTGTTTGGCAGAGTACATCGTGCACAGTCGGTCACCCTACTATGGCTTGCTTACCGCATTGGTGGTGTTGAACAGTGTTGCCAGATGGTGTAACACAACACAATTTTTTACAAAAACGGTGTAATTTTACATGCGTGAGTGCATGGGCGTCGGAAGGAATTTTCCAAGGGGACCACTAATGGATTTTTTTTGTGATTTTGAATGTGTTTAAAACAGGTATCAATGCTTTGCCATTTTTGCCTGTTTTTACAGCTGTGTTCTTGATGTGTTTGACAGCCTGGTGGCGACTCTGGCATACGGGCACCTCGGGCTTCGGAATGGGATATTTCGGCATCGCAGTTGCGGCGATGGTTGTTTCGGCGATGAAATGTGAAGTGTGTTTTAGGAATATCCTTTGGAATGTCACCAAAGTGCAAAAGTTCGCACTGACGTCGTCTGGGACCCGTGTGAGCGCAAGAGTCAGTCTAACACTTGTCCCAGATCTTTCCAATTGTGCTGTATTTATTGTGATTCATGATGCATACCATGGATTTGGAAGTGCCATTACTGCATATTCGTACACCGACAAGCAACCGATGGCAAGAAAGTACGATATATTCTTAGATTAGCTGTGAAATGCAATCAAAATGATACCTACGTGAAAGATCAAACAATAGATGCTGTCCACGCTTAATTTTGTGTAAACTCACAAACGGCTCATGCCAGCAAAAATAAACGTCACAAGCCATATTTCTTTACACACGTGGTCACGATCGAACTATGTTTCAGAGATGAGCACGGATCAGGACTGGATCGGACTGGATCAAGGACTGGATCGGCCTAAAATTTTTTTGAAAATTGGCGGAGCGGGACTGGATCGGACTGAGAAAATTTGTTGTTTTTCTAACAACATGAAAAATGTTGGTTGTATTGTGATTTTGCAGATTGGTTAAATGGTAATGTATACTTTGCCATCAACGGCAAACGCTCTGCTGGGACGATTTCGCTATGCATCCAACTTTGTCCAGACTCCACATACAGCGTTATGTTCGAATTACAGTAGAATTTGTCTAATTCATGGGTAGGGAACCTGCGGCCGGCGAGCAAATGCGGTCCGCGTGAACATTTAACATGGCCCGCACCAAAATTTTCATTACCCAAATTAGAACACAACATCGCACCCAAAGGTAATTCCATGACAAGTAGAAACGCAAACAGTAAGTCAAGAGAAGTCTTTCTCGCTCCTGACATAGTGTCCATCCTTGTTTTCCTGAGGAAGATAAATGTAGAATTTTAGGATGAAGTTTATGAATTTTTGCGGCCCGCCAGCGATATTTCACAATTCATACGGCCCGTGATAATAAATAGGTTCCCTATTCCTGGTCTAATTCATCATCGTTTAATTCGTCAATTCGTTTAATTCGTCACTTTTTCTTCGGTCCCGGCAGAATTCCTATTTTTTGTGTACATTTCTCTTCGTCTAATTCGCCATCATCTAATTCGCTCAATTCGTCATATCTTTCTATCCCTGAGAAGCGTTTTGTTCGACTGATCCGTTATTTGCAGTTTCGGTTTTGATATTTAACCAGTTAACATGTGTAGGGATTCAAACAAATTAATAATCTTTATATGAGATTTGTTGCACCTCGCAATTTATTTATCGAATTTATGCACGAGGTGCTAAGCGCGATCCGACTCCCCATTGAGAGAACGCAGAAAGTCTTTAAAGTTTATTACAGATTTCAAAGGTGCTAGATTAAATGCAGGAGTCTAGGTAGAGTAGAGGAATTAAAGAGTTTAATTTAGTAAACAACCAGGTCATAAATTTGTATTTTACTGCAAGTAAAAGCACTATGCATACAAGTTTCTACGATAAAGCATACGAGCTGCTATGATAGAGTTTTCACCTGTTTCCATAATTCGTCACTTAGCTTAAATCGTCACTTTTTCTTATCCCCTTGAGGTGATGAATTAGGCAAATTCTACTGTACTAGCAACAAGGTGAACGTAGTCAAGTTATAAGTGTCTATGCCTGCTGTTCGTGTGTTCAGTAGTTCTGCTTTCACCCTTGTTTTGGCTTAGCTGGTAAAGATCACACCTTTCATGGGAGAGCTTTTTATGTTCTTTTTAAAAAGATTCAGGTTTTGGTAGAGGGTTATTCTTTAGGGTTAATGTTTAGGGTTTAGTTTTAGGGTTTTGTTTTAGGGTTTAGCTTTTGGGTTTAAGTTTTGAGTTTAAGTTATGGGTTTAGCTTTTGGGTTTAGGTTTTGGGTCCAGGTTCAGTGTATTAGGCCATGTGATAGAGACCAGCATGCACTATCCCAAGTGTTTCATCCTTCATCCTTGTCACTTGAACAATTATACCAATTGGGTTTGCCTAATGGCAAAATAACTCCAGCAGTGCTTTTGCCTCTAATGATAAAATAAACACTCCCTTATTGTATTTTGGAAATGCCAAAAGTTTGTGTCTGTTTTTCCGCATGAGGTTGTGTCTACTTTGCCTCATGAGGCAAAAGCACTGCTGGAGTTATTTTGGCAAAAATAGCCCCATGAGGTAAATAAAATACATGGTTTTACATGGGTGGATAAGGACTGGATCGGACTGATGATTTTCAAAAATTTTGCGGATGAGGACTGGATTGGATTCAAATTTTGCGGATCAGGATTGGACTCGGACTGAAAAATTCCATAGTCCGCTCATGTTTACTAAGTACTTCCAAAATCCTGAAGGACGGGATACTACACTGGCCACTACCCATGAGGATGACAACAAAAACACTTTTGAAGCAAACATTCTTTGTAGTCTCACCTTCAAAATATTGCAAGAACGCACATTTTTTCGCATAATATATTTGCGACCACTATCGCTGAAACGGCTCGTCGCCAAAACGGCGGCGCCGAACTGTCCTAGACAGTCGGGCTTTGCTCGACGGTCTGTCCTAGACAGTCGGGCATTGTACCAACTGTCCTAGACTGTCTAGCAGTGATGGAGTCTCGACACTTGGTCTCGGTCTCGAGACACGTCTCGAGACCCGCTTTTGGAGTCTCGGTCTCGAAGGTCTCAGATCTCGTCTCGGTCTCAGAGGATTTCGGTCTCGAGCTCTTCGTCTCGAGACTTTGCATAGGTTATTTTTATGAAGTTTTGCAAGAGAGAATTTCTTTAAAAAAAGGTTTTAAAAAATCATTGATCAAAATTCAGCCGTTCAAAAAGGTTAGTGGCTACGCTTTCTTCGTTGTTATGTTATTTGCGAGATGGAGAAAACAATTTGCCCTCTAGACCTACCCCGTTTGAAATTTATACTGAATTCAGTAAAAAATGCATATGTACCAATGTAATTGCAGCGCATAATCTCTGCAACGAGACGTTGGGAGTACTTTGCTAAGGACTATCTTTGAACTGTTTATCCAGTTTTGTTATGAAATCCATAGGCTTATTCAGAAGAGCTGGGAGAGTGCCATAAAGTTTCTATTTTGAGAAGCTAAATAAAACGATGTCCTTTTTTCGAAATGCTTTTCAAAGCACTCTGTTAAAACACGCTGGTGAATTTTTTTTTTTTTTGTTCTGCGTAATGCAGACTTTTTAAAGTTAAATAATGCCCCAGAACTCTCTTGAGGAAAAGTTTTGCTCATAAGAGTTTTATACAGAGAGCAAATAATGCGTCATGGCTGATCAGTTACTTTGACGTGCTGCTATAGGCTTTACGGTCTTTCTGCGTTTTCTAACCGACATGCAGTGTTGCGAAAACTCTGTGTGTGGCAGCAAAAACGGAAATTTGGAACAGTTGTGAATATCAGTTTTTTAACGTAAAAATATGGAAATTATGAAAAACTTGAAAATATATAAACTTGACAACAAAAAAATAGCAAACCTAGGAATTATACATATAGCCATAAAATCAGCGGGAAGGCGCTACACCATTTCACTGCTCCTCAAATACGCCGGTAATAGCGAACTTCGCTCATTCTGCTGCAGCATGCTGCATCCCAACAATGCCTGTCGAAAAGATCTACTACTTTCTCTCCATCAGAGAAAGAAAAAATCTTCAATGCGAAGGCAATGGTTACCTGCAAAAGATCTGCCGCAGTTGTGAAAAACTGACAAACTACGAGCAGCTTTCTCTAAGTAAGACAAAAAAGTAAACCCAAGTTGCTTCGGGACTCCATCAGCCCTGTGCACTTTGTTGTTGCCATGGAAAACACATCGAATCCACGATGCCAACTGATTCACAAGTAATGACAAAAAATAAAACTTTCCAGCTGAATCACAGCCTAGTATGTGCCAACTCTGCTATTTGTTTAGCCATGTACATGCACATGTAAAGAAGGCAGAAAAAATAGGAAAAGTAATGGCTAGAAGGATGGCTAACAAGCAGAGAAAGCAAGATCCATAATCGAGAAATAAAAACAAGACCCATTTTAGTATGTATTTGATTGTGCTGTTCAAGGTGCTTTATTTTTCCTTATTGTTATAATAAGCATGATACATGATTTTTTCTCATTTTATGTTGTTGCAAGCAAATGTGAGGAGTGGAAAGAGGAAGCATTTCTATGGTCGGCCCAGAGCAACAGTTAACATCGCTACGTCACTGCAGTAGAGCATGCGGTGGGATATTTCCTGGCTGGTTCAATGTGTAAACTTAATTTGTGCCAAAAATGCCTATTTACTCTAATAGGCTTAAATATTTTTTTCTTTGCGTCAACAGCAGAATCACGAGCAAAATTTTTAAAACTGGCTTTGGACAGAATGAGCAAGTTTGGCTTGATGAAACGATTAGTTACAATTTTGCTTTTTGAAATTCAAAGTAGTAGTTTCGTTTTTTAAGTCTCTAAATTTATCACCTCTTAATTCTAAATCTTTGGAGAAAAATTGTTCAATTGCTTGCCGTGTGAGGAGAAAAGTAACTAGGAATGGTGTAGGTAACGTTACAAAAAATGGCAAAGCTTTGTTAGCCAAAATACACGAAATATGTGACGAAGAAATTTGAGTGTCAGTGCAGATGCCCAGTGTTGAAATAAAAAGAATGTAGTGAAACAGGTACGTGGTAGTTAGTGAAAAACTTTAAAAGTTTGTTACTTCATTGGCAAATGATTTAAACGACAAAACACCTTGGCAAATAATTGAATGATGGAAAGCAACTTTTCCTGTGGAGTTACCACTTTACTATGCTGTTTTGGCCAGTGCTGCTGGGGCTGTATACACTCGCCTACATCGACTGTGCTTGTTTTAAAATAAAAAGTGATGATTCCGGCTCTTATCCACTTTCTCAAATAACATGGGCCTACTTCAATACTAGATAGGAGACCAGAATATGGAAGCTTCATCAGGGCATCACATCCTGTCCTTACACAGAAGGGTTGGTTTTGTTTTGTAACGAACAAAACAATTACAAATTTTTCTGAGGCAAAACAAATTTATTGAAGCATGGCAACGGCACATACCTCCAACATTCAATTGGTTCCCGGCATTTTTTGAGTTAAAAATGCGCAGACCATCTAAACGCTGCCAACATTTTCGATACCCATGCACTTCTTCATGGAATTTGTAAATAAGGCCACAGGTTTGAGGTTGTAAATTCCTAAGAGGAAAGTGACAATGAAAGTTGGCAGTAATTGGCCGTTTGCACAAATTTCGGATGATGTTTATTTTCTTGGTATTTGGCAATGTGCCACATATTTTACTGCAGCATTATTCAAGGAGTAAGTTTTAATTATCATCAGAGAAATATGAGGTCTTGAGTCTCGGTCTCGGACTCGAACTTCCAGGTCTCGGACTCGAACTTCCAGGTCTCGGTCTCGGCTTTCATGACAAAGTCTCGGTCTCGTCTCGAAATTTGAGCCAGGTGTCGATCTCGGAGGTTGCGGTCTCGACTACATCACTGCTGTCTAGCTAGGACATGTACCAACTGTCGTAGACCGTCGGACGTTGCTCGAGTCTTCGAGTACGATTTACATCGGAGAACACGAGCTTGCTTGCTTTGTACATTTGTGCCACCAACTGTCCCACTTCACTTCAAATCGTAACTCGGGCTCTTTTCGTTGGGCCTTGTCACTGTTCATATATTTTCGTTCCATGCCTGGTCTTTCGCGTTCACGTTGCAAGTGACCAGAATAGAACTATATTGTTCGAAGTACAGTAAGCGTTCTCTCGCGCTTTACTTGCTCAACCGTTACAGCCCGGGCTGCCCTCTGCAATTAAGTATTTTTTAAAACATAATTCATATCGGACTGAATGTTTATTGAAACAATGGAATTGTACAGAACACTGGATTTGAAGTCCAATCCAAATGACAATTACCATCATAAACGATAAAGTGTCCATCAACTCGTGCTAATAAGAATGAGCCTAGTAAGCAGAGGACTTCCTGGCGTTATCATTACGCTGTGGCGTACGTTACCCCTCAGTGGAGAACTTGTCATGACATGAGAACTTCTCATTTATTGTTACGTAACTAACGTCACAGAGCAACGATAATGCCAGCCAGAATGAAAGCAAATGGAAATTTCAGTGATACAATCCCTGAACAGTTGCATTCAGTCAAAATAAATCGTATGATTAGCCCGAGTGACGCTGTTGACTTGGGTCGCCCCTGTAACAGCCTATTTGAATTTCAGGTAGTTTACCGATACGTTTTCACAGTGGTGTAGTTTTTTCTAAAATAGTAATATAGACCTTCATATGGTGTATATAGGTAACGATGTCATATTTCAATGCTTGTGACGTCACAGTTGCCAATTCAAACGACAAATATTTTCTATAGCTTTTTTGACGTGGACTTGTGCCTCCCCACTTTGAAAAAGGTTCCGCCACCCATGCTTGAGTGCCGGCCAGGGCTGGATTTAGCTGATGCGAGACCCTAGGCTAATCAACTTGTGAGGCCCCCTCTCCCACTGTTACGAGGAAAAATAGAAAAGCGCTATTCAGTTTGAGCTTAGCCGAAAATCACAATGTGGACGCTCTAAAAGTACAGCCAATAAAAAATTATGAATCATCAATAGAGTGCCCCACGATCACTGCGCTTGTTGCTGCCTTCGACGCAAAATTACACGGAATTGTTGAAATCGTACGTGGCTAGCGGGAACAGGATTATCAATTTTTGCAGGCAAACCAGCCGGCAATGTCATGGTTAAATATGTGACACAGCACATGGTCTACGTTTTCATAAGTTGCACGTCTTATTTTTCTTATCTGTGCTCAAAAAAAACAAACACCTTACACATATGTGTGGCGGCATAAAGGCGTTGAAGCAGAACGTGTGGACCACGTTGTGACTCGCTTACCACAGATGTAAAAATTTCACACGCACGAGCAAAACGCGTCAAGTAAAACGCACCCAAATGGTTGCAGCTGGTAGGTTCACGATTTGCGCGTTTGCTACTTTTTCAGACTGCTAAGAAACGAACCGGACGTGTGGCCTAGTGGTTAGAGCGCTCGCTTCATGGCTGGTAGGTCGTTGTGCGTGTGGTTCGAATCTCGGCCGGGTCGTGCCAAGACCTTAAAAATTGGAACTTGCTTCAGTTTGGCCAAGCGCTCGTCATAATGACTGTAGCAGGGAAATTCTCCAATGCGGATGCAATCTTCGTCGGAGTCCGGTCGTGTTGCCTACTGCCTTCCCAT
>JGI24158J21664_10003651_pt1 | contig 19432 bp, 13 predicted proteins | sample Ectturendosymbi3_FD_21664 | JGI IMG/M metagenome (IMG submission 21664) | reverse complement strand
GTAGGTTACAAGACATCAGATATTGGGCTGAAGGACTATTACCCCAATACTAATTAATAGGTTTTCATTACACCTTGGTATAGTAGAGTGATTCGACCTCTGTGCAAAATATGTAGCCTAATATTGGAAGTGGATGACTTCAGTATAGGCTACACATTGAACTTCGTATCCCAGTTATGTGGCTATGATTTCCTCGGTTAATGATCATGACTGAGATCAACAAAGTGGCTTTGCAATGTAAAAAGTAACTCCCATTTCCTGCCCTGTAGGAGATGTTCAAATTCTATTAAAGTCACTTGAAGACTGCAATTACGATACGACGTGGTTTTCATGACCTCATCGCCCAGCAGTTCTCCATGATTTTCTCTACTGGCTTTTATTTTTCGGTCTACACTAAATAAAATCACATCTCAGCGATTCCAACAACACCTACAAATAGCACCTTTATGTAGTGGAATCAGCTTTCACCTTTTCATTTTCACCTATTCCCCAGCTTTCACAATATCATAGCCCAAGTGCATGAAGCAAATCTTTTGAGTCCTTCCAGTGTAAAAACGGCCCAATATTGAGTTCGCTAGTGCGTTCACGAAGGTAAGCCATGGGTGACGAATCGCTCAGGCGTCAATCCGATAACAGTGCAGTGTGAAGCAGGTATGTGTTTATTTACACCACAATTGGCAGGCATACATTGACATGCATTATGCACAAAATAGTGTTTTTGACTGCAGTAGAGCTCTGAACAAAGATTATGAAGTGATTTTCACTTGCCACTGCATGTCAATGTCATGTTTCAGTCAAAGCATTAAATAATACACCAAGATATTTCACTTGGGTGGAAAATACAGTACTTTGTCATTTAGTGATAACAATTTAGAGGGGAAACTACACCGACATCTTGTTACAGCTAAAAACAATTAATGTTCAACTGCATGACCACACATTCAGAAGGCATTGAATACTTCTCATACAGGAACCAAACACTCATAAACCATCAGCAAACAGGTGATTCGCAACCATATTTCCTACAGTGCATCTTGTTATAGCCGAAAGCTCATCAAGGTAAACAGCAAATGAACATGGACTTAGAACTAGAGATTAACTGATATATATCGGCCATCGGGTCGATATTTGGGTTTCACTGATATATCAGTATTGGCCAAAATGCCTGATGTTATCGACCTCAATAGGTGTTGACAAAGCGCTGTTATATTCCTGACGCATCCAGACAACTTGCACAAGAAAGCACAACGAATTAAGTCAAGTCAAGACAGTTATCTTGCAGCAATGCTAGCAGGTGTGTTTTCATAAACAAGCAGACAAGATGAACTATGAAGCATGCATTGGCCGTCGCAGCCGAAACAAAAGCATCATTAATTAATCAAAAATCATAACAAAATATTGAAATAGCTACAATTTGAAAATTTTTTGCTGATAAATTCTGATATTTGAAGTTCTTGATAAAAAGGTAAGGCATAGAATACATTATATTTTTGATAACGAAGCAGAAAACAAGATTTAAAAATCTTGGAAATATCGGATATCAGCCCATGAATGGCTGATATATTGGTATTGGCCACAAAAAAGTTATCGATTGATCTCTACTTAGAACTAGAACTTCCCTATCTTACTCTATTCATTACAGTAAAGAAGTCTGAAGGGCAATTTCCCCCCACTTCACCTGCATGATCTGATTCCTAGACCAACTCACCAGCAGTGTTACTATGCACATAACACGTTGGGAGCCGGCGTATGATATACTCGTACTTTGAAATCACACATGAGCCACTTTTCTTGTGTCAATTTGTACCACCTTATCTTGCCAGCCAATTGAGCTAGAGAGCTGTTCAAACCCTCTAAAGATGGGGGAAGTCTTCTAGTTAGATTTTTTTAAATTGGGAAGTTTTGAATTTTGTTTTGTGGGTGACGTTATAATGGAGGTTGGTTAATGCATTTCTGGCTGAGGTTACTGAGAGCCAATTTTTTAACTAAGTTTTTAGTGGAAACTAGGCTATAATATGAATATTTGCAACCTTTGATTATCCATCTAAAGTTTCTAGTTCAAAAGTTATGGCCAAAAATTCCAAATTTGGGTAAAAAATGTTTTTGGTTTTATTTACCCAAATTTGGGTTTTTTGACCATTACTTGCCACTGGGTTTTGATCTGCCTTGAGATTAGAGCTAGTCATTTTGCCATTTCTAGACATGGTTTTCTTTTTTGTTAATATCTTCCATCCTTAGTTTTGCATCTTAGTTTCACTAGCTGGTGAACATGGTTTAATTGTGTTTGCCTTTTGCTTCTGTTTTTGGCCAGCTATTGAAAAGATGTGAGATTGTTTATGTATAGGCCTATCATGGATAGCAGGATTTCTGTCACAGTTTTTGCACATGTTTTGGTGATCTTGGCCTGATTTACAGTGTCAGCTTGGGATTCCTTTCTGGTTTCTGTTGTCATGCAAGTACGATTTTGTTGGGTAAAGTGTTTCCTAAGTTCAGCAGAGTTAGCAGTAACCAATTCTGTAAGCTCTTCAAGTGATTGTTTCATTTTCACTTTTTCTGCATTAAGCTTTTCTGGTATGTGTTCAGTTTTTTTGCTTTGACTTCTTTTATTTCTATCTTCACTTGTTGCAGATCTCTGCAGAGGCAAGCAGCAACAATGTAAGTTATTTTTGTGATGGAAAGTTTGTGGTATCTGTCACCAGTGCTACTTTTGCTTTGTGGTGATCCTTCAAGTCAAGTACTGACCATATGTCATTCGGATTTTCCTGTGCTTTCTTGACCACTCCTTTACATCTTTTTAGGTGGAGACTCTTTTGCTGCATAGATTGTATCTTCATAGATCTCCAGGATAAACTGCCTAATGGTCACTCATGTGGTCACTAGTCATTGTTCCAGTAACTTGTCTGTGTACGTTTATGTACCATCCATAATAAATGATCAATAGCAATTTCTGTATCAGTTTCTGTACTTCTCAGCCTTGTTTGTCATAGCCCACACTATCCAGTCTACGCTTAATTCAACTGGTGAATTGTCGCTCATATGGTCAGTGGTTGCTCTTCTAGTAACTTTACACCGTACGTTGATGTACCATCCATATGAAGGAAAAGATCAATAACAATTTCTGTATCAATATCAATGCTCTTCTCAGCCTTGTTTGTCATAACCCACACTATCCAGTATACACTTAATTCATTCACCATCAGTTCATATCCTAATTTCACTTTAAGTTATTACAACAACCCTACAAATGCCACGAAAGTCTTCTTTCTACTCACTTCAATAGTTTCAAAAAGATGATTTACATGGTAGTGGAACAGATTTTTCTGCAAGCAGCAATACTTTTAGTTGAGTAACTTGTATGGTTACTCTGACCACCACAATTTAATTCGTAGATGCATTTCTGTGACATGAATCCAGCTAATAAACTTGTTTGTTTGAATTTTTTTTGCATGTGCCTAAATTTTTAGTTATCAATGTTTCATTATCCATAGATTTGTCATCATGGTTTTTATTTCAGAAAAAGTAAAAGGACGTCGCGTTCTAATAACTGGTGGAAGTCAAAATATTGGTGAAGAGCTTGCTTACCAATTCTCAAAGCTTGGTGCTCAGGTTGTAGTCACAGCACGGAGGGAGTCTGAGTTGAAAAAGGTGTGATTTTTTGGTAGTATTTGTTGAAAGTATTTAGTTGATTTAAATATAATATTTAGTATTTTCTAGACATATTTGCATTGAAATTTCATGACGAGCAGCACCAACAAAATTGATCAAGAGTTTTGTACAAAAACTTAAAAATTATATCATTCATGTTAATCATTTCCTATTCTACTAAAAATAAAAGTTGCATTGATATAATTTGACCAACTGTATTCCAAACTATGAAAAATGTCAGTGCTTCTTTCAAATGTTTTTTAACATGCTTGCTGACAGTGTGCAAATATATCATACTTCGAATTTTTGAAATCACGCATTGAGCCGCTATTTTTGTGGCACTTTGCAACTTTCCTGTTGATTGTGCTAGAGAGCTGTTCAAACCCTCAAAAGACTTGGCAAGTCTTATAGTTTGCAATGAAAAATATTTGAAGTTTTGGGTTTCGGTTTGGGTTTTTTGTGGGTAACATCATAGTGTTTTTTTATTAAAAACTAGGCTAAAATCCAAGCCTTTTGAGTCCTTGATTGGCTTTTAGGTTTTCTGGTTTAAAAAGTAGGGTAAAATAACCAAAATTTGGGTAACACATCTTTTTGGGTAATTTTTACTCAAATTTGGATTTTTTGGCCATAACTGTTTTTGCATGCTTAAATATTGTTTTGGGTTTATAGAATACAATAAGTGGATATAATAAATTATGGGTTAAATTGTGGCATAAAGCATCTTTGCGCTCATTCTTGTTTTAATCATTTTCAAACATCCCAAATATACAATACAAAAACATTGTGTTGATATGTGTGCTAGGCATGGTAGAGGGGTGATAGAAATTTGTTTGTCAGAAAAGGGTGTGCAAGCCAAAAAAAGATTTGGAAACACTGGTGTACATGACAGTGTCATTACCCCTCCAAAAAATCAAAACACACATCAAGACAAATTAAGTCTAACACCTGACTGTTCTAGGCTGGAACCTTACAACTATTGTCTGCCATGAATCTTCCTCAATGTACTGGTTTCTGATAACAGGAATTATTGATGGTTTTCAACACAAATTCAATAAAACTCTTCATAAACAAATCTACATTGGTACTCATGTGCAACAACTGGCAAGCCCAGGAGCACATTGCACACACACACCATCTGAACGAGCTGTAGGGGTTGTTTCTGTTTTCTACAGCTCCCATACAGCATATAACCAGCAGAAGTTCATTGCTCCCATTTTGATTGCAAAGCAGTGTTTGGAACTTCTTGTACATGACTATAAATCCTGACATCTGATTTTATCTGACTAGATCGCCTTTGATTTTGACATGGCAAGTATAGTAGAATAATTGTTCCTTGTGCATCTGTTTCAGTGCCTTGCTAATGAATGTAGCTACTGTCTATGCAGCGGAGCTATTAAACATGCAGTTTATAGTTTACAAGCTCTACTCTTAACTTATCTGACCAGGCAGACCAACTACTTCATTAAAGTCTTTTATTATGAATGATATCTCTAAGCTTGTAAGATATCTTGACCACATCGGTTATAGATAAATCTGTCTGTCTAGTGCCACAGCATTGTACTACATCACTACATTTTTGTTCCAGCATGATGTGCAGTACCTGACGAAAAATATTTTAAAAGTGTCCCAAAATATGTGGTTATAGAGCACTGTGCAGTTGAATGTTAATTGTTAAATGGTCTAGTTGCCACATCTCTGAAATTTGAGGAATGGTCTTATATGTTGTTTACACTGCAGGTTGTTGCCAAGTGCAAAACTCTTGGTGCACCTGAGGCTGGTTATCTTGTTGCTGATATGTCCAACTTAAAGCAAACAAAACAAGTGGTGGACCAGGCTGTGCAAATTCTGGGTAAGTAATGAAGTACTTCTATAATTATCTTCTTAACTAGTCATAAAATGATATCTTGGATACATAAATAATTTTTAAAAATACTATCACAGACTCAACAGGGCTGGAATTAGTTCTTAGAAAATGCAAAAGTGCCTCATCAGTACACAGCGTGGAGGGGCTACTTCATTCACACAGGCTACCTAAAAAAGAACTGAACAGAAATCATCAATAACTGATTTCACACACTTCCCATTCAACATTCATATTTATCTAATACATCAAAGAAATTGATCTTCTCATGACCCATACCTTCCTGTTATCTAAGTAAGCAACCATTGCGAAATCCATTGAGGATAGCTTCATTGTCAGCATTTGCCTTTGTAAGCTGGCAATTGTGGAGGTAACGTCACTGAATCCACGTTGATTGATGAAAGACTAACAAGTCTGACAATGATATCTATCGAAAGTGTAACTACAAAAACATTAGATATGACTGAGTTGATAAAAACATTTGCATCTTTGAAAACTATAAAAGAGTCATTTTCTCCACTTGAAATACAGCAAATGCTAAAGTCTGTCTCCTTTATATGTTGTGTTGATACTGCAGAAACATGCTTTTATAAAAATTTGTTAAAACAAATCGACGTTTTTATTTACATAAATATTATGTGTTAAATCAATGTATTGTATATTGGGGGTGCCCAAACCACCTAGCACTAGCCTGGTACGAACCACATCTGCTTCTGTGTGCCTATTGGTTGATGCGCAAATCTTACAAATCTGTGATTAAAAACGAACAAGCATTTCAAAAATTGTTTGGAAAAAAAACTAGGAAATGTCCAAACGCACTACTACACGAATTTTTTTGTGTCACGCAACTGGTCTGATGAAATTTCCGAACCTGTTGTGCAATGCACTGTTGGCTGACATTTTTGGCGTACATCTGAAGTTAGGGAGCCAGGTACAGTTCGTATTTTTGACCTTTTTAGGATGTGTTAAACGTTCTTTTTCTGTAGCAAAAATTCCAACCACTTTCCCAGACTGACCTAATGAGTTCATACAAACCTTGCAGTTTTTATCCCCGCCAATCTAGTACAGAAATTCAGAAAATTTTTCAGTCGTGCCCCCTTGACAATCTACAAAGCTCGCGTCATTCCTCTCAGCCTCCAACACAAGAAGTTAACAAATCAGTTTTATTTTCAATTTGCCCTCATCAATGTAAAGGTTGTAACAACTTTTTTTGAAACCGGAAGTTTAATTCGAGTTACGTTGAAGACAGTGAACATCGAAGATAGGCTTCACATTCGAGTTCGTTCCGAACTGTAGTTTTCACATTGACAAGTACACAACAGCCACTTTCACGCAGATATGTGGTAGAAAATGGCAGTAAGACGTAGAGCAGCGTTACCAACATTCCCATAGACACGCATATATTTCACCCAAAAACCACTGTGGCATTGATTCGAAGTCGCTTTCACATTGGAATTATGTTTTGGTTCCAAAAATTCCTCGTGGAAATCGTCAGGAAACATGTCCTCGTTGACATAGACCATTTTTCTATCTGAAAGTTCAGTGCAGCCCTAGACCGGAAACCACCGTCGAATTCTTGTTTAGGAGGTGAGTTTTCACTTCAGCTTTGAGCTCGCTCTCCAGATCAAGAGCGTCTTTCTCATTCTGTTTCCCATTTGAACTCGGCGAAGCCACAGCCCCAGTTTCGCAGTGAAAGTAGGAATGGTACCGTAGTGATCCATGCGGGGCGTGTTCCTGCTTTGTAAGCGTCGATCGAGAAGATTCAAGCTTCAAAAATATCAACGATTAATGCCAACGACGGTTTGAAACCTTACAATTTGAGTGCCAGCAGAATATTCTGTTTTTTTCTGGGTTTAAAGTTTAAACAATGGTTCTGCTTCGACAACTCATAAGGGCGAGCTAACATAGGTTACCTTTGAAAAACCACTGAACACCCTTAGTCCGAATCCATCTTGCATAGTTTGGCAGACAACGTCAACTTGGAGCCACTTGTTTTGACGAAGTATACGATTTGATATCAGCTTGTCAACTATTTCAACAGGCAGAATCCGTCGTATTGTGGGTTTTGTTATGAACCGTCAAAATCAGGAGTTAATCTGATAAAAATTCCATGAATTCCCCAGTTTTATCAACATCATATACAGGGATATCTAGGAGTTTCTAGATAGAGCAAAGGAAACGGAATTGTTGGTGGAAAATTAGTTTGGCACACCATACCTTGCAGAGTTTGTTTTTGGCCCGCGACTAGGGAAATGTTGCCGACCCCTGCAATAGACGATCTGTGTATTTTTATACTGGCACCATGTGTTGTTTAACATGGTTGCCGCTTATCAATCAATGTTCAAGTTATAGAATAGCTTGGTGAATAAATATCGTTGTATAAAGTTAACCCGGTGTAGTACCAAATCTATAGCACTTCTCGTTCAGCTTAACAATTAGTTCTTGCTAGTCGTATCGCTCACTGAAGTGCCACCTTGTTTCCACACACCTAACGTTGTCACACACCATACTGTACGCGCGAAGAGTGATTTTCTGATAGATTTTTTAAGCTTCAGCGCAGTCCTTTATTGTATTGTTATTGTCTTGAAGTCTGGCTGGCGTTATTGGAGCCGAGGATGCATCAGTTATGAAAGTGATTTGACCCATCCTTCCAGACAGTTTTGGAGAACAGTTTTTAGTGTTTTCCTTGTCAGAACTTATGCGTAGTATGTTGAGTTAGAAATACTGTGAATGTATGAGATAAACGAAGTTTGTATTTAACAATAGTTAAAGTAGAAGTAAGCAAAACTAGTGGGTCAAATGAATCTAGGCTTAGAAATTTGTTTTTCGGGCCTCTTGTCATAGACGAGGTGTTCACCCGTATTGTAAGAAAAATAATTACCTAATGAGGTATCTATTCACTTACCCTCCTGTAGAAATTGTTAAGCGGCTTTACGTAGCTGCATTTGTTTATATATGGTGCACCAATGGTATACCATATCTTCATACATGTTGTTTCAGGTCGGCGATCATTAACTACGTGAGTTATGTTCACATTTCGTCGCATGCTACAAAGTATCTAAAGGAATCGAATGGCCATCTCATAGTCATTTCTTCTCTGGCAGGTTTTGATTTATTCATTATCCTTTTGGGTTTCCCAACGAGCAGAGCGCGGTAGCATTCCAAAAGCTACAAATTTGTTTTGATCACCTTTGTTCTTAAAAACTATTGCTTTAAAGCATTGTTTACAACCTTTTTGTCGCACGCCCCACTTTCATTTTCAAATAAGTAGTAACACCCACCATGATGCACTTCATGACTTCACTTGAGTATCAACTAAAAAGCCAAAATGGATTTCAAAATATCACCACACCTCACCAAAAAAATTTACTTCGCTCTTCGTGTTGAGAATTAAATGTGCAAGAACATATTACAATTTCTTAGGGGCACGGGGCATAAAAAGTTGGGACCCACTGCTTTTAAACGTTGCATAGTCTGTTTTCTACAGCGTCTTAACGTGTGCATTAATTGTTTTCAATTTCGTTCACCTTTTGAAGTTATATGAATGCTGTTACTCGCCAGTTGAAGTTTTTCCGTGACCGTTTTTTCGCTACCTTCATATAGATTTGTGTGAAAAGATCTAAGTATGGGTTTTTTGACAGAAAATAATTAAAAGTTGGATTTATGTTTTGAGCAGCTTCAACGCTACCATTTCAGGCAAGTAAATATTCATCTGTTGAAATGACACTAAGATATAAAATCAAAAACTGCTGGAACTGAAAAATACAGAAATAAGATTGATGAACCGAATGAGTTGAAGAACAAAGCTCATGGTCGTTCGGCACCCAGACGGTGTTCAGCCAGCAGGATGTAGGTTTGTGTGTAGTGAAAAGGACAAACGATGGTAAAACATATGCGCTTGAAAGGGATAGGGGGATCTAGTGAGAATACATATTTTTGCTACTGGTCAGGGCAACAGTACTTACACTACGAGGCTGATTTGTAGTAGTATTTCATCCTGGGCGTCCAAATACCGGTAAAATAAAACATACTTTTACTGGATTGTTCTCCAGTAAATCTTTATAAATATATATATTTATATAATGTAAGTCTGTGCATATCATTTGCTGTATTTTCTACATCTGTAAAGTAAGTGAGAAGATTTTAAAGATAACGCGGCGGAAAGTTATGACTGCTCCCGTGAAAATGAACTGAGGATGGAAAAGCGAATAAGAAGAAACGTAAATGGCCTATTCTAATCACAGAAACACCCACAAGTTCCGTCACAAAAACTTGCTGAAGAACGGAAAAAGCTAGAATTTGTATAGGAAGATCCATAACATTAGACCTATTACCACTTTGAAACAAGCGCACCGATAGTGATGCAGCCGTATATTCAGGTTATCTGACGTGGTGGACCTGTATATTCCGGTTATCCCTTACAGTATATTTCCAACAGGTGTGTAGATATCACTGAATACCAGTTGCCGCGATTTTTGATTTGCTTCTATGCCGCACCGTAACTTCTGTAAAACTTCAGCGGGTAACATTCGTGACACAACTTTCTGAAGCTTTCCGCCAAAGCCTGGTGCTGATCTCGAGCTCGTTTTTTTGAAGTTCGTAGATAGGTTTTGCGACTTGCTCAACTAGCTAACCTAGAAAGAAAATGATGTCACAGTTGTCATTGTCTTACTTTTTAAGGTTGACGTGTTAGTCCCCCGAAATTTTCGGCTAGTTGCTACCCAATTTCTAGGGTTGGTGTGACAATCACCTATTCGCAGTGCAGTTCGTTTTGACTTTTGGAATTTTTTTCTTGGCATTGTGGAAAAGTTGAACTACTTCGAATTTTCAGGATACCACACAACGCCATTTAATGCTGCATACGGCGCAACTAAAGCTGCTTTGAACAATTTCTATGGAAGCCTACGAATGGAAATGGCGTTACAAAAAAAGTACGATTATTCAATAACGATCTGTATGTTGGGACCAATCTTAACGAACCGGAATCGCTGGAAAAAGTAGTAAGTACTTTTTGGAGAGTAACGAATGTTAATTATTAAATATCCAGGCGGCACCCATTCGACCGTTGTGGTGCCAAAATACAATTTTTCGCACAAGCGTACATATATTTCTTTGCACTACGTAGTTTATATTGCAAAGAGAAAATTTTCTGAAAGGACCGAAAGGGCAAATATACAGGCTTGTCCATGGGAATCCCATGGGAAACGTCCCATGGGATGGGATGGGACAGCACACATTTGTATGTCCCATGAGATTCAGAAATAGAATGAGAGTGTCAGAATGTTACTGAATTGTCATACTTAGCCTATACTTCTGAATTTTAAAGTCAATAAATTTTGTCGTTTTACATGTCTCTTTGTACATGTAGTCCTATTTAGTAGATACTAAACCTAAAGTTTCATAAATTTAATAATTTTAATTGAATTGTATTCCAGATTAATATTATAATAATGTAATGGGAATCCCATGGGATGGGACAGGCATAAATTGCTATCGGATGGGAATGGGACAGATAAATATGTCCCATGGACAACCCTGCAAATATACCTTGGAATGCCAGAGGTTTTCTACAGGGGTTGAAGCAGCAATTGTAAAAATGTAGTATCAAATTTGTAGACGGTAAATTTGCGTAAATTCCATTTCAGGCGGTTTTAGCATGCAAATCTGTATCTTCATAAGAGTGTTTACTACAACTGTTAATTTATATTAGCGGTCACTTGAATACCGGGGTTTCTAACGTAAAAACTTCACCAATTCTATTATTTTTTTCAAACATAAATAGAAAAATGCTAGCTGGCGTGATGTGTTGTGTAAGAAGTGAGCCAGACAAGTAATCCACAGCTGTTGTTGTTGCAGCCCTAACCAAGTTGCATTGACCGGGCACCCGATGGATGATACTGCTGCTCAGATCATTAAAGGTGGGTTATTTTTAATTGCTTTGTTCGAGTCTATAGTGAATGGATATGTGCTGGACTTGTGAGGAGTAGTTGACGTCAAAACGATATTTTCCTTGACTGCTAACATGTTACAGTCGGAATTCCGATGACTCTCACTCCAGTGCTTGCTTGTTTGGGAAGAAATACCCAACTTTGAGATGTCACTGCAGTTGACCTTGATGTTTCATGTTTGCGTGTTAAAAGAACTTCGGCACATTGTTCGTCATTCTGCGACTGCGTTGCTCCGTTTGTGTCCGTGTGGATATAGGCGCATGCTGCTGGTCACCTGGAACGTTTTGGGGAGTCGTGGTTGTTTGACGTACAAACGCTGGAGTCGTACATCACTGCTTTTGAAGATGTGCTGCTACTTTCAAAATTTCAGTTTTAATCTTATGAATGAATTGTAAAACGTTACAATTTTTATTAAATAATGAAACCTAGAGTACCTTGTCAAAATGTCTAAAGCAGAAAGTATGCTGGAGTCAGATGCTCTGTTGACCAGGCTGGAAGTACAAATTTTGTCCGTTGTGTACTTTGGCGATACCTCCAGTAATTTGATCACTTTCAGATTTTAATCAGTGCCAAGCAAGTGCGACTGCTATGTACGAGAGTGCCATCGTTTTTGTAAAGCTTGGGGCGTCTCTTGCTCGATATTGTTCTTCAGCAAGTACTGATTCATTTTGATGCCCCGCAATGCCTCATAAGCGAAGATCCTGATACGGCAGTTGCTTTTATGTCATGTTAGTTGTTGCATGCTCAGCATATGCTTGGTAAGGCAGTAGGTTGCGGTGATGCAATTTAAGAACTTTTCGGCCGCGATGGGTGTGAACGACCTCTATTTCGCGTTCAGAAACAACGACACCTGATCGTAACAGGACAACAGGCCAGCAATGTGATGCTTACAGCTGCTTATCTCCCAAGCTTCTGCGGCGCTGTGGTTACCACAACCATGAATGTACACACAAGCATAAATATGATGCTAGATCAGGCGTGAGCAAACTGCTGGCCGTTTAAGCTAATTAATCCGGTTCTCGGAACCTGCTTTTTTTCGCTGAGACATTTTGCTCACTGCAACATTTCGGTCATTTGTTTCACAGTTGTATTGGAACTTGCCATAGATAGCCTATATTTTCAGACATTCTAAGCGAAATGACTTAATTTTTTTCGGTCATTTCAAAATCATTTCGGTCTACGACCGAAAAAAAACAAGTTCGGAATTGTCTAAATTATTTTATTAAAACCAAATCATTTTTACGTCTGATGTTAGTTTACACAAACAACCCATTGGGGAGGTCTGCAGCTCAAATGGCTCCCTGGTCCTTCGCCGCATCCTACTCCCCCGTACGTTGTTATAAATCAGCCTACTTGGATCTCATCACAGTGCTGTGCAGCAGTGATAAATATCATAACAACCGTTTTGGCGCCATTCATACATGTGCTCTTTACTAGTGCCACGTATTCTATGTTTGCGTTTCTTCAAAGTAATCGTGTTAGCGCCAGTGACGCACGCAAGACCACAACAAACGTTGATCATCTGTGTTTGTTTCAGCCGGATCGTCACGCTCTGCTTACCTCTTCATTCCAAGGTGGGCTCAGTTTGCTGGAATATTACGCGGTTTCACCACAGATCTACTGGACCGTCCATTCTTAGCCCTGTTCTACAAGTGATACGACGTTTTCACTTCTTATTAGGATAAATTTAATTGGCGGTTGGTAGCAATCAATCACTTCATCTTTTTTAATTGGCTGGTGAGAGCCATAAGCTTGTTGCAGCCATACCACGTTAGCGAGTTCCTGAAGGAAACCGGTTCGGAACTATTCAGTTGAATATGAATGGAAATTTGCTTGAGTGTTTCACTCCTGTACATTCAATAACGTCCGAAGCAGGTGGATCTTTTTTTCAACAAGAAAGAAAAGAAAAACCCGCTATTTGCTTCTTTTTAAGAACTAGCATCCCGTTGCTCAGCCAACTGAGATTGCGTTGATTTTTTTAAAAATTGTTTTGAGAAAATTATTTTGTGATATGTGCCATGAAATATATTTACCGTGATCAGATAGACTTGTAATTGTTTCTCTGCAGACGCACTTAACGTTCCTCTCTATGCAAGATTATGCTAAACGCCGACGTTAATAATAAAAGGATCGCGTGTGGAAATTATGTTTTTGAATGCGTTGTTCGGCACCACGAAACACGAGGTCTTAGTCTTCGGGAATATCTTACGTAAAATCAGCTTTTAAGTTAAGCGGTTAATAAAATCTTCTGCTCAACTGTTAGAAAATTCAAAAACGACACCGACTTTTCAGCCAGCTAACAGCAACCTTTTATCAGCGAATGACATGAAAGTTTTAGTTATCTCGTTGCGTTTACTCGATGTCATTATCACGACGTCATGGAGTTAACGCGTGTTGCTTCTGCTGCTTTCGTGTTTGGCCCTGATGAATGCCGATTGTTAGTTGCCTGAAACACCGGGTATCGTTCCAACCATTGATACCCTTGTTGCAGGCAAGGTTTGCCTCAACACATTTCTATACAAAGATATCGAACAAAAGGACAAATATTTCAAGCAAAAGAATAAAATATACCTCAAGCTAGAAGATCATGAAACAACACGAAGAATGAATAGCACATCTAAGCCTAAAAGCTGCTCAGACCGGCTGAAACCAGTTACCTAAGAGCCGAACGGGAAAATTATGACGACATGACTAACGTCATCACGAAACCACAGGAGTAATTAAAGAAAGTAACTGTCAAGAGTAAGGAACGGAAAGAAACTTCTAGAACAAATGAAGTATCCAATTACCAGAAAGGCAGATACGAAGCAGCCAATAAGGCACCTTGGAAGACGAAGGCCAGAGGGTGCCGCAAGTGAGCGAACAAAGAGAAAGAAGCACAAGCTATAAATACGGCTGCAGAACGGAAACAAGTCAGCACGAGTTATTGCGCCGGTGGTGCCTCGTCAAGGAAATACGATAGTGAGTTGTTGCTCCGGTGGAGCCTCTTATCTGACTAAAAGAAGTTGAGTTATTGTTCCGGTGGAACCTTGGCCCAACTTTTAAAACGCCGCTAGGACATACCCTTTTGTGCAACCTAACTGGAAAGTCAGATTATTGATTTAGAAGGTTAGCAAATATGACAATGCTTTTGTTTAACGAACGCTGATTTTTACATAAATCGCAAAGAACTTTTCTACTCTTCCTTCACATACCTATCGATTCCGTAAGCTATTTGAAATGAGCTTACAGACAGTTATATGTAAGAAAGACACTGAATTTTAATAACCTTATAAAGCGAATAAGGATTTACTTTGTGCTGGAAAGAGTGACCTTGGAATACTTTAGAGAAGGTAAGCGGTATATTTGTGACTATGGTGTATCCTGCTATTCTATCTTACGTACAATAAAATATACTGACAGTATAAAATATCCTTGATGAATTGCTGAATAGAGATAGACCGCTAAATTAAACATAGAGAAAGCATATTTAAGCTTAGGACAGTTGTCTTGAGGGCCGTCAAGCAGGTCTAGAACTTGTGAATACGGTCCATAACCTAACAGATGAACCCGCGATAAAAACCAGAATTTGTTAGGTTAAAATACATTCAGTGCCTTCATTAGGGGACGCACAGATGTAACACCCTGAATGCCGGCTGCTGGTTTGTAGTTGCGGTTGGTAGAAAGTGCAACAAATTGCAAGTTTTTTTATGGAGATACATATTCTTTAAGATTGACAAAGTTTTCAGCTTGCGTTGTGCCTACGTTCACTTTCACTCCTTGACAGGTGACGTTTCGACGTCAGGTCGGGAGTCGCACTTCCAAGTATAGGTTTCGCGCTCACACCCGGCACGGTAGAATGAAACCACACTCAAAGCTTGCTCTGTATGGCGCTAGAACTGTAGCGTTCACACACAAAGAAACAGATGAGGTTATCTTGCTATGACCAAGTTTCGTAGAAAAAGTTGTTTGTACAGCAGGGACAAATTGCTTTGAACAGAAGTGGAATCGTTTCATGAGTGAAAAATTGGCAAATTTAGCCCAATTATTATCCTAGCAGGTCCGCAACTGGGCAATAGCCCCGAGCCCGAAATTTTCCAAAAATCTGTTTACTTGTTAGGTACAACAACATGTCACAATCATTTTTCCCCCTCACGACAATATCAGATGGTTGCGACCCTGTGTCCTAGTCTGTTCTTTGAGTATGAGGTTGTTGTTGCAGTTGCACTGTAGGAGTTAGGTGCAAGATATACTGGGGGCAATTCATATTTAAAATAAACGTATAATGAAGACCTAATATACTGACTGAGGTTCATCACAAGTTTAAACAATGACAGATTATAATGTGACAAGAAAAATGGCAGAATCTCCTACGGCGGGTTGTTTTGCTGTCGATGCATGTAACGGTAAAACGCCAAAAAGGTTTTCATCAATCTTGGATTGGCGAACATGAATTGCAAAATGCTACCAAGAAATACATTGACGTCTTCCGAACCTTACCAGTTTTTAGAAGCATGCAATAGCAAAGACTTATTATTATGAGCAAATAAGCCGTGATACTTCGTAATGGTGTTTCCAGCCTTTCGTCGACTTCGACACGTTGTGCTATATATTTTTGAAATAGCGAGGTTTTGACTTGGCCGGTAGTGTTGCGAACAGTTTGGTTTTTACTTGATTTGAAAACCTTTTTTGATTAGAACCGTGAATGTTGAACAACAATATGGCTGAAAAACTATGGTTTTCTTCGAAGACATGTGCGCAAGCATAACTGAAAGAATGGAGGTGCTTGAGAGCCTTGTGTTGGCTGGAGCAAGTAGAGTAGTTTTGCTCTACGTCTAGTACATGGATTCTATTGGAGTTTGGTCATGTGGCAAAATAGTATCACGCGAACAAGTTTGTTTGCTTTCAGATGTGAAGCCACTAGTCAAAACGGTCAAGGTCTTGATGTGGATTTGATGCTATTTCAGATAGACGACCACAGGCTGTGCTAGCACAATCATAAGGTGAGACGATGAAATGCAAAGTGGAGGTTGGACACAAAACGCTGGCGAAAAAAACCTGCGTTAGTAACAAAAAGTTTGAACCAATGTCTGCCTGATGCGTTTGTCGCAACTGATGCAGGTAGAAAGCGTATTGAAAGTAATCAAGCGTGTCACTTCAACAGGTTCAATTAATATGTTTGGGGATGAGAAAACTCTTTGGTATACATTGTCTTTGCGCAGGATTGGCAACTGGATAATTCTATAAATTGGAACAGTTAGGAGCAGACGGATCCTTACTTAATCTCCTATCATCTAACCTGTGTGATAGGAGCCAAATAGTGAGAATCAGTGATAGTTTTCCAAACACCTGCTATACAAATTACGGGTACCACAGGGCTCTGTCCTTGGTCCCTTATTGTTTCTAATATACGTCAACGATATTGCTGAATCCATTGAATCTTTAATCTCATTGTTCGCAGATGACACAGCCTTATTATTCTCTTCTCATTGTACACTTCCTCCCCATCAGGTTTTAACTCGTGATTTGCACACCTATCCAGTTGGTCAAATTTATGGAATGTAAACTTTAATCCTGCAAAGACCAAAGTTTTAACCATTTCCAAACATATCTCACATCCTGTTCTTACATTTAACAATATTGACCTCAGTGAAACTGATTCATACAAATATTTAAGTCTTATATTTCATCGAACCTTATCATGGCACCATCATATTTTGTCGATTAAACAAATAAACAAAAGACCACACTCAGACTTAACTGCATCAAACAGCTTTCACACCTTGTTCCACGCAAGGTCCTTCATACGCTTTATGTTTCTTGTGTTATCCCAATCTTAGACTATGGAAATGTGATCTTCGCCAACAGTGGTGTACACAGAAAATTTTCATGGGGGGGTTCATTGAGTGGCATATGGTGGTCATTTGTATTTGGTTTTCGTTGTTTGTGACGTCACAATTTGATGTCATATTCATGTTTCCAAACCAACGTTTTGGCGAAGTTTGTTGACATATATTGCGAATATGCATATTCGTCTACACGCACTCCCCTTATTTTATGCGTCATTGCACTGAATATAAACTATCAGCGCTCCAAGTTAGGATATCGGAGGAAAATATACTCAACGCTGCGATACAGCAGTGCACAACTGCAAAAATATCAGGCTGCACGTTAAAACAGGGGAGTAAAACACACTCATCATTGCGTCAGAGCAATTTACAACTGCAAAATGCAGTGATGTGTCCGAGTCATTTTTGTCGAGTCAGAGTCACAAGCCCTTCGAGTCAGAGTCATCTAAATTTTTTTCGAGTCGAGTCAGAGTCACGACTTGGTCGAGTCAGAGTCGAGTCACTTCTAGTCATTGGTTTGCAAGCTCGAGTCAATGTCGAGTCACACGAAATTTCACGTATTTTCTACGAAAATTTTTATGCTATGAAATGGCTCCCGATAAGTTTGAAAATTGTGCCCAACATGCTATGAAATGGTGCCCGATAAGTTAGAAAATGGTACCCAATGTTGTTTCAACAAGCGTGATTGCAGATTATTTATATCTAAGTTCTCTCAGTTTGAATTTTAATTGCCTCTTTCACACTCAGTCATTTCAAAGAGTCTAGCCCAAACTTTATGCAAGTGTTGCAGCCTCTCAGCATTGTGTTGAATGTGCGATTCACCACGAACGGGATGTGGGTGATGAACAATACCCGTGTTGCGCGAACAAGCAGATATAAAATTAGCACGACGTGGGATCTTTATTGTTGCTTGGTGCCACAGTGTGAAGGTTTGGCCACATGCTGCTCTGCCTTTCCAATCACAACAAAGTGGTGCTTTGACGAGGATGTGAAGGTGGTGCCAGGTACAACCTTTACAAAAAGAACGTGCAATAGGTGCGGTTTGTTGAAAAAACGAGGGATGTTGTTGCAACCTCTCGGTTGGCGTTGCAGTGAAAGTGTGGCTTTCGCATGTCCAATACAAGAAAATGACCAGAGATGAACATGTACTAGGATTTAAACCTTACGACATTTCAATATATTGATTGATTTGGAAGTTATCATTTTTGTTTAAACAAAATTGGTTTGGAATTGATGATTTTCATTTGAACTTCTTCGGAACTTTCGTTTCAGTTTTGTGACTGCAGATTACTGTAACTTTCGGTTCAGTTTTGGGACTGCAGGTTGCTGTAGGACTGCAGGTTAACACTGGATTGCAGCCACCGACACTTTGGGACCCATTTGTTGCAGGCACAATGCTGTGTCGCCCTGAGACAACCAAACAAAGAGTTGGACCGACAATCCTCAGCATAATAGCAATTGAGATTACGCATTTGACTAGGTTCGCTCTTCTATTGCTGCTACGAATTCAACGTTGTATGTGACTTTTCCACGTCGCCACCTGGGGTTAGGCTAATAACAGTGGCAGGAATTTGGATTTAAACAAGATTCGCTTTTCGCATTTGCATTATAATAATATTTTATTGCGGACTCATAGTCTAGATCACAGACACAAGAGCACAAAAAGTGGCTAGCTAAACATTAGCGCACATTACAGAGACGGTGTTTGCACATGATCAACATTGGGAGGAGCAAAGCACTTTATCCTCACCACAGCTGCATCGTCATTCGCAAGAGCACAGAAAATGGATAACCATACAGTAGCGCATCACACAACCGGTGTTAGTACGTGTCCAACCTTGAGAGGAGCAAAATACTTTCCAGCACTTACTTTTTTTATGCTTGGTGTGTACACAGTGTCCACATATTTTTACTACACAAAAGCAATACTGATGAGACGCAAATACCGAAACAACTCACGAACAACTACTGTATTCGGTCTCCATCATACAGGAGCGTTGAATAATTGAGGAAAAATGAAGATTTGTAAAAAGTATCGGACATTTGAAGCGATCGAATAAAAAAATTGGATGAATATGTGCATCGTATAAAAAATCGATACAAGTTGTTTCTCAGCACAGCATCAAAGGTCCTGACACAATGGCTAACCT
>JGI24158J21664_10003649_pt1 | contig 19434 bp, 15 predicted proteins | sample Ectturendosymbi3_FD_21664 | JGI IMG/M metagenome (IMG submission 21664) | reverse complement strand
ATCAAAAGTTATGATCTAAAATAAACAAAGTAATTAATTATCTAATTAGCTAATTAGTCAAATATTTTTACTAACTTACATCATAACTTTTGAACCCAAAACCCCAACAGGTCATCCAAAGTATCAAAAGACTCGGATTGTAGCCTAGTTTCCAACAAAAACTTCAGCGAAATACTACCACCTAACGGTTGGCGCCCAGGGCCAGGCATAGTGGGCCAAGGTGGCCTAAAAGTCCTTCACTTATGACGTCACTCACAAAAAAAACACATCCCCCAATCAAAAAAAATTTTTTCGAGTGCAGACTGGAAGACTTGCCGCGTCTTTTGAGACTTTTACTGGGTCTGTAGAGCATACCGGACCGTAGAAATTCTCGCGCAAAGCCACGTGCGTTTAGGCGTTTTTTTTTCGAAAATCCCCGAAAGCAGCCGGACGCCAAAGTGTTGACATGTAAAATGCTTTCGAAAGAACCCATTTTCTCCAATTTTATTACACAATGAAGTTATACTATTACAACATTTGTGGAAAATTCCTGTAAAATACAATTCATTTGTATTGTCTTTTCGGTGTTTGTAGATTTATCTTATCTGCAAACTTTCATGCTGGAAGTGAAGTTGCCAGCTATCCATTTGATGATTCACCATCTCATCGAAGTGGAAAGATTAGTAAAGCTCCTGATGATGCATTTTTTCAGGTTAGGGTGTTGATTGGAGAAGGCATCATTGTATGTGTTCTGAATTTTTGACTAAGATGTTCACACATTTCAGTTTTTGCTCAACGGGGACGAAAGTTTTTGGCCCATGTGTTGTTTACTGGTGTGAACTGTAAAACAAGTTGATAAATGTGTATTATGTAGTACTTGTGTTTTTATATTGTGACTCTACTGTAGTAATGGACATTAATAAACATACATTAAACATTTCACTTTTTACATATTCTGTACTATGTGAATTCCACGCGATTATTCAGCTGGTGTGGGACAGTTTTTAGGTTATTTTCATCCAACAGCTATACTCAAAATTGAGTAACTCAGAAATTACTTGCCCCATTGACCTCAAATCTTCAGGCAAGATGCATTTTCACAAGAAGCTTCGTCTAAAATTTGGTTGCAAAAAAACAAGTATGTTATAAGTTATTGCAGTCTACTCAACAACTGCTGAGCACAAATAAGCGTGAAATGCTAGAAATTTGGTGGCCATGCCTTTTGGCTATGCCTATGCCCACGGACAACCTGCTTGGTCCTTGCAGGCGACCTGGTGCCTGTGGGCACCACATTGGTGACCCCTGATCTTTAGTGGTTTTTTCAACATATGATTTGGTATGGTCCAAAATCAGAAAAAGTTGATAGATGCACATAAGGCAGAAATATTGGTTAAAATATACTGACTGTGCAGAGATGAGAAAGATAACCATTACATACTGTTTAATATTTTTTTCAAATCCTTCAAATTTCATTGCTGTTCATTTTGTTTGATTAAAAAAGAGTTAACTGTACAAGTGCCCTGCCTATTTTATTTTTTACTTGGTAGAATTTTTCAAAGAAAAAATAAAAAGTGTTGTGTTGGTGGGTTTTATTGGTTTTTTTAAGTGGACTTTTAAAAAAAAAACCTGGGTCGTTTTTTTTGGTCGTTTTTTTTTTACAACAACCCTGGTCATTTAGCACCCTGTGCATTTGAACATATGACACATGTATGCATCAATCAGCACTGAAGGTGTTAATCAAAATATGGCGAGAAAGTCCTTTTTCAACCTATGAAAATCATAATATTTTGAGAAAGTACTTTTTGCACTGGAAAACTTCATTACCTAATCAGTTTGGACAGAACTACAAAAAAAGAAGCAATTGAAAAATTCCGATACATCACAGGCTTGCAATATTGCAGCTCAAAATAATGATAGCATGTTAAAACTGTCATCCGCATAACCCAACTATATTCTTTGAAGTAATATATAGCTAAATGTTTTTTTAACAAGACATTGCTTTTGCTTAATGAAATGCAGCAGGTCAACCATTTGAAACTTTTCATAATTGATATTTAATTAGAAATAAAAAATTGAAATCACTCTGTGAAAAATAAGTCACTTCTTCACAGACAACCTTCACAGATTTTTCCAAGCATTAACAAAATGATATATTAACCCAATGGTGGATACAATGAAGTTGTAGTTCAATAGCATACATATCTTTTTGAATATTACATCTGAAAGTTTCTATCCGTATCGTATGTTTCCAGACTGTTTTGTCCATGTTTGGGTGACATTAGTCCTTATTTCAATGAAGACATCAAATTAACTTGTACCGTTATTTGCATGATGCATAAAATAAATAACAAACGTTATGAGATATTAGTTCTTACTATTGTTGAGAAAATACAAGGTTAGCTTTCATTTATCAAAAATGTACAGGGCTGTATTGTTGAGTTGCAATATTATTGCAAGTTGCAGCTTTCACTGAAAATCTGTCAAAACTCTATTTCATTAAAGTTGTAACTCTTGAAACTGATTTTACTAGTTTGCTGAGATGCTATAGAAATATGCATGTCATTTCTTCAATTTTTGTTTGTTCTTACTTTGTCTTAGACTATTGTTCTTAATTTAATAAAGATATTTAAGCCTTTGATTAGCCATGTAGCATTTGTAGTTCAAAAGTTATGGCCAAAAAATCGATTATTAATGAATTAGGGGATTGATTAATTAATTGTTTCTAGGCCATAACTTCTGAACCAGAAACACTAAGCCAATCAAGGGCTCCAAAGACTCATTATTTATAGCCCAGTTTCCACTAAAACCTTGAGTCAAAAAATTGGCGTTGTTGCCCAGAGCCTGGTGACCCTGACCAAAAATCCCTAAACCTACCCTTATTATGACATCACCCACGAAAAACCCAAAATCTAAAATTTTCTATTTTTTAATCCAAACTAGAAGACTTCCCGCATCTTTTGGGTGTTTGAACAGCTCTCCAGCTCAATCGGCTGGCAGATAATGGTGGTGCAAAGTGGCTCATGTGGGTCTTGAAGGTAAACCCACCTGCACCTAAGGTTTGAAATGTATTTTGTAGTAGGAGTGGCTCTTTATTTGTGCGCTGGCTGCATTGTGTTTTTTCACACCATTATTTGTTTTTTTACAGCTGATGGCAAACACTTACGCTCAAGCTCATACAACAATGCACAATAATAACCGGAAATGTGGTGAAGACACTTTTACAAATGGTGTTACAAATGGTGCACAATGGTATGATGTTTCAGGTAAGGCATACAGTTTGTCAAAGATGCATGAATTCAGTTAAAGCTGATGTAATCATATGAATCAAAAGTAATTTCAAAGATGATGTGAAAAAAAAAAAAAGCTATTATTTTCTTAGCGTAAGTGCACTTTGAGATTTTTCTATTGAATTCAAACATATTTGAAAATTGCTGAAGGTGATGATTCAAGAACTTGTGCATTGGTTTTCTTGCAACTCTTGTAGGTGGAATGCAAGACTACAACTATGTGTATGGTGACTGTCTGGAAATAACTGTTGAATTGACATGTTGCAAATACCCCATGGCTTCAAAACTGAGAAATGAATGGCTCAAAAATAAAAATGCACTTCTTGAGCTATTAATGCTGGTGAGCACCTTTACTTGTGGCAATGTGCTTGAAATGCATGTTTAAAATTTTTGAATGTTGTTCACTGTGACTGTGGCTCAATATATTGTGATGAAGTCATGAAATAAAAAAGCCTTGATGATTAAATTAGCAGTTTCATCAAAGCTACCAAGCCAGTAAAAACTATACCATAATTGTGCTGGCCAGTGCTTGCTGTAAATGCTGACTTACAACAATTTTGTAGTTACTGCACATAAACATGCTCTGTATTCTTGTGAAGGATAGGTTTGGTTTTAGCTGATAGTAGCAAAATACATGTGATAATGGACTTAGGTTTGAAGTACAGTAGTGGCACTAGTTGTGTTTTTGGCAGTATTGACATTATTAAAACTGTGAAATGTCAAAAACAATGGAATTCTGTATTCATTTCACAGAGAAATAGAAATTTAAAAAATTTACTACTGATTGAAAAAAAATTGTCAGTGCTACCAACGCTTTCAATTGCAAATGATCTAAACTGTAAGAGAGGGAACTCTTGCCATAATCCCTGCTAACAATAGAAAGCATATGCTTAGTTTATATTATCGCTGGGTAAATTTGATCAAGTGTGACGAGATATTTGTTTTAAGTTTACAATTTGTTATTTAAATGGATGTTTTAGAAGTCTCTAAAATAAGTACAGTTTGATTTCAAAGATTTTTTCAATTGTCTTTTAATTGTAAACATGTGTGTTTTGCAAAACACAGCACACAAAAGAGCTTTGTGAGACAGGGGTGGACAATTAGCAGCGCGTGGGCCACTTATTGCCCACCACAGCAGTTTCAGTGGCCCCTGGAAGCACTCTGAAAAAATCTTCAAATCTGAAATTTCCTCCAACTTATCACAGTAAATATTAGTTGGCTTGCTGGGCTAACTTGAGTCGAGACTTGCTTCTATCTCCACTGGAAGGTATGCCCCTCTGTTAACATGACCTTCTCAAAGTGGCCTCCGAACCAAACTATTTGTCCACCCCTGTCCTAAGATAAAGATTGTTACTGGAGTTATTGAGTGTCTTTTCAAGGGTCTGTTGTTATAAGAGAGCGTGAAGCCATCTTGCAATTTAGCAACACTTCAGAAATGGTAATTCTGAAACGTACAACAGATTAACCATACTCTTATTTACAATTGTGGGGTCTACTACCGTCTGCATTCAAACTGCTGCGCCTGTGTTTTATTTCATAAATGACATCGCAAGTTTTGATGCACTTGAAGAATATAGCATATGTATTGTCGGTAGCTTTGTTAGTGGCTATGCCAACAAGAAATAAAATCCGTAACAATGTGGAATTTGGCCAATTAATAAGTTCATTTTTTTCTGAGTTTTTTTTTCGGATCGACTTGTGGCAACTGTTGTCTCGTTTGTGTGATACAGGCCAACCGGGGCGTGAGAGGTTTTGTAACTGACGCAGAATCGGGCGATCCATTGCCTGATGTGGTGGTCGCAGTGTCTGACATTAAAAAGAACATGACAAGTGATGAGCGCGGTGCTTACTGGAGGCTACTGGTGCCAGGATCTTATCAAGTAACTTTCAGCAAGAAAGGGTAAAGAGTGTTTACTAACAATGCATTTCGTTGTTATACTTTAACTGAAACGTTCCTCTGAAATGCTTATAAAAATCAGCATTCACAAAGAAATAGCATCATTTCATGGTGTTCAGAGTTTTCAATGACTTAATTCGGAGTGATTTTGAAACCGGAAGCTGGAAATATTGCTTGAACGTCCCACCTGTGTTTTTCATGGTAGGATGTTCTTAAGAAAAAGTAAACCTCGTGTCTGCTTTTTTTTTCAGATACACCCCGACCTCAGTGGTGGTTGATATAGACGACAGTCAGTTCATATCGCTGAACGTTTCCCTGACTGCTGTGTCAGCGAAACCTGCCATCGAGGTTGAAGGTGAGAGCAAAGCATAAATAAATATAATATCATGCGCTTGCTGCGCTGCTGAGCCAGCCTGAGCGATTGTAAAACAATTCTCGTTGCAGAAAAGGTTTGCTGGTCTGTCTTAGAAACACCGTTGGTTCACGATGCTTGATCCGGAAATGCGATTGTAATTTAGTCGCTGCCACAAACATAAAAAGTGTGGTCTTTGCTGCTCGGTGAATTCTGGACGAGGAAACCATGTCGTGTTGAGTATGGTTATTTTCGGGCGGGGGGCAAAATAATTGTAATTTGTTGTTATACCTTACAACTAAACGTGTTTATGAAAATTTCCGGGGGGGAATCGCCTTGTAGCGGGCCTGCTAAATTTTCATGAAACTGCAGCCTCGTTGCCTTTCACCCCCATAACGCACGCGCCCTTGCGCATCCAAGTGTGAATGCAAACAGACGCCTAACATTTGAATTCACACAAGCTCCTCGTGCAAAAAGCATTCTTTTTTTGGTACGGTGCTGTGTCGATCTCTCTTTTTTCTTAAAAATTCTGCAAAACACTGTCTCCCGTTAAAATCTCGTGAAGCTGTCGATGCGCGGCGGACGATGACACTGTCGTCATTTGCAGTTCCGTCTGTCCCTCCCTTCGCGAGCACGCTTGCCCATCGCGCTGATGACGTGGAAGTGACGACAACTTACGACGGCGAGAACGGACCAGTGAGCGTGGTCGAGCCATCGCAATTCGCGCACCACAACTACGAGCAGCTGACCGCATTCCTGAAGCGGTACAGTCGCCTTTACCCCGACATCACTCGGCTGTACAGCGTGGGTAAGTCGGTACAGGGACGCGAGCTGTGGGTGATGGAAATATCGGACAAGCCCGGCCAGCACGAGCTCGGCGAACCGGAATTCAAGTACGTCAGCAACATGCACGGCAACGAAGTCGTCGGCAGAGAGCTGACCGTCAATCTGATCGAGTTCTTGTGCAAGAACTACGGGAAAGTCCCTACGCTGACACACCTCGTGGACACGACGCGAATCCATCTGATGCCGTCGATGAACCCAGATGGTTATGAGATAGCGCGGTAAGCTCGCAGTCAATGGGTTCGGTCCTGTCGTAAAGCGTTAAAAAGAAAAGCATGACAGTGTTTCGATGTTGGTATACGTTCCATGGCACTCAATTTCTCCCAAAACGGAATCGCGTTTTTTTGTCTGTCCTCAGGAATTTGTTGCGTCAGAGCGATCGGTGTTTATCAGAAAAGCTTTTTGTACATTTTGTTAGAATCAAGATTTAACTTTGCGCTCATGAGCCACCGACGTCTTAGTATGTTACAACTAATGGTTTGGCGTTGACAACTAAAATTTTAAAATAGAAACAGGATCCGGCGTTGTTGAAGTAACAAGGCGATGCCGCCTGTGGACAAGTTGATCACAGCAGAAAGAAATCGTGGACCGGGGAGTTTGTAGAACTGGTGTCCTTGAACCCATGGTTAATGTGGTACGCGTCTGTAATAAGTGATGCTTCAATCAAACATGGCGGGTTCACAGTGAGGGTGACGTGAGCGGCGTTCTCGGCCGAGGAAACGCGCACTACGTGGACTTGAATCGCAACTTCCCGGATCAATTTATTGACGTGCCGAATAATTTCGAACCGGAAGTTACGCACATGATGAAGTGGATGCAGGAGTATCCGTTTGTGCTGTCAGCGAATATGCACGGAGGTTCGCTGGTGAGTGCTCTGATGGTTGCCATGTGTATGTTTGTGTGCATGGCGGGTGCGGTTTTTAGGAACTACAGAGACGAGCGCTTCCTTTTTGGACGAAACAAAGAGCTCGATCCATGAGTTCCAAGTGGCTGTTGCCTTAACATCGTTTGAATATCGCGGTGATTCGAAAAAAGTGTTTTGGATCTGAATTACCTTCAAACGGATCCTCAATGTTTGCCTGCAAAACTGTCGCTCATCCTACGTCTTATTAAAACGGCGAACCTTTGTCGGTATGTTGTTCAGATAACACGCTGCAAGGTTCAAATGCAATGTGCCTCGGGGAACGAGAATTAAATGGTTATTTACTTGATCACAATCGGAGTTTTAGCGCTCAGTTTCTTCCATTTCTTGAGATTTGAACGCCTGAAGCAAAATCTTAAATGCCGGGCATGCTTTGTTATTTGTTGGTAGTTACCGCTTAACACTGCTTTCACGAAGTAAGATAGTCTGAATTATTAACGCGCTTGTGGAAGTCATTGAATGTACTGCACGCATGTAATGTGCCAAGTGGAAGTCATTCGGCAAAGTGTCTGATTAAGATTTTTGTCGCTGTAGGTTCTCTTTTACGTGTGCGCTGATTGCTCAATAAATACAAGCGCCTTGTAAAAACCTGCTTTAGTAAATAAGTTGAGCTTACGCAATGCTGCCACGTGTTCAATAACCTTTTTTCGTTGAACTTCTGCCAGACGTAGGTCCGTGTCACCAGTGCTTTTCCACGGTGTTTTGAGGTTCCGAAACCGCCTCTCAATTTTTTTCAACGGTTTCTCAAAATACAGTAGATCCCCCGCTTTACGACCACCATGGACGCAATTTTGTTGTAAAATGTGGGGGGGGGCAGGTTGGTGTGAAACCAATATATTTAAACGTAAAAATAAAATGTGGGGGAAATGGCATATTATATCCCCACTGCCTGAAAAAGTGGGGGGACGCGTCCCCCGTGTCCCCCACCTAATTGCGCCCATGACGACCACCACCAAAATACACAAAAACTTCGCTTAACCAACATCTCGGTATTCAGATAAAGCAGTTGCGGTCTATCAAAATGTCTTTACGGTCACCCGAGTCAAGCCTTCGAAAAAGAACCGTGTCACTGTGATTCAGCTCAGTTCGCCTGTTTGCTTGCACCAGGTCGCGAACTACCCGTTCGATGCATCGTCTCGCAAGCAGTCGGGCTCCGTCTACAGCGCATCACCAGATGACGACGTGTTCAAGCACGTCTCGGAGGTCTATTCCTCGGCGCACGCCACCATGCACACTGGCGATCCTTGCCCAAAGATGAGCCGCGAACACTTCGATGTACGTTTTTACTTAAAGATTTGTGACGTCAGAATGTGCTGGATTGCTCGCGCTGCCCCACGACCTACTACCTTAAGTCGGTCGTGGCTGCCCTCTCCGTGCAATGTTGTAGTATTTCCTTCATGCCGTGTTTCAGTGAGCCTGGCTCCATGATTGGTGAATAATGCCGATAAGTTCCTTGATTGATGCATTTGGTTTTGTTTTGCAGTTGGTTTAAGATTGCACTGAGGATTAGTTTAGGGCACGATGAGACATAGGGACTAAAGGAGAACTGTGGCAGTTGGGGTGGCACAATACATGTGGCACTGAGTGATACTTCAATTTTACTGTGTGTCTGCGTGACGTAGCGCCATGACGCAGCTACACTGAATCGATGCGGTTTCGGACGTACACGAATTTTCTGCAAAACGTTTCATGTGTTACTTTAAGCACACCCATTAAGATATATACACGATGGAGTTCTGCAAACTTGTTTAAAAATTTTACTACGACAAATATGTGTGCATATGATGAAGTTTCATTTAATTATGTGATTCAATTCAATCCGTTTATCTGCATTGGTGGCAGTGCAGGAGAAGAAACAAAAGGTCTGCCAGATGTGCTGCCCCAACAGTTTTGTAGCTTTACGAAAACACAAGGGCAGCAAATGCGTAATACATTTGCAAGGACATGCAACAACAACAAACTAAACCCTAAACGTCGCAAGACTGACACCTAAAAGAACCAAATAACCAAAAGCGTAAACAACAAACTATCATTATAAACGGAAATTTCGAGAGCAAAGTAAAAAATATTTACAGGGGAAACACTGCTCCAGGTGCCTCATGCTGCTGAAAATAGTTTTGGCTTTCCAAGGAACCGCTCCAGGGAACATGCAATTCATGAGGTGCAGCTGGTAAAAATGAAAATGAATCTAATCGTTTACTGTTTTGTGAATTCTTACTGCGTAATTCCCAGTAATATTCCATTCGTTATTCAACGCGATGTACTTGTTTGCGAACAGTCCGACCGTTGGCACGTTAGCCTGCAAACCTACATCGCCGCAGTTGGTCGCTGTTTCCTGTGGTGCATTCGAATGCCCAATACTTTATTTCACCGTTATTCTACATCGAACGGTTTAACGTTACGTTGTGCTGACTTCACACTCAAGTGTATCGGAGGTTTTGTTATATATCTGAATATAATCGAAAAAAAACAATCAACTTAAGTTGCTTAGTTGTGAGACTGACCTGTGCTCTTGCTACAACTAGTTTGACCCCTCAACTAGAAGGGATCTTTGTGGAATCGTAATCGACAGGCTACACTCGGTTCCGCACCGCAACCAACCCAAGAACCATACACTGTCAATCAATATTCTTAATCAAATTATTTCCTAGCTGTTGCGGTATGTTGCGCGCTGATTGGCGTACGTTGTTATGAGCGCAATTCCATTATTACTTGGGGCTAAGTTGGGCTTAGCGTATCTTCCAGAGTGTTTTGTTAAGCTAAACTAATAAAGTTACTATCTGCATTTAAATAAATTACCGAGGCCTAGCTGAGAAACTCCAGTAAAATATCTTGGAACCTNAAAAGTGCAATACGAAAATACGACTTGGTTTATGTGAATAAGAAGTTCGCGCGTGTACTGAGCTGTTGTTTTCTCGGTCGTTTGTCTGTAATAGACCGAAATGCATTTGAAATGATCGAAAAGAATTAAGTGGTTTCGGTCAGAATGTCTGACAATACAGGCTAATGAACGCTGTTACGGCGAATTTTTAATAAGACTGTGAGACAAATGACCGACATGTCGCAGAGACCAAAATGTCTCAGCAAAAAAAACCATTGAGTTTATGTGAATAAGAAGTTCGCGTGTGTACTGAGAGTAACGATTTTGAAAAAGGCCTTGCGTGGGTTGGGACGCTATGTTTACACTGGTGGCTTTGCTGATTATTGTTTTGCTTGTTAGCAGCCAATTTCGAATTAAAACTTGGTAGTCGAGAAGTAAACAGCAAAAAATGCGTGTTGTTTTGCATGTGTAGAAGATCAGCGTTAGCTTGTAATACAAATTTTAAACGTTTGCTTTCGTGCTTTCCAGGATGGCATTGTCAACGGCGCAGTATGGTACCAAGTGCACGGGAGCATGCAGGACTGGAACTATGTTCACACGAACTGCTTCGAAATAACATTGGAGCTGGGGTGTGTCAAGTACCCAATGCATCAAGACCTCCGCTCGTATTGGGACGCCAACAAAGTCTCCTTGATTCTGTACATAAAAGAGGTCAGTTGCTCTTTGAATGACAGTGCTGCGTTGCGCGGAGTTGCAATTAGTTGCGTCGTTTGACGTTTTAGAAGTTCTGGCGGCGTTCAGACTGCAACTTCAACAGGATTGTAATAAGCACGACCGTTTCAAACCTGCATGCGCCCTCGACCCAAGCACGCCACCCACCATTTCCACGTCACTCTGCAGCTGGGGTTTGAAACCGAAGGTGGTGATTAAGTTATTCGCGCAGATGATGTGTGGTTGTACGCCTCGTTGGGTTGACGTCACAGTAACGGTTGTAACGCCCCAGTGGGTCCCGCATCGAAGTACATCGAAAGTGATTAGTCAACCTCCCACCAAACACTTTTGTGCGCTGTGAAGCGTAAAAGCCGAAGCTGCGGCTGGTCACTGAAGCGTGAATCGTTGAAAATGTATTGGGTTTGTTGAGGAAATACTGCCTTCTCGGATATTACACCTGGGCATAATGGAATATTTAGAGGTTCTGGAATAATCCGGAATCTTTATTTCGAATCCAGAATATCGAGTCCTATTTCGGAATAACTTGTTACCGCGCGGAGGTTTAGAACGCCGATCATCGGTCACACGCCCAGTTAATTAGCTCGTTACGTCGCTACGCAATGCTGTGAGTTTGTTGACTGCTTCTTTCTCTTCACTCAGGAGCGAAAAGAGTGACACTGCAAAATTCATTGGAATTGTTTGTTTTGCCTTCTTTGCAATTTTTCACGGTTATTTAATTCAAATTTATTTCGGATCCAAAGATTCGAAAAAACTCTGGTTTTTGGATTCGAATACTGAAGGATTCGATATTCCATTATATGCATCCCTAATTACGTCTAAGGAAGTTAAGATCAGGTCGCCTTCTCTGTTCCGAAGATTGAAATGCAAATTCAGGATCGTTGACCCGTTACTCTGTCTTGAAGGTCCACAAAGGTATAACCGGATTCGTGCGCGATATCGATGGAAACTTGGTCAGCGGCGGCTTGATCAAAGTCGACGGAATCGATCACGACATTCAGGTCGCCAGCGGCGGCGATTACTGGCGCCTGCTGGTGCCTGGAAAATACCGGGTGTCAGCTTCGTTGGGGTGAGTTGTTTGCATCATTCGAAGCATGAGAATAAAGGTGAATACACAAACGGAAGCCGTTTGTTTCCTCTTGAGCAACGTCTATACATTGTTGAATATACGCGCGCTGCTATCAATACAGCGGCGTTATCATGTGAATAATATCTCATGCATCTTGTCCTGAAAGCTTTGAGCAAAATACTGTATGAAGGGTAGTTACCTGGGAAAAGGGTGTGAACTGTGGTCAACCTGGCGTCCTGCTAGTGTCTGTGTTTTCGAAGTATAAATAATAAATAAATCGAAGTATAAATAATATTCCAGTATTTAACTAAAGCTTAAATTATCCGATTTTCTATTAATTAGACCGGGAAATCTTGTGATATATAATGAGCAATTATTTACACTTCGATTCTTTTTCATATTCCAGTTTTATCGTTGTTGTTTTACCGCAATATCCCAAGTAGTGGGTCCTACAAAAAAGATTTCAGTTGAAGTGGATTGCAAGCTGAAAAAGTTTAAGTGAGATGTACTGATCAAGATGTTAACAACCAGCCAAGAGTGCGGCCAGAACTTGCTGAGCAACTACAGCAGTTCGTTAAAATTTTCTGACTGCGATGCCTTTCCAATGCAACAGCCCGGATGCGACCTTCGGGATTAGTAGAGCAGGACGCATCTGATTTTCTCGCATCCATTTAACGCAACGGTGCACAACCTGCGTACGGCCACATCTAATTTAAAATATAAGATTTGGCGGCCGTGCTGGAGTATATTGAAGCAAAACAAACGCAAGGCAAGAAAATCAGTCGACACGATGCGTAGCAATCTGGATGGTGATGTCACAAAAAGTTATAGAGTGAATACGCAATTGGTTTGAATGTGTTCTGTGTTGGTTGGCACTTGGTAGTATCTTATAAATATAACTCGACCTCATCATTGGCGGCCGTACTTCACATAAATAAAAGTAACGCGGCCGGCAATAGCAAAAGGTTGTACACCCCTGCTTTAACGCGTCCAACTTCCACAGGTCACTGACTGACGTCAGGATGGTTGAGATCACCGGGGGTGACGCGGTTGTGGTCAATTTTACTCTGCCTGGAAGGCTTGGCCCGGCCCAGCCCCCACCCGTCTCGTCGACCGCTCGCCTACGTCAGTCCTCCTCACGCCCCCCCTCCACAACGGTGCGACCCGTCAGCGAGAAAACGAGCACAACGCCTTCCACCTTGTTCGGCGTGTCGAAGACTCTCGTCATCGCTTTCACTCGTGAGTGTCTGGTTTGCGTATCGAGAGCGCATGTGAAAAAAAATGTGTGCTTGGTGCTAGTGTTCCGTCTTGTGATGTAATAATAGTTATTGTTTATCATGAACGAATTTTCGCTCAGATGTCTCGTTCGTCAACGCGAGTACTGCACGATGGATTTCACTTCAGCAAAGCTTCTTATGCCGATTCGATGGCCATCTCCTACTATTGTTTTTATGCCGAATTATTTTTACAGCATGCACTTGATGCTTAAAATCCTCAGTAATGTCGAAATGGAAGGTTGCGGTTGTTGAGGGAACCCCTCATCTGAAGCTGAGCATTGCGGGCAACTTGTCGCAGCGGCGAGCGGTGCTGCCGTCATTGAAATTGGTCTTTTTATTTGCGAGTAACTTCAAGGTCTCACTCGTGTAAAAAAATTTGTTGGTTAACATCATTCGCGCAACTTTTTCAAATAGTGGATCAAAACCTTTTAACGAAGAGTCAATTTGTTGAAAAGTTTAAGCGCAATGCCAGAGTATCGGTGCAATGCAGCTATTTGAGGAAACCATTGATAATCCGCAATTCGCTTTTGGTGCACTTGGTGTTTGCTCCTGTTGGCGTCTCTGTGCCGATCATCCACCTTTCGTTTTCATTCAGTGTTTGTCTTGGTCGCCGTGATATGCATCTCGCTCCTCATCAGGCTCCTCTGCACCAGAAGCGCTTACGAGAGTAAAGGCTTCCACAGGTGAGAGTTGCTATTGTCAGCTGGGCTCGTCGCAGCGGACGTGCGTTGCATGTGCGAAGTATGGGATGATCGACCTGTCGAAGGTTTATTTACTCGCCCTCTTTTTGTTCCTCTTGCCACTCGCCCTTGTTTCTTTTTGCTCCTCTTGCCATCTGCCTTTGTTTCTTTTTGCTCCTCTTGCCACCTGCCTTTGTTTCTTTTTACTCCTCCTGCGCCACCCGCCCTTGTTTCAAACAGAGACCTCGCCGTCTCACATTCCAGTAGCTTCAAAACCGTTACCAGCTGATGAAAGCAGCAGAACCTGAGTTATTGCGGAATATTTACGCAGGTTTTCCATTTCCCACAAGGTAAATTGTAACTGCGTGCATTTCTGCTACTACTGATTGTAAATGACTCGGTGTTCAACCAGCAGTAGTTGCGCATATTGTGCTGATAAACACACTGCGTTGTGAGTGAATTTCAGATGTAAACATCATTTCGTTAGAAAAATGACTGAAGTAAACACGAGCGTTTCCAAGCACCAACATCTGCCTCGTTTGAGTTGAAGCTCTTTTGTTGCGTCACGTCCCATTCGTGTCGCAGTCGCTGATAAAACTGATTAACATACCCAAGACGATGATGCTGCTGCTGGGTTGTTGCATGATTCAAATGTTTTTACAGGTTGAACAAAGCAGCGGACAAGTATTATGACGTAGTTCCGGTCGGGCCCAGTGGCAACGTCATAAACGTCGAGTACCATGACGACGATTCTGACAATGAAACGACCGTTTATACGAAGACCTGATGATCGAGTCGTCTCAGATGCACTTTTCCTCGAACCTGACTTTAAAATTCTCTTTTTTTCCAATTTAAGTATCACTCTCGTTAACTGGCGCCTCATTAAGCGTTAAACTGACAAGCGGTGATCGCGACACTAAAGCTTCCATCATCGCAGCCCCCGAAAGAAGATTTTCTGCGAAGTTTCTGCAAAGAGTCATTGACAATATCGAATCGCTTTCGGGGCTGCCTGAAAACGTATAAGTTTCGGCCAAGGCTTCCAGGTTTTTTCAAGGTATTCAATAAATTTGAAAGGTTTTTCTCCCCTAAAATTTAGGCTGGATGTGTGTCTGGGTGTGTTCATGATGAGTACGACTGTAAACTTTCTAACATCGTTCATATCGTTTTGTCTGGCGCGTTTTTTATGTGGCGCTGGTGAATGTGACGTAGCAAGCTTTTAATGACTGCACTTAAAATGCCTTCGACCAGCCCTTACTTGGTACACACCAACGTGTTACATCGTAAACGCACCGTTGTAATGATTTTTACTCATGCGTTGCGAAATTAACTCGTTTTCTTAAAAGCGAGGATTGGCAATAAACCATGAGAGATGGGAAAAGTTGACGCATTCAGACTTTATTAAAGTCGATTATTGTAAATTTCTTAACCAGGCTTACGCGCGAATCGCCGCACCATGTCGCCAAAGAGCGCCACGCGTTTAAATTAACTCTTTTCAGTAGAACAGTCTTTTTACGTCATAAAGCCAAATACGTTCAATTACTCAGTGCTTTGTCGATGTCTGCCTGTTGTGCACTTCTACTGTTCATGCAGTCCAATGGCAACGACCCATTCATGAAGTAGTATCTGTAATGTTGTTAATGCACACTGCTTTTTTGCCTTTGCTTTTTGGAGTTCAAAACACATCCTACGTCCACCGACAGCGTTCCAGCGGTCATGCGTTGAAAAGCGCCGAAAGAAAGAATGGAACGGAGGCCAGTGAAGTAATTGTAACTCGCAAAATTACGCAATCCATTTTCGTTGATTTTTTATTCTCGTTGAGAAAATTAGTTTGTCTCGTTCTTGCGTTGCTTGGGAACGGTTGTCCTTGTTGGGTTAAATGTCAAAGTTCATGAACTGGAAGCAAACAATTTTTATGAAAGCACTTGATAATAACGTTGATAGACTTAGCGCGCACTTTCCTCTCGTGAAACCCCAACTCAAGCTTTTCATTTTGCGCCTTCCCGACCCTTCTCTGAGTGCCATGCGATGGATGATTTGACCAACACAGCCGAAGTAAACGAACAAAACTCTTCCATTGAGTTACTTCTACGCTTCCAATAGTTTGCAGATCTCGAGCAGTAAAACGCGTTGTATAGAAAAGAGTCGATCTTCGAAGCTGCGATACACGCAGCGCAGTTTGACCGATGTAACGACTTGCGTCATTTGTATCAAACATGGCGGCGCCGATAAGCGTCGCGAAACACCGTAACTCGTAGCTGGTTCGCAGTAGATGCATGTATGAGATAAATTTGATGCTTCTTATCGTTTTCTGCCGGTTTTGTTGCCATGAGGTGAAATCGATGACGAATGTTCCAAACTTGGCATATTCGCGCGAGGTCATGACCTTTATTGACAACGAAGCTCAGCCATGCATGTCCGGAAACATCAGCAAAATATCGACCAACGCCTGCGCTTGCCAGATGACGTCAGGTGCCATCTTGCGATCTTGGTTGTATTGTGAAACCTGTTCGCTGAGCGTTGCGAACCAAAGCCCAGAGCGAAATGCAATTTTTCCTGCTGCGTTTTTACGCAACAATAGTGGTTTGTTATACTTCGTCTTTCCAAACAAATTCAGAGCGTTATGTTCAAACAGCCCCATCTTGTTCGCTGGTTTATAAAGCGCCGATGAAACGTCTGTGACGCTTAATGCCCGGTGAGATCGCCGTGGAGGTTTTCGTGCATTGCGTGTTTTTATGCGAATAGTATTGTTTGTTACGTCACCATTAACGCTCTGCTACATTTTTGTCTGTTCATGAAATAGTGGTTGTGCTCATGGGGGCAGTTGCTTTCCATGAACCCCCCCTTTCCCTTTCCAACAGATGGCTCCTCTAGGCTACTTTCCCTTTATCGCTGATTATATTATTAGCATTACGACTGTTCTCTCCTCCCCACAGAATTGTGCGTCGCTTGTGTTCTCGCGCTTGCCTCGAGCGAGTAATGCGTCGGTGCGAACAAATGCCATTACTCATGTAAAGGAAATCCTTTGCATTCTACTGTAGTGCTTTTCATGTGAATGTGTATATTGGATGATTTTTTTATCATTGATGCCGTGTTCCCTGCTTTAGATCATTCCTTGTGCTTGACATTGTGGTTCTTCGCTTAATTGGAAGCCGTTTGGATATTGTGAATACAGAGATATCCCTTGCAGCGCTGGTTTAAAATGCATCAGTGATTTACGATTCCAGTTTGCATCGCATCACAAAGCAAGAGTTAACGAAGCTGCAGGGTGGAAAGGCCTAGTTTGCGAACTGCTTTCGTTATGCGGTTGTCCGCTTTGGGCAAACACTAAAGAAACCAGCCAATCAACCTTGTGGCGATGTGACGTCACATCATCAGTAGTAGAGGCAGAGTCGTAAGTCGGGCCGGGTTCGGGCTAGAGTTTTTCAAAATGTTTCTCACCTGCATACAAAACTTTTTTGTAACATTCAGAGTAACGATTTTTTAGTTTCGTGACGTACATTTGTTGTGCTCACCACAGTGACTTAAGTGATTGTGACTTTCCCTCAGCTATTGAGCAACTAAGTTTGTGCTTGTTTGAGCCAATGTTTTGGTCAAGGTGGTTGCTATTTTGCTTGTGATAAAACCGCGTACCTGCAGCTATACACGTGCACTACGTTTTTTGATACCCAGTGATGAGATTGCAGTCGGCTCATATCCGCTCCTTGCCTGCGGAGGCAGGTTGCGAAACTTGCTAGCGGATTGTTGTGCGTAACAATGACACGGCAATCAATCTTGAAACGTTCACTGCAAGTGACGGTTGCCGCATGCGACCAGGGCTCCCACTGAAGGTTTTTTCCACCCAGATCTGTTTTTTTAGTCGACCTGGGTGTTTAGATTCGATTAAGAAAAATCGCGTTACATCTGGATTATTTGAAGTGATACATTCAACAGCAACTTCAAAGTGTTCAATAATGTGAAGATTACTTCATGTTACAGTATTTACATGCGCACATCAGGTGAGAAAGTGCGCATAACGGTTGAAGAAGACCGTGTTCAATCGGTTTCATATCCTCATATAAGATCATTGTCGGGGTTATATATATAGTGTTATTGTCTCTAGTGCCAACTGAAGAAACTGGTGAAACAAGGGTTAAAACTAATTGTTTAAATTTCGATGTTTCCCTATGCATAGAAACGAAAAAACAAATCTCAATTAAAGGAGGAAGGCATTGGGATTACATTTTTGCCTGCTGCAGTTCACGATTGCACAGAATTTCCTAGTTTAACAAATGTACTCCTACAATTAGTGAGAGATGAGATACCATAAACGGAGTATGTTACCAGCGTTATGAAAAACGTTTTGAGGAACAAAAAGTCCAAATATTGTTTGCGCTGCAGAAGAAAAACTTGGAAGTGGAACTATAATTAAATCAGTATTCGATTGTATTATCTTTTTAATACAAATAAGCACACTCATGTGCTTTTGTTCGTAGCACAAGCTTTCTGCGTTTTTATTGTACGAATATGGATTTTTTGGTGTGGAATCTGAGTTTATTTGAAATCACTGAATGGGAGCCCTGCATGTAACTGTTGAACACAGGCATCATGGCAGGTTATGCAGCGAGACAGTAACACTGCTGATAGCGGTAAGCCACGTATAGTTTTATACTGTGTGAAAAGAAGCATGAGTAAATCTGTAGCAGTGTTTACACAAGTTTGCAAAAGCCATTGTTAGTGTGAGACTGATCAACGTGCCCGAGTGAATAGTTTAATCAAACGACTCTTAAGATAGCTTCACGCAGAATCCGGTTACGGCTTACGAACCGGCTAATGGCCAATGGCAGTCTATGCTCCGTTGGCCGTATCCGGCTGAATTTTCTCGGTTTCGAACGGCTTACTTAAAATATTGTCTTAATAAGCCGGATTACCGTGGTTGTTGGTGATGGTGTTCTTGCTGCATGTGCGAAGACTGACGTTGGCCATAAGCCGGTTCGTAAGCCGTAACCGGATTCTGTGTGTAGTCACCTTCATGCAGGCTTCTTTTCACACAGTATAAAAATACGTTGCTTGTTACTCTTATTCTATGTAGACTTGTGCAAATACGTCTTTATCATTAGGTTTAGTTTTGACTTCTTGGTGAGCACTGAGTGCAAAGCTATATTTGCTGTGGCAAGCTGCTGTAATTCATTTGCTCAGTTTTTCAAAGCCTGCCTGGTGTTCCAACTTTAGTAAGTTGTCCGATAGTCTTGTCGACATATAGTTATACTTCTCATTGCTTGAAACAACTTTGCGAGAGGGTCTAACTTTTTTTCTTTTTTACCGCTAATGTTGTTCTCACTAGCGTACGGAGGGGGGGCACTGTGCCATGGCCCCGCCTTCAGACCCTAAAAATTATAAAATGTATAAACAGTATTCGGCAGTGGCGTAACTAAGGGAGCGCAAGGGCCTCAATTTAAAATAAACTGACTTTGTTTTCTGGTCACTGATATATGCACTATGCAAATTTTTTTATGACTACTGTACGTTTCCTCTGCTTGATTTTCATTTTACGATTTCATTCTTTCACTGACAAAATTGCTTCACACGTGGCTGTTAAGTA
>JGI24158J21664_10003648_pt1 | contig 19441 bp, 14 predicted proteins | sample Ectturendosymbi3_FD_21664 | JGI IMG/M metagenome (IMG submission 21664) | reverse complement strand
ACACCAAAAAAGGTCTTCATGATCTTTGTGGGAGAAAATTTATAGGGAAAAGTCACAGAACAACTTTTCAGGCAATTTTGGGGAAATTCGGGCAAAATTCTTTTGCGCTCCCAAAAATTTGCTTGTTCCTACACCTGTGACAATGACATTTGCTACTAAAATCTAATTGAAAAGCTGTAACAATGTCAGAAGAAACAACGCCGCCATCAGACAAGCTCTTTGTATTATGAATGTATCTTGTCGCAAATGCAGTAAAAATTACCAATGACATGATTGCGCTGCCTACCTGTACCGACCTAGACCCTGCAGTTCCAGTGAACATTGAAAAAGTAAAAATGCTATTCATTCTTTAAAAACTTGAACAATTTTGGGTCATTTTTTGAAGCCCTCTTATTTATGTGGTCAGCGAGAAAGATTTCAAGAAAACGGGCCATACATGGGACATTTTTTGAAAAATAGCCGTTTTTGCTAGAATAAGTTTAGGCATAACTTTTTTCAAACTGTCCACATTTTTACAAAGATTTTCACATTGCATATTTACAGAGCGGTTTTCTGTCAGCTCTGCCTTATATCTTGCAATGGATTTTCACTGTTGCTGGGGGATACATTACCGATGTCATTCGTCGTAAGCAACTTTTATCGACTGTGGTAATAAGGAAAATCAACACTGGTCTGGGGTTGGCAATACCCGCGATGTTCGTGGTGATTGCTGGTTACATCGGATGCGACGCAGCTGCTGCCACAGCTTTTTTCTCTCTTTCCGTGGCTTTCAACGGCTTAACAGGTATGGGCCCCCATGCAGGGATGCAAAAGTTAGTTTAAAAACAATAACAAATTGCCAAATAAAATCTAAGATATGGTAGACGTTTTAAAAAACAGGTTTACTTCATGGTTGGCTTTGGTGAAACAGACAAATACAATAAAGTAGCTGCAGTTCTCGCTTAGGTTCAAAGTTTTGACACTTAAAACCCACTTTTTGTCTTTTGATTAGATAAGAGAAATCAGAAAGTTCCTTTGATCAAGTTTGAAAAGCAAAGAACTGTGTTGAAAAACGCTGTTATTCAAGCTTTGTTGAAATTGATTTATTAAAAGTGCTTTTTCAACAAGTTTTCTTTTCGAAAATTCCAAGAAGACATATGTCTCCTGTAAGTAAAAATTTCTTGAGTTCGTTGCTCAAAGCTCGTTAATTACTACAATATGTTTTATCCTGAAGTAAAAACTTTTTTCCAATCTCACATGCAGTGCCAGGTTGTAAAGCCAATGCGATGGACATTGCACCTAAATATGGAGGTATCATTTACGGCATTTCCAACACAATCGCCAACATACCTGGATTTCTCACTCCTCAAGTGGCAGGAATTTTGCTTCAGGATGACGTAAGTGTGATTAATTCAGATGTTCAATAGTTTTTAAAAACTATTCCTTGTTTTCAAGCAACTTGGTTTTGTTAATCACGTCTACAAAACCGTTCAACACAGTAATTTTGTCAAGCAGGACCAAATTTCAAATATTCTACAAACAGTTCAATATGCTTCATCATAGTTAACTCTTGTACAGTGTGTGTTCTTACCAAGAAAATCCAATTTTTTATCTCCTAACTTAATTTGTCTGATGGTTTTTAGAAATCTACATTTATCTACATTACTCAATCCCACAAACAGGGGGCAACCGGGCAATTGCCCGTCCCCAAAATTTTCTAACACATGTTTAATTTTAGGTACAACAACACGTTACAATTATTTTGCCACCAATCCCCCAAAAAAATAACAGCTGGTTGCGGCCCTGACAATATGTAACGTTTCTGTATGACAATGACCAAGTGTTGTCGGTGCATTGTTTCAGTGTTCGTTCCACTTCAATATCGAATACGTGCACCAACTGACTCGGTATTATGTGATGCCTTGTGTATAAGAATTCCTAAACTTTCTGCACTTTTGTGTTCTTTGACCAAGGTTGTATGGACCTTGGGTCTGAGACAAACACGTAAATAGAATTAAAGTGTAATAATCAATTATAGTTGATTGTAAGGAGATTGGTTACTGGAACAAAAAGATGAAAGTTAAAAGAATATACAATGTGACGGTAAGTACCAAATAGGTAGAGTTAAAGTTTGTTAACCTGAACCTGTTGTGCTTGGAACACAACCCACAACCCATTTCTCTTCCACCTCCCCAAATCTAAACTTAGTGTTGCTCATATCATGAAATAATCTATTCTTAACTTTTGTTAGTCGTTTCAGCAGTTTTGAACTATAATTTTGGAAAACGTAAATAAATTTTTCTGTAGAATTCTATTCCTCAATGGCAAACGGTGTTCTGGATTTCAGCGGGAGTATACCTGGCTGGAGCTTTAATCTATACATTTTTTGGCTCTGGTGTGGAGCAACCCTGGGCTGCAGGTTCTGTTACACGGAAGTCGTTGGAATCCAATGAAGGTACATACTTTGTTCGCAAGTCTATTTACCGGGTAACGCGCATATGCTTCTGACCCACTACTCTAGTTTTAACAGTCCTGTTCTTAGTTATGATTGCCATTTTACTCAGGAGTTGCATTGACATCCACCGCCTGATTGAATAGACATTATTTAACGTAAAAGCAGCCACCAACCACTCGCGAGTATTTGAGTGCACTACTCCAATGGCACAGTTGCAAAAGCTGTGTGGTTCAACGCAAACGCGAACAGCGAACTTATTCATCGCGTTTGAGTCGATAGTGAAATTGCGTTTTACTGAAACAAAATCACATAATGCTACGTCTTGACTTGACTGATTTGTTTTATTGTACAAATCTATCCACTGAGCGGCATATGTTTGGAAGCAGAAATAATTCTTGTTACAGTATTTGTGTCTCACAATCCACAGGTATCACGAATGAAGCAATGGAGGAAGATTTTACAAATCTTTGAAGCAAAGAAACTTTTATTGGAGATGTCATGGGACTATGTCACAAAGAATTGATTCGTCACTTTGCTTAATGTTCTACGTACTAGCGGCGTTACTAGAGCGTTTTATTCACTGCTTTTAACAAACGATCCGCTCCATCAAAATTTTCGGTTTGAAGGATAATACTGTAATTATTGAGTCTGCGTGCTAAGCTGTGATGTCGTCGAGACTGCAATCTCCAAGTCTTTGACTTGGTTCTAATTGCGTGAATTGAGTAAATGACTCGATTCGATCTTTGGAGAAATGATGCAATAACTCAACTCGAGTCACATTTTTTGCAAAAAGAATCGAGCAACGACTTGGAGACTCGAGTCGAGCTTTTCTATAAAGGCTCAAAGCCCTTTTGAAACAAGCGGTTGATCTGAACCGAAAGAAAAAAAAACTGCAGGAAATTTAATAAAATTGTGAGCTTATCGAATTGTATTTGACACAACACTGACTCGAACTGGGAAACAAATGTCTGGGCAAGGTTTGTGACTGGATTCTGACTCAACAAAATTTTAGGTGCGGAATAGGACTATTTGGCACCGGCCATTTGGCGCTGAGCTGTTTATGCGCTTGTATGTTTGGTTCTGAGGTGATGGGAGTCAACTCGATGCCATTCTCACATCAAATCAAACTTGTCACGGCTCAACCATTGGCCGCTTAGCTTAACTGGGATCCTATTCGCTCATGTAAGATGTGTGGTGGTTCCACAGCTGAGCTTACACTTCAAACTGTGAAGAAAACTTAACCGTCATTATGAACGAACAAAATGTTCTGCGGGGACTGACAAAAAGCGTCGCCATGGGCGAAGTGACGACATGGCCGAACTCGAATGCACGTAAAAAATTGGAATTCTGCCGTCACCGACGAAAACGCGTCGTTACAGGCGAATTCTACTGCATTTCTAAATCACGCTTTTTTTTAGAAAAGAACATCCGTCAAAATTGACGTTTTCTGAAAATCCACTCATTTAAAGGTGAGACCGCACGTTGAGTAAAACAGCACTAAAAAGATTTTTAAAATTACAGCAAAACGAGCAGTAGCTCGCTACTATTTTTATTCAGTAGCGGTATCGCCGCTATTACATTCTATAAATAGCGGTAGCGCCGCTTTTTCTTAAATAGCGATTGCCCACCTCGGCCAATCTGATTGAACTTTGTAGCATTATTTCAAGTGGAGAGACATCTTTTCATCATCTGCAGCATTCTACTTTCAGCCAACCAAAGCAACTCTCGGACTTAGGAATAACTATCCCAGTTTTAATCCGCTTAATTTTGTATATCGCACATCGCTGCTGCGGTAAAACTGCGCCGCCAAGAAGTTCGAAAATAAGCAAACAACACGTTTAGAAAGCAAAGTTTCGAATAGTAAGAGATTGCCCGCCCAAACTCCTGTTATTGCTTGTTGATCTTGCTAACATATAGGGAGGTCTTGATCGTGCTTTCTGTTTCTGGTGACTTCGTATGCCTCAGTGATGTGACGTTGCTGGTTACATTTGCAAGAAGTATTCGTGCTTTTGAAATATTTAGCACATTGCATGACCGGAAAGGATATGCACATTCCACTAGCGAGTAGTTGTACAATTAAAAGCTTTCACAGTCACAAAATACTTTTTTCATATAAAAACACAAACACTCAAAACGACCCGGGCGTTTCGCCAGAAACATTTAATGCGAGGAAGTTCTTCGCTTAACTCGTCACCTTCAAATGCAACAACGCGGAAAAATTAGACACTGAGCAGCACAAAACAACAAAAACAATAATTTCATCACGACACGCACAGCGACAAGCTGTCCGTTCGGCCCGTACCCACAACGTGAATGAGTCAGTAACTGCTCGACTTCAAGTCTGGTGTTCAGGTCACATAGCCTGTGTTTAAACAACTAGACTTGTTTATTGAATAAACAGCTCTGCTCCAGGATCGTTTCATACCAGGAGTGTGCAGCAAATAGCTCACACAGCATGCCAATGGCTGGATGTTCATCCCGACTTTTAACTTCCCGAGTTAACGTCCAAAATTAACACAGATGTTGTGCACAGTTACAACTGCTTTTATTCAAATTTGAACGTTTCTTCCAATCCTTCAACATGACGGGTATTGAAACATGGTTACCTCACAACACACCCCGTCACATCGCAACGCCCCCCATCCCAAACGCCTGATGTGTTATTATTCGAACTCAATGCGGGGTTTTCCGCAGAGCCGCGAAACAATGTTGCAACGGTGGATGCAAGCGAGATCATTATTGACTCACACTTACGTCACAGAGGGCAAGAACCACGAACTGCTTACTGTCATTGCACTGTAATTGCATCAAACCAGGCTCAGAAAGGCGACCCCATTTTGGTTTCTCTCTCTGACTTCAAATATGTTTTTGCAGCAGGCTTCCGACGGTGGCAGGAAGTAAACCAGATATCGATAATTAAATGGCCGCGCGAAAATGATTCCAGTATTAAACATAAGGAAAAACACGTTCACAACTTCCAGATCAACGCCTGTACACTTTTATAGATGCACAATGGAAACGCGCAGCACCACAACGAACATCTAGAAATTGATCGTGGCGTGAGGATTTGTGCAGAGTTCCATGCAATGGAATGGTTAAGGAGGAAAGCCAAGAACAAATACCTTGACAAATACTTTAAACATATTTCACCGTAAATTGTCTACGCATTGAAAGAGAACGTTACCCTTCCAGCTCACCCAGCACCCACACCGCTCTTATGTGAGGGGTACATCAGCAGGCAAACGACATGTAAGTGGAAGGTTACAACTTTCATCCTTGGTGGGGTATGTTGCACTGCAGTGTGCACGGGGTGCAGGGTCATTGCCTCATTCAGCTCAATCCATTCTTTTTTTATTTTTTGCTTTGTAAGAATTCCACAAAGCGAGGAAATATTCACTGAATACAAAAGTTAGCTGAAAATTGTCAAGAACAACACAAACGTTAACCGCGCAATTAAAGTCATTAAAACAAAGCTTTTCTCATGGCCGGAAAATTTCAACTGTGAGCTCAGAAACCAATGCGTTGCATCGTATCGCTGATCTGACGTTTCTTTCAAAATACATGAAAAATGTTGCTGTTACATCACAGAGCGCATTATGTGCTGAACAATACCAGAGACTACTCCCGGCACAAAACACAAGCCTATCACGCGACAAACAATGTTCTACGTGAACGCAAGTAATCTTGGAAGATCAGTGTCAGTCACTTGGAAAATAAGGAACAAGTAGCAAAACTTCACGAAAAACTCAAATCACTTAATTTTCCGAGGTATCTTCGCCATGTGCTGTGCGGTCGAGCGTGACGGGCACAATCGACAGCAAGTCGCAGCGGGGGGGCATGAAATCTGGCCTGGACGACATTCTCAACACTTGGAAAGGTAAACACGCGATCGCCGCTTAAGAAAATTCATTCCAAATTCGTTTCACGCAAAGCCAATGTTTTAGCACCATCGATTTTCACAATAATTCACCAAACAGCAACTTTCTCCCCGCATCACGAGACGCACGCGCGAGAAATTGGCTCAAGATTCGACAAAATCACGGTAATTATTGGCGGAGGTAAGGTTCAGGAGTGGCACGCACGGGCGCACGCATGCAGGGAGGATTCAAGAGGGTGCTTTACCCACTAAACGGTGGAGCAGTGGCAGCAAAGGCCAGAAAAGTTACGACTCATAAATAAAAATAATGACAGTTTACGTTTTGACCAAAATGCTTTCAACGCCGAATTTCAGGTGTGAACACAGAAGCAACGACAAGAATCACGAGGGGTGCATTCCTCTCTGCCACACGGTTTATTAACAACCTGTATCAACGTCCACGTATGAGGAGCTTGGGAAGAGCATGAAGCTGAAGCTGACCAATTCATTGCATGGAACAAATCAACCAGTGCGCGACGCTGGGTAGCGGCTTCCTAATCACAGTATTGATCAGAGCAAGACAGGACCGGCAAGCGCTGTGGCCGAGTCAAACACATCAGTAACCAGGATCCAAACTCACGCCAATGATGTTTCTTAACTAGTCTTTAGCTTTTCCTGCATCTGCCTCACGGCGACCTCTCCGATCCTCTGCGAGCCTTGAGCAATCAGCGCGTCGTATATTCTCTCAAGAAACTGCGCAAAAAGTATCATTCGTTGTAGATTTTAAAGATAACTCGAAAGCCTTTAATTCGAGAAACGTTTCTTAGCGTAAGGCTTGGTTGGGAGTCCTGAAAAAAGTGAACAAACAGCTAAAAACATGTTCAGATGAAATCATGTCGGTCGTTTGCAAGACAATGATTTTTATCATCAGCAACAATCCACGAATAGATCGCAAAACGTTTGACCACAAACCACTCGCCATGCACGATATGACGAGGTGATGAATACAAGCCAATGATCATGTTGCAGACTCGCATAAGCACAGTGGCGCTCTTGCTCGAGCGGGGATCCTGTCATCAGCGCCACCTCGTTACTGCCCAAGTTTCGTGAATGAAATGCTTTTACGATGCCATCCTTATTGGCGTGAAAATTCTGATGATTACAGACTTAAAAAAAAAAGTTCAGCTATAAGCCTCTGCCATCATTTCACTTTTGTACTTTGTTTTTCCTTAATACAATTTCGCTTCTTTTATTCAATTGAAAGACTTAACTAGTGCTCCCAATTCGGAAGACATCTGATGGTTCTTATACAACAAGCACCACACTTCTGCACCTACCATGGTGATCAACGAATATGCAGATGGCTGAAGTAAACTGGGTCGAATGATACCGAACGCCAAATGTACAATAGAAGCTAATTAGACAAGCTGAGTATGAGGAAAAGCTACCTGCTCCCACACTGAGTCGGCGATATAATCCAATGACTGACCGATGTGTTGGTGTTCGCCAGTGTACCTCACGTAAGACCAGGTGGCCAAAGATATTAGTGACATCACCAGAATGAGGTTGCATATCGTGCTGAATGACGTCAGATATACGAAACCGAATACTGATGACAGGAGATAGCAGATGGCCATGACAAACACAAACACGGCAGGGGTCCGCACGTTCCTGAACACGTTCTTCGCGTCGTTTGCTTTCGTGAAGTTGTCGAACGCCTCAACGATGGTTTGCTCCAGGTCTACTCTGTACCTGCGGAGGGAAGAAGGTGAACTTTGCGAACGAAGACGAGACGCCGGTTACATGACAACGCCAAGTATAGCGAAAAGTTACAAGCAGCAAGATTTTCGATGACCCCCTGGAACCCCCACAACAGCCATAACTTTCGGGCAGCAAAAGAACGTTCTGCAATGCTCATGCGTTACGCAACAAGCTTCGGAAACCTTAATAGATATTCTTACAGCGCGACTCATCATCAGCTGACTTCAGACACGTTCATTGTGCCGAGGTGTTGATAACCATCGACAAAAGTGACATTTTATGGACAATGCCGAAGTTCAAACCCCGAAAGGCTTTCTCTTCGTAACTACAGGCTAGGGCCTGCCGTCACGTGACTACAGCGCGAAATCCAATCTCGTGACGCAGATGATGTGTGGGAACTTTATCGGCAATCGATGGGGCACGTGTGGTTTTGCAACACATGAATAACAAATTAAGGGAGACCGATACAAAGCGCGCTAAGCACAGACTTCGCCGGGAACGAAGAGTAGCACAAGAGGGAAGTAGCATTTCTGCTAGAACATAAACACAATCGATTAATTGTTAGCATTAGCAGCCAAACGCGTGCGCTAGCTTCGAACGTAAATGACCCTACTTGGCACTGAACTCCACGCCGCCCATTTTTCTGGTAGAGTCGAAGTTTTCGAGAGCTTTTTGCTGGAATTCCAGATGTTTTTCTTCTAATATCTTGGGACTAACAAACGCCTCGCCGCAGACCTGTCAATAACCGCAGGGGCTTCAACGAATGTTGCAGGCCTTGCACTTACTTGCAGCACATAATGGCAGTACAGTATTCATGATGGGTGAGGTGCGAAGCAAATCACCAACAAGTAACTACTAACGAACAAGTAACTACTAACGAACAAGCAACTACTAACGAACAAGTAACTACTAACGAACAAGTAACTACTAACGAACAAGTAACTACTAACGAACAAGTAACTACTCACCGCTTCCATCGACTCGTTGTACAAATCACGTGACTTTGACACAGCAGCCAGGTTATTGGCTTCCGCTGTTGCCTGGGGGGGGGAACATAAACAAATAATACGTTCAGTTGTTTTAGTGAAAAAAGTGGTGTGCAAACAGACAATGGATAACACTTTCTGTGAAGTTTGAAGGAAACAATGAACATTTTTTTTAATCGTCAAATGTAACATTGCTCCAATCAGTGAGCAGTGCATCACACGATAATGTGCAGCTTGCGCGACAGTATTGGTTGCTTCTGCGAAAGAAATGGCCGACCCCGGAAAACCTCAATCGGTGTTCAAAATTTATATGACCTTGCAAACATTCGCTAGATCTGCTACAACACTTTTCTTGGCTGCTTTCCAAATAATACACAAATCCCACAATGGCCATGTACGCTTTGGTTTTGAATCAGTGGATTTGGTTCAGAAAAGGTTTTCACCAACAGAGAAGTATTTTCCCATCACAAACCTGCAGCATGGTTTTGGGTTCCGGCAATTTTTCCCCGTGGTAGATTTTTATATATGAGCGGAAATACTCGACCAATTCAGAGCACGTCACTTCCACCCCGTTTATTTGCTTCACTTTAAGATTTTCAGCGGAAAGGAGTTGAGGAGCAAGAACTTGCATGAACGTTTTGAACTCATCAGTAATGTCTGCAACAAAATGGACGTGTCGTTGACGCCGGAAGTCTCAAGCGCGAGCGCCACGTCATAGCGCAGTGACGTCACATGTAGAGGCACTGCACGCTACAACAGATTTTGCTTCACCTTTCAGTGCGCCGTTGAATCGGGGGTTCGTTGCGACGGGTAACCCGGGGTGCGGGAGTAGGAAGCAAGATAAATCTGAAATGGAAACCACTTTGAAGTAATTTTTCTTCTTCCAGTTGCTAAGGCAACCACCCACAGCACGCTTGTTAAGATGTAAAGCAGATGCTTACTGCTCAGCACTGCTTTTTTTCGCTGATACATTTCAGTGATTTGTCTCACAGCTGTATCAAAACTCGCCGTAACAATGTTCATCAGGTTATATTTTAAGACTTTCTGACCGAATTAACTTAATTTTTTTCGGTCATTTCAAAAAGGTTTCGGTCTATGACTGAAAAAAAAACAGGCTCAGAAACCGCAAAATGCAACAATTTCTGTTCGTTTAAGACTTCGTTCAACCGGTCAGTGCGTTGTGGAAATGGCTCGTAGCCATGTCCTGGCTTTAACACTATTTCCCATTTTCGTACGAAGAACGAATGTAAAGAGCAAGTCAGAAACAACACATTCACAATTTGTGAACTCGCATTGACATGTTGACAGTTGGAGGCAGTCTATGCCGCTCGAGTACGCCAGAAACGACCTTGCGCTGTCGCCAGAGCTAGTACAGACGTGAAACCGTGGGAATGGTTTAATCATCGGGTCAATTCGCTGCCGGTCCAGAAACATCAAAACTCCTGGAAATGCTCTTGGTTTTTGGGCAAAACACTACGTTGACTTGCGTACGTCATATAAACTGCAATCGGCTGTACAGATATTGTACCTACCTGTGAAGCATGAGCGGATGTGGCTCCGGACTCGTTGCAACTCCTCGTGTTGTTTTTCGTTCAACTCCAAACGTTTATCAAGCAATTTTTCTCCGCCTTGTTTTCCGAAATCGTATTCATACGGATAACTCCAATCGCGTACCAGAAACTGAAGAGACTGAAACATAAAATAAGAAACATTTAAAGCATGAAAACGACAACGGTAAGCCCTACGCTCCTGCATGCAACAATAAAAACAATTTTTTGCTACAAATGTTTTGCAAAAATGCAGCAAAGAACCATGAAATACCGATTTTCTACGTGAATTGCTTCCAAACCAGAGGAAAGTGCCTGTTTGAAAGGTGTTTATGAAATTTAACTTAGACAGAGTGATGTCTTTTACTGATACACGAAACATTCAAACAACTTAGCAGACGCTTGAAGTGTTGATTGAAAAGAGCCGGTAGGAAGCATGAGACAAACATTTCCATTTTTAGAATAACCACTTTTATCAGAGCAACCCTTTTCTGCCATATCTCGTTCGTCAATCCTTGAAGCTAAACAAGCTCGGTCTCACGTACGTGGCAGCTTAGGGGCTTTCCCCAACGCTGCACATACGTCCACAAGGCTAAGCACGATCTGTATGAGTGTGTGGCAATACTTCTGCATGAGAGAACGATCGCTTTCAGAAAATTCCAAACGTGGGCCTAAGCAAGGATTACAGAGTTGCCTAGTGATCAGTAGACCGCAATTCGCACCCCCCGGAGAGTTCCAAGGAAATGCGTGGCCAATACGTTGGGGCCAGCTTCAGCAGCGGCGAAGAAACATCTCTACCTACTTAACCGTCGTCATACCTAGACTGACCGTCTTGCTTGGTTGAAAAGCCCACTCTGCCCTTTTGAAGATACAGTTTGATCTATGGCTGGAGCTCTATCAGCACAGTAGGCCAGAGAATAATGATGGCTGGAGAGTATTCCAGTTTTCCGAAATTACAGAACTTACAAACTGTCACAGTTGACACTGTTATTCGCTACCAATTCTTAGACTCAGTATTTTCAAAAACAACGAAAACGATTTAACTTAAAGGTTCGTTATACAGCTGTATATCTGAGTATTGAGAACGAAACGTTTCACTAAAGATATTTGCAGGTAGATGTTCCTGCTCTGCTGGGGTTCTTCACGTTACAGCTCAATTAAATATTAGCTTTAAATGGAAACACTACTTCAAACTAAAGCACCACACGCAACGCACTACACTTTAGCATGCATCGCAGTAACAAGGAACAAGCACATGAAAGAACGCTAGTATGCATACGTGGCAGTAGTAAAAAAGCCTACGCTCGAGGGCGCTTATACTTTGATGAAACACAAGCATAAACGGCATACGAATGAATGACGCCATCACGATTATTATAATGTAGTGCTGCGACGACTTCCAAGTAGAGATCGACCGATATGGCTTTTTTGAGGCCGATACNGATATATCGGCCATTCATGGGCCGATACCGATATTTCCAAAATTTTTAAATCTTGTTTTCTGCTTCATTATCAAAAATATGATGTATTTTATGCCTTACGTTTTTTTCAAATACTTAAAAAATCAGGATTTATGAGCTAAAATTTTTGAAATTGCAGCAATTTCAATATTTGATTAACTTGTTAGCATAGTATACACTGTTTACAATGAATAAACACAGTGCCATCAATAAAAAAAGAATGTTAAAATAACAAAACAGTAAGAACAGAACACTGAATGTAAGAGAACTGTCCACAGTGCTTAAACCAAAAATAGTAAAAACAGTGCTTGAAAGTTGAAAGAAGGTGAACAGTGAAAAGGAAGAAGTACAAAATGGAGCATCAAGTTAAAGAGGTAACAATTTTAGTACAACACTGTATTCAATTAACCACTGCCAAAAATGAAAATTTTTCCAAAACAGCAGTGACTTTTTTAGTTTATTATAGTATGTTTGTTAACAGTTAGTGTACTACATAAATCTTGTGAAATTCTGTTTTTGTATATATTTCACAAATTAACCTTTTAGACTCTTCTGCAACTCAGTGGGTTTTTAATTTGAAAAATCAATCCAAGTNTTTAAGAATCAAGTTTGGAATTTTGATGTAATGTAACATTAAATAACTGCATATCCTTAAAAAAGCAAACTAGTTGCATTAGTTACCGCAACTGAAGTACTGGCATTGGTATGAAATGAAACACCTCAACTGATTTTTCAAAACTCAGTAGTTCCATATCAACAGTTTAAGATTGTCATGCAGAAAGCACAATTTTCCGCATTTTCACCAGGTAGCCTGCAGTAAGTTAGCCGGTCATAACAAAAGCAGCATTAGGCTATAACCAATTACCGCCCGTCCGCCAGAAGTAAATTCCATAAGAACAAGTCGCCATGACAATATCTGAGGCGCACATGTGCGCGTTACGCATCTTATGATTGTGCAATAATGCCCCGGTAGTTCTGATCCATTCACAAACACTGCGCTTTTAGCTTGACGTAAGTTGTGTTGTTGCAAACACTGCTTTTGCTGGTCGTGTTTAACAAACGGACAACGGCAATTGTGATGCAACAATGACCAGTGACTACAGCGCTGCTATCGGAAGAACGACAAACCACCTCTTCAACGTATTTGTGAAATGCTGGAGTAGCGCTTCCGCAACTTGTGTGCCACATCTACAAACCTGCACGTTGCAACAGCTTGGATTGTGAGATCACAATAATCATTATCATGTCTCGTGGAAAATGTCGATCAACTTAACCCACGAACACGATATTTTAGCTTGCGTACAGTATAAACCAGCGCAANTATAGCCTAATACATCTAGTTAAGAAAAGTAGAATCCTTTCAAGATGTTGCGTGCAACTGCTTCACAGCGACCGTTGTCGTCACTAGTGAGTAGCGATTGCATTTGTAATCATATTCATACCGCCATAAATGTTGCCTAACATGACGCAATTCATTTTTCATGCAAGTTTTTTTTAAATTGACATGTGCTAAACTAGGTATAGATTTGACTTCTGCACCTTAACTTTCAGTCAAACTTTTCGTGCTGCGAAAACTTCCGGAAGTACAATGGGAGTTTATTCGTACACAACACCTGCACGTGGTAGCTTCAAGCATTGCGAAACTTCCCGATGCTGCTGTTGTTTCGGCTGCGACGGCCGACGCATGCTCCATGGTTCATCTCAGGCGCGCAACCAGGAGGGGCATTTGCCCCCCCCCCGAAATTTTCAATACATTCCACAGAAATTTTGACATATGCAGAAACTTTGGAAGAATAAAGATGAAATTTTTGTATTGTAATTATTTTAAAGAAGGTATTATTTGAATTTTTCTTTGCTCCTTACAAGATTTATCTTGAGACAGGGTATCTGAACGAAAATTTCGTAAATGATTGGTATTTAACCACAAATATGCTGGAATTGCCAAAACTTGGGAGATAGTTTAAAAGGGTATTTCTCAGGCATTTTTGGTATTTCTCAGGCACTTTTTATCCTTTTGTTCGTGTGCCACTTTTTTGTGAAACAGGCCTCATTTTGACCTCATGAAACTTTGTAACATTACTGTTGAACCGTGCAAACTGCTGAAACTTTCAAATTGATAAGAGCAGTGGCGATTCTAGAATGAAAAAAGTGGGGGGCCACTGCGGGGCCAAGGAAAAAGCAGGGGGGAAACATAAATGTCTATCTTGCATGGTGATGTTTCATTGTTTTGAAGATTAAGTTGCTATGATTAACCGTATCAAACCCAACATAGGCTTGGGAATATCATTAAATATGAACAAGCGTTATTATTTACAAGAGAAACCTAAACGCCACTGTAGATGCACTCACACACGTGTACTGCTAGTCGAAAATTCTTTGCTAACCATGCAAGTTCCACAGCACTGCACATGTAAATCGAACAGTGGCGTAGCCAGCCCAAAAATTTGAGGGGACCAAAATGTTTGATTTTAGGCGATTAACACTATTTTTTATATAAAAACGCCTCTGAAATAACAAAACGACTATTTCCCTTTGCCCCCATGGCTACGCCTATGAAATCAAAACACCATTTTCCGTACACAATTGTGTCGGCCCCGCATGAACGAAAGCAACTTTAGAAAGTGAATACAATTCACACGAAAGCGAAGTGGTTCCAACCACGAATTCCATCTTGACACAGAGACAAGTAGGCTGTTGATAGCCAACTAGTTTCATCAAAATATACTTACTACAAAGCACAAAAAAATAAATCATTTTCCAACGGTTTGGTGACTACTGGCTAACCGCTTTTGTGGTAGCGTATGGACATTTTGTGATTGTGGTGTAACCATAATAATGTTATGCAACTACTATTACGAGTGTGCAGCGTGGATAGGGTGAGGACTTCTCAATGCAGTATGCAGTTAAAAGCAGCGAGGTTTCGGCACCAGTTGCACCTAAGTAGCATAGCAGCGCCGCAGATAGGTGTGCATCGGCGTGTACCTGATAGCAAGATGTAACAGTAGGCGTAAAATTTATTTTGCAGAATATTCCCAACAAAGTCGTTCATTTTATTATTCACACTGAATTTTCCTCAGACTGATCGTCAAAAGCTGAATTTTCAACCCTACGTTGATTTATGACTGTCTTGTCATACGCGAAACACGCACTACCTCTAAACCAAAAAAGATTCAGACAAATAAAAAATGAGCAATATAATTCTCACACAGATCCCTTCAAGTCTACGTTCAAATTTTATATCATCATCACTTCAACGTAACTTAATCCTTCGTTTATCATGTCAACTGTCAAATGCATCAAAGAAATCATCTAAATACATTTTTCAGCTCGTACCTTTTAATTTAAAGTACTGTAGATCAATGGCACCCAATCTTCCACTGGAACTGGAATTTCTGGCAAATGTTTTCACGAATTTCATTTTTGAAAAATTTCTCTTGCATGAAGCACTGGTGACGGGAAGAGTTACAGCTACCAGCAACAATCAAACGCAGCTTTTTACGTAGCTATAGATGACAAAAATTGTTCGAGCCATATACCCAGCTTCGACTCTTTCCGAAGCAAAATCTTTGCCGAAGTTATTTCACGTTTTAAATCATTTTCACTAAATGAATATGATTTGTGAATTCTTCCAAGTGTGCTTCTGATGGAAATGTTTGACTTCCGGGGCAAAGAGCTGAATTACGCGAAAGAACTGCTTCCGAATCATTACAGAAAATTCGTACAAAATTCTATGAGGTTGCAGGACATGTGGATAGAGTTAAAACTGTAGTCATGAACCACTTACTTAGGTTGTTTCGAAGTTGTATACACAAGGCCGAATGCAATACCACAGCCAGGATAGATTGAGATAAATTAACTGAAACCAACTCCTAATGCTGTCACAAACCTTTTGCTACTGGACAAGCAACAATCTGCTGACAGCAATATAATCCAGCTCCATCTCTCACTGAAATGTACGAAAGATCAATTTTCCCACTTCTATGACTGTTTCTTAGTTTCGAAATAAGTTTTTCAACACCACGACCACTGTCTGACTAAATTTCACGCAGGATCCGAGCAACCCCTGGTGTGTGTCGTCATGAACAACTCTAGTTATCCGACAGTCAAAAATAACAACACAGCTTATCATGCACTTGGGAAATATTGAATGCAGGCTAGAGGGTTTCTAAATTATCGTTTAAAATATTGCTGGCTGAAAGTTATCTCCTGCGTTTGTCTAGACTCTAGGGTTGTCGTAACAGTCAGATGGCCAATATTTTACCGGCCTTGCCGGTATTTTATTGCTAATTTAGCTTAGCAGAGGCCGATAAAAGGCCGGTATTTTGAAAATCAGTGTCTGAAGCCTGTATTGTGAAAGTAATTTGCCGTAACTTCAAAACGAACTAACGCAGAATTTCTTAAAATAATAATGACTCTTGTAATGAATCTTGGTAGGACAGTTTCTTCAGCAAAGTTTATTTGTTGCTGTTGAAGCAATCCTTTGTGGGATTGTCACGTCACATGCAAACCGAAATGCAATGAATCAGCCAAAATACGGGTAAATTAATACTGATTGTCTTTCTGTTCTCCCTGTGCCGCTTACGAATTACGACACAGCTTAGATCTGGCGCTGTTGACAAAATGGCCGCTATTTTTGCAAAAGGCATTTAGCATTCCTGCATATGTCAACCAAACGAACTTAAACGGGAAATTACAAAAAAACTGGGGGGGCCAAACGAGGGGCTAAGCAAAAATCTGGGGGGGCATGGCCCACCCAGGCCCCCCTTAGAATCGCCACTGGATAAGAGAAATCTTGACATGTTGGTTGTTATTAAAAAAGTTTATAGCTATGTCACGCCGCTTCTACAACAGTGCTCTTCAACAGGGGTGTACCGCAAACATATAGTGGGGTTCCGTGAGAGTTTCTCGTTTTTTAGGGGAAATGGTTTTTGCTTCAGTATGTTGATGCGTCATTATAAATTTTTTTAGATCACCGTGCCGCATTCAGACTCCAAGTAGGCCAGTTATTGATACAGGAGGTTGAGTGCAGATAGTGGAACAAGAAATACTGGTAGTTTGTGCATCACTTGTTGTTCATTTTTGTGCAGTTAAGAAGAATGTTATCGTTGCATCACAGTTATACGATGTGGCCGATGTACAGTTCACAGTAGAGTAGACTGAGTAGAAAGCCTGAGTCGAGTAGAGAGTACTGTAGACCCAGTCACAGACTAGAGCTGCTGTTCAACCTTTGTGGGAATAAAGTAAAAACAATGTGAAACCCAACTTTTTACTATATAGTCATACCAGATGAAGCAAAATAGCATCTTTTCATATGTGAAGCGAAATAATAACAACAGTGAAGGTGTGGACGGTAATGAGCAGTGTAGTTCAAATGTATAAGAGGCACCTGATCCGAAGCGGACAACCTGACGTCAGTGTCTATCACATATGTGAGAATTAGCAAAATCCATGACTAGTGGTTACAAAATTTTAAAAAATCTGATGATTATAAATGGATAGACCCACATGGCTTGTTTTATGATACTGTGTCATTCATTTTCTCTCAAATAAAAACAAGATGTATGTATACATACATTTATATCAACTGTTTTGCCAAAAATGTCAAATTTTGTATAACATTGATTTTAACCACAAAAAACAGTAAAGCTGTATTTACATACCTGATATGCAACTTTACGAACAGATTCGGAAACATCCCGAGTGCGATCCAAAACCTCAGGTAATGTTTTTGTGTTTAAAGAAACACATGATAACACTGCTGTGCGTACTTGAGAACTGTCATCAGCACTCATGTGAAACAAGTAAGCTGCAAAACAATTCCAATGAGAACAAGTGAAAATGTGCATTAAGGTTGCATGACTGAAAAAATAGCATTATAATGACTCTGTAACTGTTGGATTCCTTTTCATATATTTCTTGTGCAAGCATGGCATACTACCAAAAATGAAAAAAATCTTCTATTCAGAAGAAGTAATTTTTTATAATCAGAATAAGTGAAAATAGTTACCTTTTATAGCAAAGTTCACTTTGCCAAAAACTGCTGAAAAGTAAACCAAATGTATAGCATTATGTAATAACAGTACCTGAAATAACTGGACATGTTTGCACACTTGGTTGTTGAAGTCGAATAAGTGCACGAGCAGCTTGACATCGAACAGCAGGGATCTTATCTTGCAGCCTATGTAACATTGCTGTAGCAACACTGGAAAACCCAAAAGAATGTAAGTAATAAACTTAATACAAAGTAAAACAACCAGCATTGCAAGCTAACCTGTCCATCAATGTTTCATCCATTGCAGCATCACGTGGTACAGCACTAAACATCAGTTGGATCAATTGGCAAATCCTGAATCGAACAGTTTTGTTGTTGTGGCTGTGATACTTGAACAAATAAAACAAGCAGGATTGAGAAAAGGTTAACTGCTAAATTCCAGTGCTGTTTGAAACCTTTCAAGGACTGCACAAGACCATGTTTAGCCATAACTTGACAGGCAATAGAGCTGGAGAGCTGTTCAAACCCATTAAAAATATGGTAAGCCTTGTAGTTTCAATCTTGAAAAAATTGGGAAGTTTAGGGTTTTAACTTTTTTTGGTGGGATGACACAACTGGGAAAGGTCAAGGGCAGGGTTGCCATATTGGCGAATTTATTGCCAGATTCTGGAAATCTGGCAAATTTTGCAAGCATTTGGCTACACATATTTTGGTTTGACGATTTGGCAAATTTCTGGCGATTTTTTAGAAGTATTTGGCTTCAAATTTTTTGGTTTGGTGAAATGTACAACCTATATATTTGCACATAATTGCTTGCATATTCATATGTAGATTACTATTTTTAAGCTTGCTGATGGTTTGAAAATTCATGACATCAAATGAAAGTGGAAGTTTTGGAAGTAGAAGCATGGCATTGAGCGCTTTTTGTCAAGTATTTTTGCAAAATGTTAAAACTGACTATTTATGAAAGATTTGTAAAATGTTGAAAACCTATGCACTTTCTGGTAAAATACAAGGCGAAAGATAAGAGCTTTAAACGACTGATTTCCAGTGAAAAAAAATAATGTTGTGGTAAAATGCAACCACTTCCAGAAGTTGGCAAATCTTTGCTGAGTTTGGATGATTTTGACGTGAGGTTGGTGACAGTTTTTCATTTCCATCTGGCAACCTTGGTCAAGTGTTTTTCAAATGATGTCATTTGGGGCCTGAAAAAGTCCAAGGGGCAAGTTCTTTCTGTTTTCTTTTAAAAAAAGCTAGGCAAAAATCTTAATCTCTAGAGTCCTTGATAGTTGAAGTTATGGCCAAAAAAACACAAACTAATTAGCTAATTCCCTAGGGATTTTTTATGGTATTATTTAGTCAATGTGTGGTTTTCTGATTGTGGGGATGTTCATATATATATATA
>JGI24158J21664_10003647_pt1 | contig 19447 bp, 17 predicted proteins | sample Ectturendosymbi3_FD_21664 | JGI IMG/M metagenome (IMG submission 21664) | reverse complement strand
CCCTCTCCGTCGACCAAGTGCTGTCCAGAACTTGCCAAGCACCTGGACATATCGCTCGGTGTTGATTGTCACAGACCGTTCGTTGTCGTCCTCGAACCAGACTGGTCCAGTGATGCCATGTTTGGAGATGGCAACCCAGGCAGTGCACTTCACAGAGTGTAATGGCCTTTGCAGACAGTGCTACATGCCTTTTAACTTGCCTTTTTTAACGAACGCCCCCAAGTGCGAATACACTGAAAATTCAGTCTTAAGGCCAAGATGAATTTGGAAACTTTCTAAGATTCGCACCTTTAGCTATCGAGAACGAAATAGCCTGTTGCAATCAGTGTTTACATAGTATTTTTAAGCAGATGGACCCGGCGGTTCACTATCAGCCACTGATGGTAGATTTGACAATAAATCGTTTTTACTTCATTGAAATATTTTTGTTTACTATTTCGTTAATATTTAGCTTTTCTCTTGTGCGTATGTTTTTCTTCTGCAGTATTTTTGAAATTACAGCAAGCTTGTGCATTCCAATCAAGTGCTATTTTCTTTCATAAGAAACATTCAGGAGGACAGTTCCATCATTTATCTATAGCAAAAAAAAATTAGTTTGCGCGCATTCAAGCCTTCCACTGGATAATCCTGACGGACAATAAAGCTTTTCCTTTCTTACTTTCTGCAACTATTAGTTGTCGTTTAATTACTGAACTGCCTTCGATGGCATTAAAAGTAACTGAAATAATTCAAACTTGCAACTCTCCTAAAATTCGATTCATTTGAGATCGAAAACTTCAAGCGAGATTTTATTCAAAATACTGAAGTTGAAAAGTCAAGTAAAAGATAAAGGAAAACAAAGAAAACAATCATAAGATATTTTAGCGCTACGTATAACATAAGAAATGCAAGAAACGACAGAAATTTAAACAACACATTAAAAAACGTGATTTATAGTAACTCACTGAGGGCAATGCTCTAGGAAAAGAGAGAGGAAGTCTGCGCAACTTAACGAAAATGTAATCATCAAGCAAACTATAATCTATGAAAATGTTCACTAGTAACTTCTTGGAAATGTTTTGCAAATATTGCCAATGCAAAAAAAGCAATTCTACGTATTGCTAGTCTCGATGCAGTAATCAGAACAACAAAATTAATATTTTTTCGTTAAAGCATTTTGACGGATGAGGCTAGTGGCAAGATGGCTAACAATTCGCTAGATTTTCTCCTCAAGAAAAGGAAAAAATAGAACAAACAACGCTGTGGACAATATTGCTCATAGTCACAGTTGTCGCGATGGAGCAACCGACTTTTCGCAAGCAGGGACAACGAACAACGAAAAAACTAAATAGGTAAACAAAATATTTCGAAACGAACAATCATAAATTATAAATAAAAGGACAACGAACAAATGCACAGCCGAGGAGGCTGTGATGACCACCAGCCAGAGAAGTTGGCCCTGTCGTGCCACGACCAAGCGGCTGGTTCCCACGGCGCGCCTGAGAATGAGCCGAGTGTCGCCGCTAACGATGACTTGCTAAAGGGGCTGACTCGATACAACCGAGCTGCGCCCGTTTCATGATCCCCGTTTCACGACCGACGCTTCTTCACCTGATGTCGCCTTCAGATTTGCGTCAATCATCCTGGACCTCGTGACCAGCAAACGAGACTTGCGTCTTTGTCCCGCGCACGCAATCGCTCGTTTTGCTCAGCAGAGCCAGTTCAGCATGGCCGAGCTGAACATGTCCGGGTTGCAACTCTTGACACGTCTGTACACGACTGGCGTATCCGCCAGGCTGCAGCAGCGCACCCAAAACAGCTTCTTGTGCACGCAACCGGTGGCGAACGTCTGCTGCTGTCTGAGGCTGTTTGTGTGCTTGCGGTTTGGTCGGGAGCAGGCGTCTGCAAAAAATAACCAGAAACTTTGCACAAGGTCTTAAATCACTTTTCGCAAGTGCAATCCGCGTGAAAATTAAACAACACCGCCAGCATGTGCAGGAGTCAATCGTGTTTGATGAAAATCTAAACGCAAGAAATCTCATCGTATTTGAACGCCTCAAAACTTAGGAGGAGTCCTTGACCACGACTGCAAGATATTTTACAGTTTTGTGCTAGAAATCCGTTTGGAAAATTTACGTATCTTAAAGAGCAATTAATCAGATGCAAACTTTTCATTAAAGCAAAACCAAATCACTAATTTGAAAAATGTTTGTAACCGGATGTCATTAAAAAATTGTTTGCTCTGCATTAACTGAGGTCCATGGCTACCTGCTTCAGAGGTAAAAATGTTCCCTTCCCTCAGGTTTTGCAAGCGATTACATTGTTGCCAGCTGCGAGTGATGCACCCCCCCTTATTTACTAAATGTGACTGATAAGCACCAATATGCATAACACGTATTTATGCAACACTTACCACAGCGTCCTGGAATGACTCTGACGTCATCCACAGCGGCATCACTTCGGTAATTACTTCCAACGACGCCTTCTATCCGGAACGCGGAAGTCTGAAATGGAAAACGGCAATTATACAAACCGCATTGCGCCGAGACCGTCAGTAACAGGCTTTCGCTTTAAAGTGTTCAACCACCAGCGCCAGAGGCGTGGAGCGCACAATTTTAAGACGCGTCGTTTAAATTTTCTTTCTCGGAATACTCGTAATGATATATTTCGAAGCCGAAACGCTCTTGTAATTACAAATTATGCGCTACATGTATAAATGAAACATACGAGGTAGAAAAACGTACGACGCGTGCTATCTACAATTGCTTAGTTCTAGACTTTTACGCTCAATCGATTAATCGTTTTTGCGAACAATAAGCGAATACGACTACTTCCGGTTTCCTCACCAGCGCGTCAGGTCGCGGGGTGTAGTCGACTTGCAGTCGCTTCCAAGAGTTGCCCTGGTTGCCGACCTTGTTCACAAGACCAGTCACTGCGTGCCGACCATCGTTCAGCTTTTCAACCGACCGAATCGACAGACGACCCATGTACGCCTGAGCACAAAACAAACGACGTCAACGTGACGTCTCAAACCTACGTTATCGGTCTCTGTACCGTTAGCATTAAAATATAGTGACGTTAGTTATGACGGTCTAATCTTTCTAATAACATACTTGCAGTGCCGACATGTACCGTCAGCGACCAGTAAAAATCAACTGTCTACGTTTTTAACAGCTAAGACAGTTCGAAGCTACCATCGAAAATTTGACCACTTTCAGTAAGATTTGAAACAGTGCCGCTTCTCACGAAAAAATATTGCAAACAGTATGGCACTTACCCCGTACATGTGGTAGTAAAGGTCGACGCAGTAAGTAGTCGGGTACATTTTGTACGTTTGCAAAAGAGCAACGTCATTTCTCTTTCGCGGTCGCGACGCTTCAATGTAGACATAGTGTCCTGCAATACACAGTCAAACCTCTTTTAGGCAAAATCCCGAATGTGTCACACAAGCTAGATTGGCAAAGCCTTAAGCAGGAATGAGAGACTCAATGCTTTCTGACGTGGACGTTATCAGACGCTCACCTGTACTCGACGTATGATCTCCTTGTGGTCCTGTGCCTTTGCTGCGCGTTTTGCCCGTTTGACGAGTCCAGTCAAAATTGTCCTTGGCATTCATTTGGGTCAGGCCGCACATACTCTGGGCCGAATAGTCGGGGGAAGGTTGGTATTCGCCGCCGTCAACCGCGCGGTCGGCCAGGGTGGGCCCAGGGGAATTTCTTCGTGGGTTCGCACGACGTTTAGTGCCCTCGAAGGAGCAAACTAGAAACAAGAAATATCACAATAAACATCCGGCAAAACACAGGAGGAATTATTGTGTGCAAGTATCGGTTAACTGCAGTACCTAAACATGCAAGGCAACACATTAACTTGCGTTGAAAAGTTGCGTTTTTTCAGTTCAACTTCATGGTGCAAACTTACGCTGCAAGCCAACCGGAAGCCCAGTGTTCAACGTTGCTCTGTTGCTAGTTTTAGGCTTTGTAGTAATTCTTGGCAAGGTTGTTGTCACTCGGCGGGTTGCAGTACTTGGTTTGGCTGTGGTGGTGCGTACTATTGGCCTGGTTGGCCTCGTAGCTGTTGTGATTCGCCCGCGTGATGGTCTCAAGGCACCCGATCGATCACACAGATTTGTTCGATCTGAAAACACGTTGAACGTTGATCGAAACAACAGTTTTTCCAAGCCGCCAAAAAGCAAAACTTATGATATTCTACTAGCAATTGAATTTACCATTAGCTTCGTGTTACCAAATGAGCAACAGCACACAGCTTTCAAATTGAAACAAGCTTTTTTTCTGATTCGTACCACAAGGCCCCTCTGAGGTGCAGATGTCGTCAATAGCCAGGTCGCTCCTAAACGTTCTACCCCGCGTTCCAACAAACTCAAGTTGCAGCGATCCTCCATAGAATGGTTTATGCTGGTCAAGTTCGAATCGCGCCACCACCCAGCGATTACCGTGATTGCCGGATCGAGAAAATAGCAGGTCTTTTTTCACGACGGGGTTTCCAGATTTTCGAGAACTGAAAATGCAGAAACAAACGCTTTGAATACTTTAAAATTACTCGTTACGTTTCCTTTATGCAAATGTGCTACATCGTTAAACAACAAACACCGCCGGAAAACTTCTGGCAAAGCGAAGAACGTACCTTTGCGCGCTTGAGAACGCAGCATAGACTTGGATGGTTCCCATGCCTTCTCCAAACATGTGATACCAGAAAGTAACGCAACGTTTTGGAGCTCCCACTGCCATCTTTGGGGTAGAAATAGACGCTTTTTGGCCGTACCTACGCGGAGTGCTAGCCTCGGTGTAAATGAAGTATCCAGCTGAAAAAAAACATCGCACATTGAGCACCTCACAAGTTTCGAGTATGTGACCAAAACATTTGAAAAGCATTCCACTTACGAGAGCCTCGACTGTGGTCAGCTTTTGGTCCAGTTTGGCTGCTGGGCGTGTTTGAGCCAAGACGGATCCAATTGAAATCGTCATTGGATGACTGCTGCATGCCACAAAATCTTCCTTGGTCAAAATCACAAGCAAAAGCTGCAAAAAACAAATTCGATTGAATTTGAGTAAAGTAATACATCGCCATGCGTCATGTACATTAATCCAACTGCAACGCACTGCCATTTACAGCGGGTCTGATGAGAAGCCAACAACAAGACTCACCTGAAGGAAGCTGAAGCTTAGCGGTTGGAGGCGTGACGACTACCCGTCCTCTGCCAGGAGACTTTGTTGTTGCTAGCTTTGTTACTGGAGTGGTGGTAACTTTTGTAGTCGGAGTAGTTGTAGTAGTGGTTGTAGTCGGAGTGGTTGTTGCAGTGGTTGTAGTGGGAGTAGTTGTAGTAGTGGTTGTAGTCGGAGTGGTTGTTGTAGTGGTTGTAGTGGGAGTAGTTGTAGTAGTGGTTGTAGTCGGAGTGGTTGTTGTAGTGGTTGTAGTGGGAGTCGTTGTTGTAGTGGTTGTAGTCGGAGTCGTTGTTGTAGTGGTTGTAGTCGGAGTGGTTGTTGTAGTGGTTGTAGTCGGAGTGGTTGTTGTAGCGGTTGTAGTCGGAGTGGTTGTTGTAGTCGTTGTAGTCGGAGTGGTTGTTGGAGCGGTTGTTGTAGTGGTTGTAGTCGGAGTGGTTGTTGTAGTGGTTGTAGTCGGAGTGGTTGTTGTAGTGGTTGTAGTCGGAGTGGTTGTTGTAGTGGTTGTAGTAGTTGTAGTCGGAGTCGTTGTTGTAGTGGTTGTAGTCGGAGTTGTTGTTGTAGTCGGAGTGGTTGTTGTGGTCGTTGTAGTCGGAGTGGTTGTTGTGGTCGTTGTAGTCGGAGTGGTTGTAGTGGTTGTAGTCGGAGTCGTTTCCATGGTAGACGTCGTACTTGACCTGGTAGTCGTGGTAATGGCAAGGCTGGTTACTTTTCCTGCACAAGCACCGGCTTTGATTGATACATCGTCGATTGCGATGTCGCTGGTAAAAGTCGGCCCAACTGCTGCCTGGAAAATGAACTGGACGGATCTTGCGGCAGTCTGCGAAATGAAGTCAAACTTTCCCTCGAACCAATCAGATCCTTGGTTGCCCGTGACGCTCCATTGTCGCACCGGTTGACTGCCCACGCGTCCATCAGCGTGCTCTTTGGAAAAAACCTGACAAGACCGCGTGTGTTAAGCTTAAGCAACATGGAACAGTGTTGTTAAAAAAAGTTAATTTGCGAAGTCCCGAAGTATAAGAGACAGTCGTAGTGACAGCCTAGATCAGTGGTTCTTAACCTGGGGTAAATTTACCCCTGGGGGTAAATTTCATCTTCCAAGGGGTAAATTTACTGAACCATAAATGGCAGCAAATGTAAATTTTTATAAATAATTGTAAACTGTGAGAGGTTATTAATTTCATGTTTTCAAGAAATGAGCACCACTGAGTATATTGGGGGGCAAATCTGGTTATCTTGTTTGATAAAATGGGTAAGATATGTAAAAAAGTTAAGAACCACTGGCCTAGATGCATATTGAGGAAACTACCTTTTCGCGAAAAATATTATATCGAAAGTGTTCTTTTATATGTTTGAACAATTTGAAACTTACCAACAAAGATCCCATTCCAGTGCCCAGCATATGCGCGTAAAAGCTGACGCAGTATTTTCCGGGCACAAACTTTGGCGTGCTCAGCTCCGCTACTTGACCGAGAAGGCGAGCAGGGCCAGAGGTTTCGATGTACAAGTAATATCCAGCTTCATTCCCCTGCAACGGAACACGAAAATGTGTTTCTTAAAAAAATATAGGCAATTGTACAAAGCAATTGCTGAGTAAAGTCAGGACTTGTAGTCGCAAAGCTGTAAAACTAAGTTAGATTTTGATCACAGTGCCTTGTGAGTGAGAATGGAAAAGTACTGCCACTGATTATTATAGCTTCAAAAAGTTTTCACATACTTGCAACTTCAAGAAGATCATATCATTAAAGCTCTTGTTTACAAGATATTTTCTATGTTTCCTACGGTATCAAAAGCGAATTCGGTATGCTGTGATCACTACAAAAGTACCCTGTAATTACACAGCATTGAAAATTTAGAACTAACAACACAACAGCAGAAAGCTTTCACAAGGCCGTAGACCTGTTTCGATTTCACAACAAATGATTTTACCTTGGTATGATCGTTAGTCGGTCCTGTTTGAGAGCTCGGGGTTGAACCACTTTTCAAGGTCCAATCGAAATCGTCACTCTGCAGCTGTTGCAAGCCGCAAAGACCAGCGGATAGTGGTTCGAAACTGCAAGACAGTTCCCGAAGGAGCTTTGGTTTCGCTGGACCGACCGCTGTAGAATCTGTGACCAAACAAGCAATGCTCGTTACAAATAACACGCTGACTTTGCCTTCGAGCAAGGTCAGATAATTACCGTCTCGCTCATTGAATGAGCACAGTCATTACGCTCTAATGTTTTTGCCATCTACTTGAATCTTTGTAGCGGAAGGGTTTGGTTCAAAGCAAAACGGGCTCACTCACCGCAAGAGCCCTCAGTTATGACCACATCGTCGATGGCGATGTCACCGGTGTATCCTGGTCCAGTTGTAGCTTCTATTACCACTTTGATGTTCGTGAATCTGTTCATTGCAGCCGGTGAAAAAAGCACGGCTGGATCTGCGAAAAATAAAGCGTTACTTTGATTGGGTTCCAGCAACTTGCAAAGAATTAGAGTTGAGTTTAGTAAAGCTGCACTTACCATTCTTGATAGAAGACTTGGACTTTGCACCGGTCCACTTTTCATCCTGCAAGAACAAAAATGTGGATATTTACTCGTGACGTGCTGCCTAGTTTTCTACTATTGGCATAGAGCCAAGACCTTAAAAGGCATTTTAACTGTGGTATTGCTAATGGAAAAATTTTTGCAAAGCTTGGCCATACCGTTGATCGAGTTGTTACATGCACTTAATTGGGTTGTTACGAAGTTAAGCGATAAACAAACGACGCAATTACAAAAGAAGCTGCCAATCAATTCCCATTTACGCTGTATTCTTAAGTGCTGTATTGAGAAACGTCTGTTTCACTAAACGTAGCTTGCCTTTACCTCGGCGTACGGTTCTTCATCGGAAGACTCCTGCCTTTCTTTGCTAGAAAGAAGCTCCTGCGCAAGAGAAAGGTTGAGTAAAGTGATGTCTTCATAAGAGGGCTTAAAGTAAAATGATTTTAAAAGCTTACATTTGCTTCCCTTTCGGTTTTCGACCCATCAGCGGACTTCTTAATGGAAACAGAATTAATTTCAGCAGACATCGAGATCCATTTGTTGCCTTGGTCACCAGACATTTCAAACACCGGTTTGCTTACAGTATCCACCACCTCATACACCTGGTGACGAAAAATATCGCCTTTATGCAAGCTTCCAAAACGTGAAACCAAATAAAACGTCTAGGTTGAGCACATCAAAAACGACATACCAAGGCAATCTAGACAACGCATGCTAAACAATGCAATACCTTGAGCGTGCCAGTTTGTCTGCCGTACATGTGATACCACATTCGAATGCAGTGCGTGGTCGGTGTGAGAAGGGGTGACACCAGACGTGCAATGTGACCGAACTTGCGTGGGTAAGACGCTTCTATGAACAAGTAGCTTCCTGCAAAGCAACACTATATTGTAACAGCTCACGAAATGCAGCAGGTTTCGAACTCCTTTTAAGCCAACAGTATCGCTTTCGTCGTCAAAGCTGCAATTTTGTCAAAACATTCAGGTATGCATAAAAAGTGTTAATAAACGTCGTTTTCGTTTTTAAAGTAGCAAAAGCACGTGAAACCGGCTTTATAAACGCTCCTCAACATTTTCAACGTTACAAGCATTTGCTTTTTGTTGCTTCACCGTTGTAGCAGATTGCCGGTGTTGCTAAGACCAAAGCCAGCGCAGGTAATCGCGAAAGACACGCCGAAGTCATTCAAAATGGCTTCAATATAGCTTGTACTCAACAACGCACCTTGTCCGGGTATCCCTGTGGTATGATCAGCCGATGGACCTGTCGACCGACTTGGAGTGTCGTCTTTTTCAACAGACCAGTTGAACTGATCAGCAGTCGACTGAACCCATCCGCACAAACCGTTATCAAACGTGCAATTCAAGTCTGAAAAGAATCGCTTTGGATCAAGATGGGAACGGAATGCAAAAACTCGAATTGGAATTGCAATCTTTTAGGACCAAATGTATTTAATGAAGCAACAGCTACTTACTAGATGTCAGTCTAGGCAATGGCGCGCTGGTCGTTGTTGCCGCTGTGCTAGTGGTCGTAGCGCTAGGTGTTGTAGTACTGGTGGCTAGTGCCTGTGTAGTCGTCCTCGGAGTGGTTACCAGATTCCTGGTTGGCAAGACGCGGGAAGGAGGAGGTGGAGCTAACCCTACGCCAGAGCACAAGCCAGCCGTTACAGAAATGTCATCGAGGGCGGCATCGGAGGTGTAGTAGCTGATGTAGACCTCCCAGTAGAACTGCACCGACTGCAAAAACAATGGCAACATTTGTTAGGAACACAAACTTGTGAGGTGTGCACTTGAGCAAATCAGCGGCCTAGAAAGAGCACACTGTCTGCGAGCAAGATAAAGTATGACTCTCTTACTTGAACATTGGCCCGAGGACGGTAATTGACATTGGCAGTGAGCCATTTCGAACCTTGATCGCCCAGTCTTTCCCACAATAGAACTTCGTGACCATAGCCGTCAGTCGTTCTGTAATTACACGTTGATTAAAGTGACTTTTCGTTTGGCTGACACATTGATCACAGAATGAAAATCACGCACAAATCTGAAGAAATACTCAGTTTGTAGCACTTTTACTGCAAAACCTAGTTTGTCGAGCTGCTCCAATCAGGTGACTGGCAAATCGGCTCCAACAAAAACGAAATTGCGATGCTGCAATGTAGAAGTATGAGCTGTCAAGCAAGTGAAACGCCATCTTACCTTTTCTCGAAAGCATACAGCCGCATGCTTCCCATAAACCGTCCGTACATATGATAGGCAAACGCGACACAACGAGGTTGCTTTCCGCTCATCCAAGATGTCCTGATAATGGCATTGTCACCGGGCTTAGCGGGATCGGAAGCTTCGATGTAGATGTACTTTCCTGTTCGAACGCACGTGTGTTTTGTAAATTTACATGTTTTTTAAAAATATACGATGGTTTCAATGTGAAAAATTTTTATTCCCCTGTTTCCAGTAACATACCCCGCGCCTTCAGTTGGTTATTAAAAAAATAACGTAAGCTGTTTTCCAGCAAACCCATGCCTTAACCTGAACAAACGTACATACCGGATCCGGTGGTGTGATCCCCCGACGGTCCAGTCAGGCTGCTGGGAGTGCGACCACTTCCGGTCAGCCAGTCCAAGTCATCCAGTGTGTCTTGGGTCATGCCGCACGTTCCCGCCTCGAAGTCGCAGTGGAAATCGGAAGTCACGTGCGTTATCGGCGGAAGCGTGGGAACGCTCAACGGCACTGGCGCGCTACCGGGCTTTCGACCTGAAAGGAAAAGTCAGATCAGTTACTGAAAAGCACTGTTCTCGCCCAAGGGCGAAATGCAGTCATTCCGTGGTTTTTCACTTACTTTCTCGGAAGATGGCCGTGAAGCCGGTATTCCTGTCTGTGGTGGGATCGGACGCGAATATGATAAACATGCTGCGGCCGGTGCTGGTTATCTGCGCACAGATCACAGTTGGGCTTGTTGCGCTGTGTCAGCCTCGACGCATAAAACGCAAATTGTTTTTCGCTATTGCGCTCACCTCAATATCTTTCGAATGCTTGCCGCAAATCGTTTTCAGCACAGGAAAAGCGGCGCTCGTTCCGTCGTGGATGAGGAGGGCGTCGTTTTGGCATAGTGGAGAATCTAAGTTAAAATGATTGGCAACAATCATTTCAGTCCAATTCCAAACGACCGCACGCGCTAGTATTCGATCTTTCGTCAACTTACCGCTGATGTCCACGTTTTTGAACGCCACTCTGACGTATCGACCGGGTCGCACTGTTATGTTCCAAGTGCAGTGGGACTCTTTCGGGTACGCTCTCGGATAGGAGGGACTAGAGAACGACCCACGGGCTTGATTTATGTAGTCTTGGCCGCAACGCTGGTACGTTCCAGCTCCTGCAATAAGACTAGACTTACGACTTGCAACAGGGTTGTGAGCTGTATAACAGGGTTAAAGGATTCGGTAAAATTTTGTATAGGATATTTTATTACGAATCTGCGGATTCTCTACTTGGTGTGCAGCGAGTGTTAAGCGAAAATACATAAAGCTGTTTGTATGCAGATAAAGTTAAGGGCAGGGTGAGATAATATCTGTTGACGCACATCGTGGAAAGTGGTGACCTCGAGTGCAAAACAACACATTCCTTGCGCCTTATGCTATACGATAAAACTTGTTATTGGCTGCAATAAGTTCGCTTACCACATTCATACAAATATTTGACTTCTTCTATGTCGTAGGGGCTCATCCTGTGTCTTTGGCCAATGGTTGGCTCGGGCTTGCGCCTGGGGATGATCTGCAAGGCGTGCAGAAGAAACACAAGTTAAAGAGTCAAGTTCGCTGCAGCGACGATGTGCTCTGAAAAGCTTTTTGGTTTGACACGCATTCATCATTGCGACTTGTAAACATAAAAACATCAAAGACATTAGAAAGCTGCAGGTGCCATCAGTGAAATCATCCCCACCTGTATCGTAGGCAGATATTGCTTCTTCGAAAATGCCGACCGGCCGTAGTGCATTACGCTGTTGTAATCGTAAACCACCAGGTTCTTAGTATTGTTGTATCGATCGAAGTTCACCCCCATGTCTGAAATTTAAAAGCATATTTTCCCTTAGGGGACAACATCAAGATCGCCATTCATCGTCAAACTGCGTGTTCAAGATTTTGTGCGACCACAAAAAAACTGAAACATTTAGCCTGGTTGAAAAGCAGGAGAATTATCTGTTAGATATCTTTGGTCAATGAGCTTTACTGAAGGCGCTTTCCGTCTGTAAGACCAGGCCGGATTATTTGGTCAGAACACGAGCAAAAAAGACGTTGCATGTGACTTCGTAAACCAAGCCTAAACACCGGAGCAACGACCCACCTTTCTGAATGTTGCTCGTCATGATCTTCACAAATCTGTCGCGATCGCTGCGGGAGTGCTCGTGCTGGAAGCCGACGACGTGCATGAACTCGTGAGCGGCGATGCCTTTTGCTACACAGCCCGGAATAGCGAGAGACACGGTTTGCTTGGAAAAACCGGTTTTTCCCACGTACGCCCAGCATCTGTCGTGAACAATTCGTGATAAGCAAGTTCTCTCGCTCGAGGCAGCTGATCGAGAAGCGTTAAACGTTGCAGATTTTTCATAAAAGAGGTGGCTTGGAATAGAAGAAAACTTGGAAGGAAGTTTTCCAAAGTCGTAATAGAAGTTGCAAAGCAAACATTGTTTCAAATAATCAGGCAAAACTTTTTTCACCAATCAGTTGTAAACACACGTCACTGAGAGGCATGTGACTGCAGCGTCAACACTTAACCAAGCAACCAACGGGCAATATGAACTGTGTCTTGGACAAGCTCAGTGTTAATATAACTCAACTCACCCTTTCGCGTCTGTAATGTAGATGTAAGCGATTTCTGATCGACGAGGAACGAAACGCACGCAAGTGTGCTTCTCGTAGATTTTCATCACGCTCTTTATCACGGCTAGATGAGTACGATCTGCGCACAAAGACAATAGGAAGGATACAAACACAGTCGACAATTAAGTGCTTACGTTTCGCAATCATCATGTTAATACGATAGGAATAATACACTTTCCCTGTTTCTTCACAATGTAGTATTCAAACGACACTTACTGTATCTTTTGCTCAAGGTGTACGGAATCGGCACAAGGTTCTTGTACCGGCCCCACCTCGCCTTGGGCCACTTGTCACTGGAGCCAGCCGCGTTTCGGATCTGAAAAAAGCATGAAGAACGTCTCACTGTGCTTATTGCCAAATTACCTCAGCTTTGCTAAAACTGGCTTTGAGCAAACCACAGTTGCAGTTACAAGCGTGACCATAAGGATCGTCGAAAGGATTGTGCTTTCATCGCCACCTTTCACGTACATCCGGTTAACTAATCGAATCTTGTATACCACTGCAGTTTACTCCACAAATTGCTTGCTGGGCGAAGTGTAAAACAGGTGTCATTTTTTTAGGACCGCAACTTCCCATAGCGCATACAGGAAAACGAAGAATGCATAAAGCCAAGTTTTTGAAAAACAACTGGCAAGCTCTTCCGCGTAAAGCTCCAATTTAAACTAGATCGGGTACTAGTGATATGTGTATTTAATAAAATGCGGTAAAAGCTGACATGTTGTCCCAAGTCACAACAGTGCTGGAGTTGCAGAGAAGACAATCACACAAAGAAACGTTGCTGCAACCAAGATCAAGAGAAAGCGAAAAGTCTTACCCGAAGAAACTTCATGTCGCCCTCGAAGGTGCCGGTCACGTTCACGTCTGCGCAGAAAAAGTAAATTCTTAATCGCCGTGCTTCGAAAACAAGTGACTAGTCAATCATGCAGCCTCGTTGCTGTAAACGTTTTTGAGCAGTTCTTTCACTTACACCGTTGATAATACGTTTAGACACCAGAGATGACGGACAAAAACATCTTCAGCCAATTGTCAGCGAATGAGCTTTTCGTCGGGTAGCGGTAAAAGCGGCGTTGTGCTGTGATTAAAATACTTCAACGCAAAATATCGCGGTTTCCGTAAAAGCCTCAGCTTTCTTTTCAAAATTAACGAAGACGTTTGTGGCCGCGTTAACAACAGCAATTATCTGTGTTTTTAGCATGCACGTGCATAGCGTGAGAGGTTTCGCTTGTTTACGGCGGCCACTTACTGTGATTGATGTCCAAGATGGCGGTGAATCCATCTTGGTTCATAATTTGCTTCTTTCTTCCGATCTCCTCAGGGTCGTTCTTATCAACTCCTTCAGGTGTTTCAAGAAAGCTGGGAACGGCCTTGCCACTGTAATTGCTTGATTCCTCTTGCATTTCGTTTACGCTGCACAAGTTCAACAGTACAAGATTGACTTTTTGCTGCAATTTAGAAATATTCAACATGGCTATTGCAAGAACAAAGACAGTGATTGTTGCCAGGCCACGTCCAAGCTAATTCAAACTGTTTGTTCATTTTGAAGAGATTGGGTCTTGCAGGACACGAGCTACCTCGCTAAGCAACATTAATTGTGTTTGAGTAGTCCAAACGCTTTAAAAAACTGGCGCCGGCATAAAAACACATGTTTTTGAAGCATCGGCCTCCGTCGGAAAACAAATATGTTGGTAAATCTCCATTAATCATCAAACCTTACTTTCCAAGTAAGGTTTCAGAAAGCTTGCAACCATTGTGACCATGGGTCAAAACATTCGCGTTACTTGTTCAACCGAACCGTAGCGAAATACATCGGATTACGGACAGCCGCAAAGTCACGGTGAAAATTTTGAGCCAAACAAACTTAGATGTCGATTCTTTTGTTTCGTTGTCGCAGGAGTTGCACGCTTTGAGTTTACGGAGACTAATCCTGGGCAAGCAATCGAAAAGTCACAGCTATTTTGACTGCACTGGAAACAATGGTCAACAAAAGTGCTTGCGTGTTCATCATCAAGAAGGTAGGTGGATCACCATAGAAGGCTTGCTTTGCGGAAGTTTCTGGCAGGATTCTTCTGCAATTGCTTTTTATACGAACGCTGTGTCCGCCTGATGCGATTACGGCTGAGGTCATCGATTGGGAAACTTGCGGAACATTGTATATCGGCCGCTCACTGAAACCGCGTATCTCGTACGTAGAATGGATGGGGTTGTTAGAAATGAGAATGGAGCGTGCATACACTTGTCGAAATCAGCACTACCCGTCACAACGAAGCAGAGTCCGTTTCTACCATCTATATGTTTTAATTCCCTTATCGTGATTGCCAGCCTTTCACTAATACGCGTGACCTTCTGGCGTTTGTTGGTGACAACGCAACAACCTAAATTGGTCATCACTTGTGTCCGCGTCAGCACGTCCACAGAAACCAGCCTGCACGCCAACTCGTTTTTCTGCGTAAGTTGTGTCAAACGCTTTGCCGAGCGATTCTCTCCTAAACACCCATTTAAGTGAGAGACGATCTAAACAGGCATTTTAAACTTGTCAGCAATAATTGTTTTGTACCTGGAGATGTTCAGTACGTTCCCTTCCTCCTCTACCTCTTCCTCTTCAACCTCTTCCTCGAACGAAAGATGCGTAACTGTTGCATCACGAGAGCTCTGCGTGGGAGTACTGGTTTCCAGTTCTTCCTCGCTTGCGCTGGTCGTTGATGGAACTGACGAGGGAACTTTTTTCCGGAGAAGCTCTGGCAGTGCTTGCCGGAATGAACTCGAGCCAGGTTTCAGTATCAAAGCGTTCAGTTCGAGCTCTCGAAGCATTCGTCCGTAGTCAATTTCGCTTTGGCTGTTAGTCGTGGCGTTACCTCTTCCTTGCGGCGAGTCGTCTGGGATAGCTCTGCTCCGTACTAAACAAACAAAATTGCGTATGGTATGATTTGACACCATTTCTATGTAAAAAAGAACTATTTCACACTGACAGCTGCGAGTTCTGAAACTTCGAAAAATGAGTTCTCCCCGAGTTTGCAAAAGGCACGAAAAGCTCATAACAGGGAGATACTAAATATTTAGGCAATCGGGCAATACAGTTGCATTGCTGTCATCAAGCCTGACATACACCATAGCTGCAATCAACTCCCCGCTCCGCACAATCGTGATTGCCAAAAACGTGACAGTGCTCCCAACACCGAATAAAAATTGCTGTCTGCTGCAGGGGCACAACACGTCAGAATCCAAGCGGGACCAAACCGGGAACGATGTATGAATCCGAATACACCGTAACTTATTTGCTTTTTTTGTTACAAGTCACTGCTAAGTTAAACAACATCGTTGCTGGAGGAACAATAGCGCTCGCTGTGCACTCATTGTATTTCCACTGAGAAAAACGTTGCCGTGCTTCGGATGTTTTCGTAGAAACTAAATAGAGTCAGGTTCAGCAACTTTAAGCGCTATCAAATTTATACAACGGCACCGATGTGAGACTTTCACTGAGTGGCATTGAGAACGGATCAAGCACGTACGCCATTAATCCCATAAACACACAGACTTTCGAGCATACCAGCCGAAGCTCTGTGAAGCGCGCTCTTGCTGTAATTAGCTTTAGACCTGGCTGCCGATCGACGAATGCAATAGGATGTCATGATGATCAAAAACGGATCTATTGGTTGTACTGCATTGCCTGGAATGCCGGGTCCGGTAGAAAATAGCTTACATTTCATACCCGTGGGACTGTGGCAGTCATGTCGTGAGTGCAGAGGCGAACGAAGACCCTGTTCCGGTATTATCTCGCTGCTTACACGACATTTACTCCACCCTCATCGCACACTAATGCAGAGCAAAGCCCTTTTTTGATTCCGGTTTTAGCATAACTGAGCGTTGTACACAAGAGCCGCGCGACTTATCTGCATGCCTCACCTGTCTGAAAAATTGTCACTAGCAGAAATGCAACAATCACTCTCACGGACGCCATTTCTGCCAGCTGCTTCGCGGCTGGTGTTACTGCAGAAATTAATCTTGCGTTGGTGAATAGTGTTTCAGAAAAAATCTTCCACGGATTCGATGCTGCTTATGTAGCGCTCCTACGTCCAGATGCCGCAAACGTCGGTGGTGGAAAAGCAGTACTGCACCGACAAAATCCTTGTTCTCGCAAAGAAAATACAGTTATTCAGAAGCAGCAAACACAAGCTGCGAAATGCCCTAATTCTACCAGCAGCAAACTGAAAAGTAAGAAAGCGTTTAAAGCTTTGCCGTGACAGCTGCTCTCCCGCGGCTTTGAGTCCTCAAGAAGAAGACGAGCTAACCGCTTAGACGAGATCACCAAACACTGACTGAGGCTTCAGCAGTTCCGAATTAAAAATGAAACTCCTGTTGCATAGCACCGAGTCAGACTTTCGCAAATGCCATGGCTTGCGTTGGATATGACCTTTCAAGTTCAACGCAGATGTTCCTCAACTCATTTTGGGAGTGTTCGAAAGGCCGATAGCTTATAAATCCCATCAAATGCCTTTTTCCGCGAACGTCCACCGGAAAAAGGAAAAAAGAAACCAGTTTGCCTCGGGCAACGAACCGCAGCAGCTAATTTACGTAGATCTTGCAGTGAAGTTTGAGGAATCGCACGTCGTTTGTGTTTTACGCGTCTACCCCATTTGGAGAAACGATTAGACGTCCCTTTTTGTTTTTTTGTTGCATGCCAAATGCGTGATTAAGCAATTTTTCTTTCTCCTGAAGGTTCAGCAGTGATTTTTGTGTGCGTCGTTTACGGTTTGTTTTCGCAACGATTTAAAAAACGGATCGATTGGAAAGCACGTGTGTTTCATACGTCAGCACCGTATTTCACTGGAAATAACGCCGCTAACAGTCATAAAAAGCAAATTCTCATCACGATAAATGTCACCAAACATTATTCTGCCACCAAGCTTTCGTTTATCGTGGACAAAAGTCGCAGCAACTTATGTGACAACAGTTCAACTGCACTGTCACCGTAACTCTGTACTGGCAGTATTATAGAACAAGTAGCACCGCAACATTTGCCACTGTAAACAAGCGCTGTTTAATTACACGTGCCAATGTGTTTGTTGTGAATGTTATTTGCAGATGTTATGTTGTTGACAGGTGTAATTTGCATGTGAAAACAAATGCAACCACGCTGTGCCGACAGCAACCGTTATCACAGCTCATGTTTGTTCGCTGTTGGACAAGGGGTGATGGCCCATTTTGCTGTTGATGGAGGTGAAGATAGCTACTCGCTGTGATCCACATTGAGTTTTCTTTGCCTCTCGTCTAGTCCAAAAACAGATACATCTTGAATGCTTTGAGACTTTTGCGAAAAACATCTTGTTTTATAACCTCCAGCCGTGATCTGTAAAGTAAGGTCCTCGTTACTTGACCAAGACGTGTTCTTATAAACGGCTTTGCTATGGCTAACCGGTTTTGCTCTTTTTCAGAGAAATGGTGCTGGCTGGGCTTGCTGGTATAGTGACGGAAAAAGTGCTGAAATGCAGCTTTACTCACCTGTAAAATTTAAATTCTAAACAGGGTGATCGCCAACAAGATTAATCAATGCGAAACAGGCTTCTCTGTAAAACACTTAAAATGATCCACAGACAAAAAAGACACAAGGAAACAGTGTTGCGATGATAAAAAGAAACATGTTGCGTTGCTATGTTTCGAATGCATCAGCAACGAACTGACCATATTTTAAATTTCCGAATAGATAAATGTATTGTTCTCCGCTGTTTGTCTCTTACGACTGGTACTTTCAATTTGTTGTAAAACGAGGTGATTAAACTTTCAACGCGAATATGCTACTGTTTGAAAAAATCTATAAACGGTTTGCAACTTCACAATAACACAGTTCGGCAGTGGCGTAGCTAGAGTGTGGGCTGCCCGGAGTGGCCCTTGAGTTAGGCGCCCCCGAAGCCCATAAAAATACGTTATTGCACAGTGACTCCCTCTTAAAGCTTTGTATATATATCAACTAGTTTGTGCACCATTATAATATTACTGTCACATGCTCAAATACGGTATGTTTTAAATACACACCAAAAAACTCAAATATTGTAAATAACAGTTAAACAAAAAGCAAAAATGACATATAGGGAATAATAGTAAAAAAAGTGCAAAAAAATAGGACTATCTTTGTTTCTGAAAATGAAAGCTACAATTTTCTACACGGTAAGTTTTCTTGCTATTCTGTTGGCAAATTCTTCAATGGCAATGTCAAAATTTATATTATCTGTCAAATGTTGCTCTATAGACAGTGTGGCAAGATTTCTCAAAGGTACTCATACCAGATCTTAAGTAATTCTTGACCAGTTTTAGTTTCGAAAAACTCCTGTCACAGGTAGGAACACTAAAGGCAATTGTGAGGACAATCCGCAGCGTTATTACTGTATTTGGAACAGAGTTCCCAAGGTTATACTTTTGAATAAACTGCAAAAGTTCAAGGGGGCCTTCTTTCTCTATTTTGAACTGTATCGGTAACATCGTATAACCACGATGCAACAAAAACGTTCTTCTTAAATTGTACAACAATGAACAAGCCACGCAACGACTATCAGTATTTCTTTTTCGGCTATTAACTGCACTCAACCTCCTGTACAACTAACTGGCCTACTTCGAATCTGAATGCAGCACGGTGATCTAAAATTTTCATAATGACGCATCAACATTCTGAAGCAAGAAATCATTTCCCCTAAAAAAAACGAGGAAACCTCACGGAACCCTTAAAACTCACGTAACCCCACTACATGTTTAGCAGGACACTAAGGTTCCACGGAACCCCTCTTGAAGAATACTGAGCTAGATTATAGTCATCCACACACACGGAAATCTATTTTGACGAGCACAAATCCAACTACACATTTATTAGATTTACACAGAAATGTTTTTTAGACCCAACAACGCGCTTT